>Ga0307437_1000964_pt1 | contig 20388 bp, 14 predicted proteins | sample SalMarWE160390MG_FD_202146 | JGI IMG/M metagenome (GOLD analysis project Ga0307437, IMG submission 202146) | Salt marsh sediment microbial communities from the Plum Island Ecosystem LTER, Massachusetts, United States - WE1603-90 | ecosystem: Environmental > Aquatic > Marine > Intertidal zone >...
AATCCCAGTCTTGCTCATCCATGTGTTCATCCTCCTCTAGGATAAGGACCTCTCGCCAACGCCCTCCTGCCTCCGGTGGGCCGACGATTCCTTCCTCCTCCAGTTGATCCATGAGTCTTGCCGCCCGGGGGTAACCGATTCGCAGTCGCCTTTGCAGCAGAGAGGTCGAGGCGTGCTCCTGCTCTCGCAGCAGCTCGATGGCATCGTCCAGTAGCTCGTCGCGCTCTTCCTCAGCGTCGATGGCCTCGATGCTCCCCCACGGGGCCTTCGTCTCCTGCACGAAGGGGATGGTCTGCTTCCAGAATTGGACCACCCTCTCTATCTCTTGATCGGATACGAAGCACCCTTGAAGCCGCACCAGCTTGGACGAATCGGAAGCCATGTAGAGCATATCTCCTTGTCCCAGCAAGGTCTCTGCCCCCGCTGCGTCCAGCACGACCCTGGAATCGACCTGGGAGGTGACCGCGAAGGAAATGCGGGCGGGGAAGTTGGCCTTGATGAGCCCGGTGACTACGTCCACCGAGGGCCGCTGAGTGGCGATGACTAGGTGTATCCCCGTCGCCCGCGACATCTGAGCGAGGCGGCAAATGACACGTTCTACATCGTCGGGGGCCATCATCATCAGATCGGCCAACTCGTCTATGGCGACTATGACATAGGGCAGCGGCTTCTCCCCCAATGGCAGCTTGTCGTTGTTGTAGTCCTCGATGTTGCGGGCCGCAGCCCCCGATAGTATGGAGTAACGCCTGTCCATCTCCGCCATGGCCCACCTGAGAGCAGGCAGCACCCTCTTCATGTCGGTCACCACCGGCGCCACCAGGTGCGGGAGGCCGTTATAGTTAATCAGTTCCACAGTCTTGGGATCGATCATCAGCAGCTTCAGCCGCTGAGGCGAGTTGTTGAACAGGAGGCAAGTGATGATGGAGTTGATGCACACACTCTTGCCGGAGCCGGTAGCTCCAGCGATCAAGAGATGGGGCATCGTCTCCAGGGTCGCCACCACCGGTTGTCCCGACACGTCCTGACCGAGCGCTAGCTTGAGGGGGGATTGTATGTGCTGGAACAGCTCGGATTGCATCACTGCGCGAAGGGCGACCAGTGAGATTCGGTCGTTGGGTACCTCGATGCCCACCACGGACCGGCCTGGCACCGGTGCCTCGATGCGAATGGGAGCGGCAGCCAGGGCGAGAGCAAGGTCCTTGGACAGGGAGCTTATCTTCCTGACCCTTACCTTCCTGGACACCATCTCGCCGTCAGTGCCCTTCCGCTCCATGTATCCGGGCTCGACGCCGAACTGAGTGACGGTGGGGCCCTGGTTGACCTCCACCACCTTGGCGGGGACGCCGAAGCTATCCAGCGTATCCTCGATGATCTTCAGCTTGCGACGTGCTTCCGCCTCGCTCAATGCCTCCAGGGGGACCTCCTCCAGGAGATCGAGCGACGGCAGTGGGCCTTCCTCGGCTCTCCATCGTGCGGGCGCCGGTTTCAGCACGGCCGCCGACTCGGAGGCCACCGCGCGTTGAGCGTTCCCTAACTCAGGAGTCAACGAGGCCGGAGCCACTTGTGGTGGATACTCCTCCGAGGGCTCGAACCCGTTTTCCGCTGTCTCCAGATAGGGTGTGACGTGGTCTTGGTACACCGACGCCGCTCTGTGCCTCAAGGCGGCGGATGTGGAACGGAGCTGCGAGGGGGTCAAACGGGCGCACAGGATCAGCCCTGCCAGGCACAGGAGCAGCAGGACCATGAATGCGCCGATGTCTCCCAGCGATTCGTAAAGCGCGGTGCTGATGGCCCACCCGATGTAGCCACCGCCCCTACCCTCCTGTGCTACCATGAGGGGGTCTGGGTAGAAGAAGTGAAGCAGGCCCAGCAAGCCCACAAGAAGCAGGACCGCTCCCGCAACTCTGAGGCGTGAGATCGTCAGCAGAAACTCCAGGTTGCGCAGAAGTAGGATCACGCCCAGGCTGATCATAGCTAGGGCAGCCAGAGACGCGCCCCAACCAAACGCCCAACGCAGCAGCATGGACCAGCCGTCGACGAGCACCCCCTTGGCCTGATCGACCGACAGGAGGTTCAACAACGTGATCCCTCCGACAGCCATCAACAGGAGTCCGACTATCTCCTCCCGCAAGCGGGGCTCGAGGCTGATAGAGAACCGTTTCCAGAACGGAGTCTTCTTGGCTTTGGAAGCCTTACGTGCCATCAATACGTATCCCAGGAAAGCTGCCTAGTTGATGTAACAGTGCCGCTCAAGGACACCTTTGCCGCACCAGTGCTGCAAAAAGGCGTCCAAACTGTGAGGGGAAGCGCTCTCTGTGGTGGCCGAGACAGCTACGGACACGTTATTATATGCAAGCTAGAAGCGTTTGTCAAGAGTAGTAGCTCAGGCAGAGAACACCGTCTCCTTCGACGGCTATCCATTCGGTGCCGCTCGCACAACACAGGGCGGTAACTGGTAGTCCCCGGCCGATCTCGGTGCTGGTGACCACCACGTCGGAGCCCGCGCCGTCATCGAGGTCAACGATAGCCAGGCCCTGGTCCGTGCCCAGCAACAGGCTCTGTACCCCGACGGCCAGATCCGTGACCAGCATGGCAGCCACTGGTATCTCCTCCGTCTCGTACGTCGTCCTGTCCACTACAGTGATACCATCTCTCCTGGCTACCCAGAGCTTCGGCGCGCCGCCCCGTGGGTACAACTGCATCCTCTGCACCCAGGCACCTACTCCGAGCCTCTCGAAAGTCTCGGCTTGCTTGTCGAAGACGGAGACTACTGCATGCTCATGATTGGCTCCACACCACAACAGGTCGCCATCGCCCAGCAGGCAGTCTATCTGCTGGGGTTCTGGGCTGCCCCGGCAGACGACGGACATACGCGTCCTCGTGTCCAGCACCACGAGGCCTGCGTCGGTTCCCAGCCATACTAGTTGCTCGTCAGGAACAATGTCGTAGACTGCGCGAGCCTTCAATCCGTTCTCCTCGGTGAAGTGTGTCCACTGCTCCGTTTCTCTGTCGAAGCGGCTCAGGCCTTGATCGGTGCCGAGCCAGGCAGCGTCTTCTGTAAGCACTATACACTCGACCTTATTGCTGATGAGTCCTTCTTCCCGCGTGTAGGTCTGGAAGCGTCGAACGTTGAGAATCACTCTGGTGACCCCCAGGTCAGATCCGTAGGCGAACCAGGCCTCCCTCTGGTCTGCCGCCAGGGACCGAATGGTATCGCTGGCCAGTCCGTTGGCCACAGTGTAGATACGGGCGATAGGCTCCCGCGTTATCATCGGGCCAGCCACGTGACCACCGGCAATACGGTTCGCTTCGCGTGCGCATTCGGCCGCTTCGTCTTCCCTTCCCAGTTTGGTGAGACACGATGCCTTGTCTGTCCAGGCCTGGACGTTCAGGGGGTCGATGCCCAGCGCCGCGTCGAGACACTCAATGGCCTCCTCGTAGCTCTCCAGTCCTGAGAAGGACGTAGCTTTGAGCATCCAGGCCTCGACGTTGCCTGGCTCCGCTTGCAGCACCCAATCGAAGCATTCGACGGCGCTGTCGAAGAAGCCGGAGCCTATCATGGCTAGGCCGTCTTCGTACCATTGAGACGTCGTTCTTGGCGGCATCTCGCCCTCTGCAAAAAAGGGCCAACCTCCCAAGCGGTCAGCCCATTAGCCGTGCTCTGGAGCCACCCATCGGACTTGAACCGATGACCTAGCGCTTACGAGGCGCTTGCTCTACCAACTGAGCTAGGGTGGCTCACATGGGCCGTGCTGGACTCGAACCAGCGACACCCTGCTTAAAAGGCAGGTGCTCTAACCAGGCTGAGCTAACGGCCCATCAGGGGCCAAACCCCCTTAGCGCAAGTATAGCACAAGGCAGGGAGGATTTCAACTTTGTGCACCATTCGTCGGGAACATGGTCAACATCTCGAGGCGCCCTTCTCGGTTGGAGATGCGCTGTCTGGCTTGGCAAGGCTCCGGCCAACGTGGGGTGCCTAGCCTCTCGTGGCGGACTGTAGCCGCAAGGCGTGCCGTGCGGGTACGGCGTCGCCTGTCCCTCACCAACAGGCCGCCGCGTGTGGTACAATAGCCCCGAAGACACACTGGGCGTTGGGAGGTGCCATGGTGTTGGGTTCGGATGTTCGTCGGGTCCCGATTGCCTTTCTTCACACCCCCATCGTGGAGATGAAACGTCTCTCCGAGGAACTGGGAGGCCCCCGAATCCTCGTCAAGCGGGACGATCAGACGGGGCTGGCCACGGGGGGCAACAAGGCGCGGAAGCTGGAGTTCCTGATCGCCGATGCACTGGATCGAGGTGCGGATACCGTGCTTACGGTGGGTGGGCCGCAATCCAACCACGCCCGCCAGACAGCGGCGGCAGCCACTATGTACGGGCTTCGCTCGGTGCTCGTTCTGAGCGGCTCTCCAGGTAGGAGGGAAACGCCCGGCGTGGACTCGTGACCTCTCCCATCCCGGGAGAGCCTTCTCTCGTTGACTTTTGAGGGTGGAGTTCGTACAATCAAGCCAACTCCAGCGGAGGCGATACTCGAATGGCGAAGAAACTGATGTTGATAGACGGCCATGCGCTGGCCTATCGTGCGTTCTTCGCTCTGCCAGTTGATGCCTTCTCCACGTCCAAAGGCGAACTGACCAACGCCATCTATGGTTTCTCCATGATGCTGCTGCATGCCCTCCAGACAGAGAAGCCCGACTACATCGCTGTGACCTTCGATGCCCCTGCTGCCACCTTTCGCCACGAGGAGTTCGAGGAGTACAAGGCCCACCGTCCGCCGATGCAGCAGGAGATGCGGGGCCAGATGGACCGCATCCGCGAGGTGGTCCAGTCCTTGAACATGCCCGCTTTTGAGGTTCCGGGCTACGAGGCAGACGATCTGATAGGATCGCTGGCCAAGCAGGCCGCCGACCAGAAGGTGGAGACGGTCATCGTCACCGGCGACAATGACACGCTGCAGCTCGTGTCGCCGTTGGTGAGAGTGATGACGCCAGGGGGCTATAGTCAAAGGTTCTCCGATGCCAGACTATACGACGAGGAGGCCGTCAGGGAGAAGTACGGCATCGATCCCGCCTTTGTGGCGGACTACAAGGGGCTGGTGGGTGACAAGTCGGACAACATACCTGGCGTCTCCGGAGTAGGGGACAAGACGGCCCGGCGGCTCATCCAGCGGTACGGCAGCATCGAGCAGATCTACGATCATCTGGATAAGATAGGGTCTACCCGCGCCAGGAAGGCCCTGGCCGGGCAAGAAGAGCAGGCACTTCTGAGCAAGCATCTGGCCACCATCGTCACTGAGGTACCCATCACTCTCGACCTGGATAAGTGCAGAACCACTGACTACGATCGCAAGAAGGTGACGGACCTCTTCCGGGAGTTGGAGTTCAGGAGCCTCGTGCAAAGGCTCCCAGCGAGTGATCGCGGGCGGGCGGCCACCCAGATGACGTTCTTCGCTCAGGAGTCGCGGCCGGGCGAGGTCTCGGTGGCCGTGAGCAGCGAAGAACAGTTGACTTCACTGGTCTCTGAACTCTCTCAAGCGTCGCGGATCGCCCTCGACGTGGAAACGACCAGTACCGACGCGATGAAGGCGGATCTGGTGGGTCTGTCCTTTGCTGCGGAGCCCGGGCGGGGCTTCTACGTGCCCGTGGGACATCTGCTCACTCGGGGCACAGGAGGCCAGTTGGACCTCGAACTGGTCGCAGAGCGCTTGCGTCCAGTGCTCGAGGATTCAAAGGTCAGCAAGGTCGCTCACAACGGGAAATACGACCTTACCGTGTTGGCTCGCCACGGGATGGCTGTGCGGGGCCTGGACTTTGACACCATGATCGCAGCCTATCTCCTCGAGCCGTGGCGGCGGGGCCTTGGATTGAAGGAGCTGGCCTGGAACAAGCTGGGTCTGGAGATGACGCCCATCACCGAATTGATCGGGAAGGGACGCAACCAGATCACGATGGCTCAGGTCTCCATCGCTGATGTCGCCGCGTATGCGGCCGCCGATGCCGACGCCACTCTGCGTCTCCTCGCGGTTCTGGAGGAGGAGTTGCGGGAGCGGGAGCAGTGGGACCTGTTCCGCGATTTGGAGATGCCGCTGGTGCGGGTCCTCATGGACATGGAGACGACCGGTGTGGCGCTGGACACGGAGCAACTGAAGCAGATCTCCACGGTCATGTACCAGCGCGTAGTGGAGTTGGAGCAACAGATCCAGCATCTGGCCGGCCACCCCTTCAACGTGAGCTCCACTCAGCAACTGGGAGAGGTCCTGTTCGAGGAGCTGGCTCTGCCGGGCAAGGCGAGGACCAAGACGGGGTTCTCGACGAGAGCAAGTGTCCTGGAGGAACTGAAGGATCAACATCCCATCGTCGGCCTGATCCTGGAGCACCGGCAACTGACTAAGCTCAAGTCCACGTACGTGGATGCACTTCCACTCCTGGTGAATCGGGAGACGGGCAGAGTACACACGTCGTACAACCAGACCGGCACCGTAACGGGGCGTATCTCTTCCAGCGATCCCAATCTACAGAATATCCCTGTGCGCACCGAGCTGGGTCGCCACGTGCGCTCGGCGTTCGTCGCCGAGGAGGGCCGGCTGCTTCTGGGGGCCGACTACTCCCAGGTGGAGTTGCGCATCCTGGCGCACATCTCACAGGACCAGAACTTGCTCGCGGCCTTCGCCCGTGGCGAGGACATCCATTCCAGCACGGCGGCTACGGTCTTTGAGGTGCCGTTGTCTGAGGTCACATCCTCGATGCGTCGCATCGCCAAGAGCATCAATTTCGGCATCATCTATGGCATGGGTGAGTATGGTCTGGCGCAGAGGACGGATCTCTCCGTCGAAGAGGCTCGGAAGTTCATCGCCAGCTACTTCACGCGGTACGGGAAGGTAGGCGAGTACATAGAGAACACCAAGAGAGAGGCGCGCGAGAACGGGTGCGTGTCGACCATCCTGGGGCGGCGTCGCTACTTCCCGGAGTTGCAGACCACCAGCCGCGCCCATGCAGGGGTGAAGCGAGCCGCTGAACGCGAGGCGATCAATATGCCCATTCAAGGCTCCGCCGCAGATATCCTCAAGATTGCCATGGTGCGCCTGGACCGGGCGCTCGAGGCAGAGGGTCTCGCGGCCCGGATGATCCTCCAGGTACACGACGAACTGGTCCTCGAGGTGCCACACGGGGAGCTGGAACGCGTAGGACGGCTGGTGCGCTCGGTGATGGAGGGCGCGTGGGAGCTGGATGCCCCCTTGAAGGTGGATGTCAAGGTGGGCAGAAACTGGGAACAGATGGAGGCTTACCAGGTCTAGATATGGTGATGCAACCATCGAGTGAGATAGAGGCGCTGGTTCGGGACGCCATTCTGTCGGCGCAACAGGCCGGTGAGTTGCCGGCCTTCGATGTGCCACCACTGGTGGTGGAGCGACCTCAGCGGGAGGAACACGGGGACTACGCAGCTGCGGCCGGCTTACAGTTGGCCGGCGCGGCGAGGATGCCGCCCATGCGCATAGCGGAGGCCATCGCCTCTCGTATCCGCAAGGCGGACTTCCTATCCAAGGTGGAGGTGGCACCGCCCGGTTTCGTCAACTTCACCCTTGATGACGGCTGGCTGGCCGGGCAGGTTGGCGAGATACTATCCGCGGGGCAGAGCTACGGGGATGTGCCTTTGGGGCAGGGAGAGCGAGTGCAGGTCGAGTACGTCAGTGCAAACCCCACAGGCCCGCTTCACGTCGGATCGGGGAGGAATGCAGTCATCGGGGACAGCCTGGCGAACGTCTTGGAGGCCTCTGGCTACGAGGTTCAGCGCGAGTTCTACGTCAACGATGCTGGCAGCCAGATCAAGGTCTTCGCGGGAACACTGTACGCCCGCTACGCTCAGGCACTGGGTCGAGACGAGCCTCTACCCGAAGGCGGTTACCCTGGCGCCTATCTGATGGAGCTTGCGGATGAGATCGCCCGTCAGGAAGGGAGCAGGTTCCTGGACATGCCTCGAGAAGAGGCGCTCGATGCCCTCTGCGACGTGGGTCTGGAGAGGATGCGTGTTAGCATCAAGGACGACCTGGCTTTGATGGGCATCACTCACGATCGGTGGTTCTCCGAGCGAAGCCTCTACGAAGATGGACTCTTCGACAGAATCAAGGCCTTGCTGGAGGAGAAAGGGTACGTAGCTGAACGAGACGGAGCTGTATGGTTTACTTCGAGCGACCTGGGCGACGACAAGGACAACGTTCTTATCCGCTCCGATGGTGAGCCTGGCTATTTAGCCTCTGATATCGCGTACCATTACGACAAGTTCGTCGTGCGCGGCTTTCAGAAAGTCATTGACGTGTGGGGTGCCGACCACCAGGGCCACGTGCCCCGGATGAAGGCGGCGATGAGGGCGATCGATGTGGATCCCGACAACCTGGTGATCCTCATCTATCAGTTGGTGACTCTGAGGCGGGGTGGGGAGATCGTGAGGTTGTCCAAGCGAACGGGAGACATCATCACTCTGCGAGAGGTGCTGGAGGAGATCGGTCCCGATGCCGTGCGCTACTTTCTTCTGGCCCGCGCCGCCGACAGCCAGATGGATCTGGACCTGGACCTTGCGGTGGAGCAATCGAGCGAGAACCCGGTGTACTACGTGCAGTACGGCCACGCCCGTATCGCCAGCATACTGAGGTACGCCGAGTACATAGACTACAGCGACGGTGACCTCTCGCTGTTGAGTCACCCTGCGGAGCTGGCGCTCATCAGGCAGATGCTCCGTCTGCCGGAGATCGTGGAGAAGGCCGCGACCGGGCTCAGCCCTCACTATCTACCCTTCTACGCCCAGGAACTGGCGGGTGCGTTTCACCCCTTCTACAAACAGTGCCGCGTGGTTTCGTCGCTGCCTGAGGACATGCCTCTCAACAAGGCGCGGCTGAAGCTGGTGGCGGCGGCGAAGATCACCCTGTCTCGGGTGCTTGCTCTGATGGGCGTCGGTGCTCCCGAGGTCATGTAACAACCCTGTGCTCAGACAGCTCACCACATGGGACGGTTGACTTTGTCCCCTCTCCATCATATAATCTGGTGAAGGTGGGCGGGTAGCTCAGCTGGGAGAGCGCTTCCCTTACAAGGAAGAAGTCGCAGGTTCGAGTCCTGTCCCGCCCATTTGTGGTCTGTGAGGTGGTCTCGGGTGGCGGTATGGCAGTAGCAGAGGTACAAGATATCGTTCTATTGCTGGGCAAGGACGGTAAACGATTCCTTGTCCGCTTGAGCCCCGGCGAGGAGTTGCATACGCATCGGGGTTTGATCAAACATGATGACATCCTGGGCCAGCCCCTTGGTGCACAGTTGACGTCCCATCTTGGGTACCCGTTCTACCTTCTGCGGCCCTCCATCCATGACCTGATCATGAACGTCAAGCGCGAGAGCCAGATCATCTATCCCAAGGAGAGCGGATACGCCCTGCTGAAGATGAACCTGATGCCTGGCTCCACGGTCGTGGAGGCGGGCACCGGCAGCGGAGCGATGACCATAGCCCTGGTGCGGGGAGTGATGCCCTCGGGCAAAGTCTACTCCTACGACAGGCGAGAGGACATGATCGACCTAGCTAGGCGAAACCTGTCGAAACTAGGGTTCCAGGACTACGTGGAATTCAAGTGCCGAGGGCTGGCCGAGGGGTTCGACGAAACAGAGGCCGATGCTCTGTTCATGGACGTGCGGGAGCCTCAGCACTACGTCTCACAGGTGAGAGAGGCCCTGGCGCCAGGGGCTTTCTTCGGGGCCCTGGTGCCCACCACCAACCAGGTCTCTGCCCTGCTGGAACGGCTGGAGGCTGGGGGGTTCGTGGATCTGGAAGTGAGCGAGATCCTCGTCCGTCACTATAAGACCGTGCCCGAGCGGCTGCGGCCGGAGGACCGTATGGTCGCCCACACCGGGTATCTGGTGTTCGGCCGGCCGTTGGGTGAGAGTCAGCCGCTCAACGGATGATCGGATCGTGGGTGCGTTTCTGCTGAGCAGGTCGCTCTCTGGTTGAACGAAGAGGACGAGCATAGGCTCCTCTGTGATAGAGTGCAACGGGTCCCGGTCTTCTGCTGCCGCAGTCCACGCGAAGCCGATCTATGGGGCTTCGGCTTCTCGGCCAACGATGACGGAGGGTTATCATGTTCGGAAGGCGACGTTTTCGACCGTTGAGACCTCTTCGACAGCGACGGCCTATGCCGGGGAGGGGGCCGATTCCCGAGCCTCTCCGACGAGCGATGAGCCTGTTCGAGGAGGGTAAGTACGAAGAGGCAGGGCAGGCCTTCGAAAACCTGGCCCAGGGTGCCGAGGAGAGAGGCAAGCTTCTTCGGGCAGGCCACCTCAGTGCTCAGGCCGCGCGCTGTTATCTGAAGCTCGACGACGTCGATACCACCTACGACAGAGGAAAAAAGGCGCTGGACCTGTTCAAACGCGCCGAGCGGCCCGCGGCGGCCAGACGGTTGGCGGAGAGGATGGTCAAGGCGCTCAAGGAGAAGGGCCGTCAGGCTGAGGCGGAAGCCCTGGAGCGGGAGTTGGAGCAGATGCCTGCGCCGGAGCGCCCGGGCGTGCGTCGTGGCGAGCTTCCAGGGAAATGCTCTCAGTGCGGCGGACCGGTCAGGGAAGCGGAGGTCACCTGGGTGGGCCCGTCCTCTGCGGAGTGCCCGTATTGCGGCTCGGTGATCAAGGCTGAGTAGTGTCTTGCCTTCGCTTTCCAGCCAGCGAATGATGACTGAAGCGGCGTACGTTGCCACGGTGCCCGCAGCGTGGGATCATGCTTCTCCAAGCGCCACTGAGTAGACACTCTTCAGCTTCTCCCGAAAGACCGTCGGCGAATAGAGTCTCACCGCTCGTTCGCGAAGTGCTGCTCCGCGCTCGGTGGCCAGTTCCCCATCCTCAAGCAGCGAGGCCACGGCCTTCGTCAGCGAGCAGTCGTCCACTGCTTCGGCATACGTCCCCCATTCCCCCAGATACTCGCGGCTCACCGGCGTGTCGAAGGCCACGGTGGGCAGTGCCATAGCCATGTAGTTGGACAACTTGCCGCTGCCCTCGGTGGCCGATACCTTGGGGGCCACGGCAACGTCGCCCAGTCGCAGGTAGCGGTGTGCTTCCAGGTAGTGGATCCTCCCGGTGAAGGTCACACGCTCAGCGACGCCCAGCTCTGCTGCCAGTGCCCGGTACTGTTCCACGTTAGGGTGCCCCATGATCAGGAAATGAACGTCGGGATGCGTGTCCGCCAGCTGCCTCGCTGCTTTGAGCAGCAGGCTGGTGCCCTGGTACTCGGCCAACAGACCGAGGTAGACCACAAGCCGGCTGTGTGGCGGAATGCCCAGGCTTCGCTTGAGGGTCAGCTTCTCTTCCTGGGAGCCTTCAGGGCAGAAAAGGTCGGTATCGACGGCGTCGGGAAGGACGTGTATTCTCTTCTGCGCACACGAGAACTCCTGGCGGAGAAGGCGTGCCGCGTGCTGGGAACTGACGATGATGTCTCTGGGCAGATGGTCTATGAGTTCCTCGAGCCTTCGCAGCGGACCGCGGAAGCGACTGGTTGGCGACAGAAACCGATGGTCTATCATCTCGCCCGTCAGACTGCCCTGGAAATCGAAGATCAGTGGGATGCGCCATAGGCGACTGAGGGGATGGCCTATCAGGGCACCTTCGTGCAGATGAGCATGGATGAGGTCCGGCTCGCGCCGCAAGGTGCAGACCAGAGAGGTGAAGGACAGAAGGGTGTCCAAGGCGATCTTGTGCAGAGATGATCCGACCTCGTACTGCTGGCGCCAGGGGATGCGGGGTGTGCGTACGATACGCAGCCCTTCGATGTCTTCACCGTTGTGATAGGTGCAGACGGTGACCTGGTGGCCCAGCGCTTGCAGCGCGAGGACTTCCACGAGGATTCGGACGTGACAGCCGTAGTCGGCGAAGAAGGAGGTGGGGGCCAGAATCAGGACGCTCAGCGTCCGATAAGTTGCAGCTTCCTCTTGCGTGATAGTCGCCGTATCGCAGCCTCCTGCCGTCTGGCCTCCGTAGCCGTAGCGTGCTCTTGCCGATAGACCAGAGTCACCGGCAGGCGGGCCCGGGTATACCTGCTGGCCTTTCCCGCTTGGTGAGTACGAAGCCTGCGCTCGAGGTCTGTGGTCCAACCTGCATATAGTGTGCCGTCCGCGCACAGCAGGACATACGTGTATGGCATGTCACTCGGGGCGTCGCCCCTGCTGATCCATCCTCTTCTTGAGGTCGCGGAACTGGTTCAGGCCGAGCATGGAGCCGAGAGACGTCATACTGCGGAGCTCCTCCATGGTCCTTCCCGCAGCTTCCTCATCGAGGGTTCCTCTGCCGTGCAGCCAGCGCGTGCGTGCATCCATCAACTCCCGAAACAGTCCTTCCCATTCCTCGGCGTCGGCCTCGGTGAGTTTCTGCTGGAGTACCCTGAGGTTATCGACAAAGACATCGATCCACTGTGAGAGGTTCTCCTTGTTGGCCAGGCAGATGCCCTGGTTGACCTCCGGGTCCGTGGAGAGGAACTCGGTCGCTCTCCGGAAGGTTTCTCCGGGCAACCTCCGCAAGTCTCTCCACGAGGGCGCCTGCGTAGTACTCATCAGCAGGGCAGCAGAGAGCATGATGGGTAGGTGCTCCACACCCGCTACCAGGCCATCGTGCTCGTGGAGGTCTAGGAAGAAAGGCTCCGCGCCGAGGGTGTGGACCATGCTGGTCACCAATTCGATGGCTGCAGGGTGGGCCTTGGCTGAGGGCACAATGCAGTACGTGGCGTCTTTGAACAAGTCCGCCGTAGCGGCATCGGCATCCCCGTCAGGCTGGCCGACCATGGGGTGGCCGCCCACGAAGTGCACTGTGTCGGGGAGCAACTCGTCGGCCCATGTCACAATCTTTCCCTTGATAGTTGATGTGTCGGTGACGACGCAATCAGGCGTCAGGTAGGGGCCTGTGGCCTCCAAGATGTCCCGGATTTCCGCCACCGGCGCGGTGATGATGACCATCTCCGCGTCCTCGATAGCAGAAATCAGGTTCCTCTCCCATTTCTCGACGGCGCCCACCTGTTGCGCCTTTCTGGAGAGAGCGCTGTCTTTGTCGTGGCCCACGATCTTGAAACCCGGCTGGGCCTGCCGCAGGGCCAGGCCCATGGATGACCCGATCAGACCGAGCCCAACTATACTGACTTTCGGTTCAGGCATTCAAACCTCCCAAGAAGATGTTGCGATCTAGTTGACTCTGTCAGCATCCTGCAAGGCGACCAGCAGGCCTCTCATTCTGTCTCCTACCTGGCTTTCGGGCTCGGGGTTTTCGTGGTGTGCGATCAGCCAGACTGCGTCTTTTCCGCACCCTGCCTGAGCAGCCAGGTCGGACCCCATCGCGGCGTGTTGCCGGTGTACGTACAGAGGATACAACCAGGTTCCAGGGTTGGCATCCATCGACTCCCACAGACGTGGAACGAGGGTCTTGGCCAGGACAGCCAAGACACGATGCCAGATGCGCACCGGTCCCAGGGTCTTGCCTACGTCGTGCAGCAGGGCGGCGCTCAGTAGGGACGGATCCCTGTGCCCAGCCACTTGGAGTGCGTGGAAGACAGCCTTACAGTGGTGCTGGTCTATGGAAGACATTCTGTTGAACAGGTCCAACTGGGGACGGTCGAGATAAGGGGCCAAGTCGTCGGTTCTCTCACGAGAAACATGCGCCCCCAAGGCCAAGGTGAACTGGCGCACACGGTAGAGGACCCCCACGGCCATCACACCCCCAGTATCAGGTGTCTGAGCAGCAGGTACGGCGGAGAGATGATGAAACTGAACAAGGGGATATATCGATCAAGTATGATGACGAGCAGAAGGATCATAGGACCATACCGTTCATAGCGAGCCAGGTTATAGGACCAGCGATAGGCCCAAGGGCGGCGGAGGCTACCCAGGATGCCCATCAGCACACCGTACCCGTCCAGGGGAGGGATCGGTAAGAGGTTGAAGATCGCCAGCCCGATATTGACCATGCCAACGTAGTACAGCAACATCAGCACCATGTCGGGGAGGGTCGCGCCCCCCAGTCTGAAGGGGATGGCCAGAATTGCGGCCGTCGTCAAGTTGGCGACAGGACCAGCCAGGGAGACGATGCCCATGCCGGTCAATGGACCATATCGGAGCCGGTACGGGTCAACCGGCACCGGCTTGCCCCATCCGATCCCGAATCCGGTGATCGCTGTCATGAGGATCATCAGGGTCCCCAGAGGGTCGAGGTGCACCAGGGGGTTCAGAGAGACCCGTCCCAGGTTTCTGGCAGTGGGATCTCCCAGCTTGGCCGCTACCCAGGCATGAAAGCATTCGTGCACGTCAATGGCTACTAGGACAGCCACGATAATGACCGCGAACCTGGCAAGATCAAATCCCAACATGGATCTCATAGACTCCTTGACTGGTGTAGTCTTCTAGAGTTATTATAGCGGAAATGGCCGCTCAGGTAAAGCGCTGGCTGGACTACGCCGTGCTATGGTATAATAACCCTATTGCGAGGAGAGAGCACCGGCATGGTGATGGAGATACATCTGAACGATGTGGTTCGCTTGCGGAAGAAGCATGCGTGTGGCAACTTCGAATGGCAGATCGTGCGAGTGGGAGCCGATGTTGGCATTCAGTGTTTGAAGTGTAGCCGCAGGGTGCTGATGCCTAGACGCACCTTTGAGAAGAGAGTCAAGGCGTTTGTGTCCCAAGGAAGGGTGCCTCCTTCGCTGGGGCACGAATGATGATCCAGGATAGAACTTTCTCTTCCGTCGTCAAGAACAGGAATTTCTTCGTCCTGTGGATGGCGCAGATCTTCTCTCAGACAGCGCAGAATGGCATCCATTTTGTGCAGATAATCCTCATCGAAACCCTCACTGGTTCTACCGCGCACATGGCAGTCATGATACTCTCTTTCAGCCTGCCTGCCGTGATGCTCAGTTCTGTGGCCGGGATCGTAGTAGACCGTTTCTCGAACAAGGTGGTGATGCTGGCGAGCAACGCCATCCGCGTGCTGACGGTCGTCACTTACATTCTCGTTCTCGACCGTCTCGGGGGGTGGTCCTTGTTGCTGGTCATCTACACGGTGACCTTCGTCTCGTCTGCCATCGGGCAGTTCTTCGCGCCGGCAGAGGCAACTACTATCCCTTTGCTTGTGGGGGAGGAGCGGCTGTTGACCGCCAACGCGCTGTTCAACCTCACGCTGATTGCCACCCAAGTCGTGGGACTGGTGCTCGTTGCTCCGCTGACCGTGAAGGTCCTGGGCATCAAGGGTGCCTTTGGGGCGGTGGGCCTGATGTATCTCGTGGCGTCCTTGCTGTTGTCCCGTATTCCGCGAGACAAGCCCAGGCTCGTGGTGCAGCGGGGCGCGTCTATGGTCAAGACGGCGTGGGGCCAATTGCGAGAGGGATGGCGCTACGTCGCCAGCAGGCGGACTATCCTCGTCGCCTTGAGTCAACTGACCATGACTACAACTCTACTGCTGATGATGGCTATGCTAGCCACGGGGTATTCGACTCGAGTGCTGGGTATGCGTCCTGAGGATGCCATCTTCGTCTTTGCGCCGGCGGGGGTTGGCATGTTGGCCAACGCCTTCTTGGTGGGGCGCTTCGGGTACAAGTTCCGTCGAGAGGTGATGTCCAGCGTTGGGTTCTCGGCCATGGTGCTCACCGTGTTTGGCTTTGGCCTAGCCGGCTTCGATCTGTCCATCTGGGCCGCGATTCCGAAGGTGCCTTTCATCATGGCTTTGTCGTTGACCCTGGGGGCTGAGATCTCCTTGGTAGCCATCCCGTCGGAGACACTATTGCAGGAGAAGTCGCCGCCGGAGCTGAGGGGGCGAGTGATGGCGGTGTACTTCCTGCTAGCCAACCTGGTTGGCATACCGGTCATGCTTGTTGTGGGCACCGTGGCTGACCAGATAGGAATCGCTCAGGTGATCATGGGGGTGGTATTCTGCCTCGTGGTCGTGGCTGCGGTGACCAGCTACTATGCTTTCAGGTTCCGTGGTTTGGGAGGAGGGCTTTTCGCGGACGGAACGGCCGTGGAATACTACTCCGATCCGATTGAGGAATAGATAGTGAGATTGCCATGTTTCCACGAATGAAGGTACTCGTCGTAGGTCTGGATGGTGTGCCTCTCGGTCTGATAAAGACCTGGGCCGGAGAGGGCAAACTGCCCACCTTCCAGAGGCTCATGGGCCAAGGGGTAGTGGGAGAACTGAAGTCGACCGTGCCTCCTACATCCGGTCCATCGTGGTCCACGTTCATGACGGGCAAGAATCCCGGGAAGACCGGCATCTACGATTTCCTGTACCGTCAAGAGGGCACCTACATCTTTCCGCCTGTGAATGCAAGTCAGCGGGATGGTTTGGCGCTCTGGCGGCTCTTGAGCGACCAGGGCAGGAGTGTGGGCGTGGTCAACGTGCCCATGTCATACCCAGTGGAGGAAGTCAATGGCTACATGATCAGTGGCTGGATGACTCCCTACTCGGCACAGGACTTCTCCTATCCACCTGATCTGTGGCGGAAGCTGAAGGACGAGATCGGATACTACACCATCTACCCCACGGAGACCTTCGCGGAATCTCGGAGAGAGAGTTTCTTCAAAGCCTCCGATGATCTGCTGGACCTTCGCTCGAGCACGATCTCCTACCTCATGGAGAGGTATCCCACCGATTTCTTCATGGCCGTGATGTTCGATACCGACCGCATCCTGCACCAACTGTGGCACTATCTGGATCCCGGACATCCATGGCGTGAGCCTGGTGATAGCACAGACAAGAGTGGCCCCGTGGTCAGGTACTTCCAGAGGGTGGACGAGAAACTGGGCGAGATAGTCGGCAGAGCCGACGAGGACACGTTGGTGATCATCCTCTCCGACCACGGCATGGGACCGGCCCATAACTTCATCGTACTCAACAACTGGCTCTTGGACGTGGGCCTTCTCCAGGTGAAGCGCGATCTTTTCAGGCAAATCAAGCGGCAGTTGTTCAGGATGGGATTCACCCTCCGGAACGTCCATCGCATCGCCGACACGCTGGGCCTGGCCAAGCATGCTGAGTACAAGGGCCTCTACTCCATGGACTATCTAATGAAGCTGGTCTTCCTGTCCTTCCTCGACGCGGACTGGTCGCGGTCAAAGGCGTACTCCTTTGGCCGCCACCTGGGATCGATCTATCTCAACGTGAAGGGAAGGGAGCCCGAGGGCATCGTCGAGCCTGGGCAGGAGTATGAGGAAGTGAGGGAGCAGATCATTGACCTCGCGAGGCAGTTCGTCGATCCCCTGACCGGCGAGCCCCTGATCGGCGAGATCCTCAAGAGAGAGGACGTCTACGAGGGTCCCTACCTCGAGCGCGCCCCCGATCTCATCCTGCGGCCGCGGGATGAGAAAAACATCTTCTTCGGGCTGGCAGACTTCGGCTCGAACACCACGGTGGACACCGTGTACAGGTACTCCGGGATGCATCGCGACTATGGACTGCTGGTCTTGAGCGGCAAGGGTGTCCGGAAAGGTTTCTCCGTAGAGGGAGCAGGCATTCAGGATCTGGCTCCGACGATCCTCTACGCCATGGGGTGTCCCGTTCCTCAAGATATGGACGGCAGGGTGCTGACCGAGGTCTTCACCGAGGATTTCCGGGCGCAGGTCCCCTTAGTCAGCGGGGAGGAAGGTTCTTCCAGGGAGGTCGAAGAATCGGCCTACACCAAGGAGGCCGAGGAGGAGATCAAGGAGCGCTTGAGGGGTCTGGGATACCTGGGGTAGGGTCAGGTTTCCCCCCGTGGCGCTGCAAAGTCACACTTCGGCCCGTCTGAGCGGCCTGAGCCAAGGCCTCCAACGCTTCCATGTTCTTGACACTGTCCTCGGGTGTGTAGGCCAGGCTCGTTCGGCCAAGGATCGCCTCGGAGAAGTGTTCGACCATGATCTGATACTCATCGCCACCCTCGACAGTCTGTTCCTTCCCCACTTCTTCGTCTCGTCCGCGCAGAGTGAACAGGGCGTCTCTGTCCCAGGGGACAAAGGCATCGTGAGGGAGCTCGATGGCCCCATCGCTCCCAAAGACGGCGTAGGTCTGCTGAAGAGCGGAGACGAAACTGGCCTCCATGGTAGCTAGACACCCGCCGGGAAAACGCAGCGTGCCCACGAAGTGGATATCCACTCCCTGAGGGTGGTAGACTGCCTGGGCCTGCACGCGCGTAGGCTCGGCGCCCACCATCCATCGGGCCACGCTGACGCAGTAGCATCCTATGTCCAGGAGTGCGCCTCCTCCCATCTCCGGTCTGAGTCGTACGTTGTCTTCGCTGGCCAGCGACTCCTCTCCCATCTGATAGCAGAAGGCAGCTCTCACCGACAAAGGGGTCCCGATGGCTCCTGCGTCCACCATCTGCTTGATGCGCCTGCTCCTGGGGTGGAACCGGTACATGAAAGCCTCCATGAGGAGCAGGCCGTTGTCCTCCGCCGCCTCGGCCATCTCTTGAGCATGGCGCGCATGGCAGGCCAGAGGCTTCTCGCAGAGCACGTGCTTGCCGGCGTTCAACGCCTTCAACGTCCAGGGGTGGTGGAGGTGGTTGGGCAGCGGAACGTAGATCGCCTCGATGTCGGGATCTTCGAGCAACGCATCATACCCGTCATAGATGTGCTCGATGCCGTGCTCAGCAGCCACCGGCCACGCTCTCTCCGGGGAACGCGTCGCCAGGGCGTGCACCGTGCCGTTTCTCGATTTCTGGATCGCGGGGATGACACACACGCGGGCGATGTTGGCATTGCCCAGCACACCCCACTTGACTCGTTCACTCATCCAGGACCTCCACTGTGCCGCCTTTGTCGGCCGAGCGTACGGCTGCCTCCAGGATAGCCACCACGCGCACAGAGTCCTCCAAGGGGGCGACTATGGGCTCTCCGGTGAGGAGGTGGTCGGCAAGATTGCCGTAGAAGGCGTGATGCTGTCGTTGGGGAAGGGCCAGGCTGTGGGTCACTATCTGGCCGGAGCGGTGGCGGCTATAGAGGGTCAGATCAGAGACCATCTCGGTGGCAGGGATCTCGTGTTCCTGGAAGTAGAGCACAGGATCGATTTCGTAGGTGGTCACGTCTCGCCAGCAGCCGACGATGGCGCCTTCAGTACCCAACAGGTACCATTTCGGCTTCCGGGCGGCGGCGATGTCGGAGTGGAGGAACTCTGCCTCCTGGCCACCTGCGAAGCGTATCTGGATCCTCTCCTGGTCGGCGTTGGTGATGTCACGCCAGACTCGCTTGTGACGGGTCCCGACGACCGAGCTGACACGCTCCGGGATTAGGCTCACGATCCAATCCAGGTAGTGAGCGCCCCAATCGTAGGCCGTGCCGCCGGAGATGGTTTCGTGGGAGTGCCACAGACCACAGGGATGGTTGAATCCCCCCACGAAGGTCTCCACGTAGAACAGATCGCCGATGAGACCCTCACGCACCGCCTGCTTGATGGCTAGATAGTCGACGTCCCAGCGCCGGTTCTGAAAACAGCTCAAGTGGACTTCCTGTCTCTCGGCCATCTCGGCCATGGCAGCCGCCTCCCTCTGGCTCAACGCCAGCGGTTTCTCGCAGACGACGTGCTTACCGGCGCTCATCATCTGGAGGGCCAGGCTGGCATGGCTGTTCGGCGGTGTGGCCACGATGACCAGGTCGACGCTGTGATCACTGGCCAGACTCTCGGCCGACTGACATGTAGCGAGGTGCGGGAATCCCCGCCGCGCTTCCTCGAGGCGCTGCGGGTCGAGATCACAGACGGCGCGGAGTGCCAGCCCGGGTGTGGCCTCCACCCCCAGAGCGTGAGCCAGGCCGACGGCCGGGGAGTAGCCCACGATGCCCACGCCGAGCGTTCGATCACTGGGCGCGCGCCCGGCGAGCTGGTGCAGCAGGCGGTACAGTATCTGCTGGAAGGTAGGATGGTCATAGGCCTGCAGTGTCGTGGAGGCAACTCTTCCTTTCCCTACTGGGAGCGACGCCAGAACTGGGCTTTGCTGGTATCTCCAGTCGGCGTACAGGATGATCTCACTGTCGTCTTCCGTGATCTGGAGTTCGCTGTACGGCCCGCGCGGGTAGAAGGGGTGCGGAAGGCGGGCAGCGAGTGGGTGTTCGCTGTCCTGGAAGTAGACTCGCAATTCGGTGCACGGTTCCGCCGGGCCGGGTTGAGCTCCGAACAGCTCTGGCAGAGGCTGCGACGGGTCGGCGAGGGCCAACCATCCACCACCCGCTTGCACGAAGCCCTGGAGGCGGGCGTAACCTTCGAGGTCAGTTTCGTGGGCCGTGGTGATGGCGACGTCGTACTGCCCCAGCTCGCCGGGAAGACGTGATGTGACCTCTAGCTGGACGTGGCTGACAGAGTGAAGGAAGTCCAGGAAGGGCTGAAGAGACGGAACACCATCCTGTGTCACACAGAGGATGGACAGGGAAGGATGGAC
>Ga0307437_1000974_pt1 | contig 20243 bp, 18 predicted proteins | sample SalMarWE160390MG_FD_202146 | JGI IMG/M metagenome (GOLD analysis project Ga0307437, IMG submission 202146) | Salt marsh sediment microbial communities from the Plum Island Ecosystem LTER, Massachusetts, United States - WE1603-90 | ecosystem: Environmental > Aquatic > Marine > Intertidal zone >...
ATTTTTTCGGCTACTTCCGGGGTATATTCCCTGACGTGCTCTTTCAGCTTATCAAAGCCGAGTGTCCAGCGTTCGACGAATTCCTTATCATATAAATTTTCGGCGATGATGACATTGAGCAAGCCCAGCGCCAGGGCACAGTCAGTTCCGGGCCTGACCTGAATATGCAGGTCTACCTTCTTTGCCAGAGGGGTGACTCTGGGGTCGACCACAACCAGCTTTGCCCCCCGCTTCTGCGCCGCCAGTATATTGGCCTGCTCGTCCATCTCGGACTGCTGGGGGTTGCGCCCCCAGACGACGATACACCGGGTCTCGGCGTAGCTGGGGGATAAGGGGAACATATGGTTGCTCACGGTTAAGCCGTGGCCCAAGCCCTTGGCGGCGAAGCAGAGGGAAGCCCCCGAGGTGTAGTTGGGCGTCCCGTAGAGGCTGCAGAAGCGGATGGCGATGCGGGGCACCTCGGTGCCGATGAGGGGCTGGCCGGTATGCACCACCAGCGCCTTAGCCCCGTAGTGCTCCTTAATCGCCGCCAGCTTTTCGGTTACGATAGCCAGAGCCTCGTCCCAAGGGATTTCACGCCAGGCCCCGTTGACCTTTTTCATGGGGCGGGTGATGCGCTCCGGCGAATAGAGCCAGTCAGCCATAGCCGTCGATTTGACGCAGAGGCGGTTGACCGGGTGCTCCTTCATCGGGGTGGCCTTTACCAGTTTGCCGTTAACGACATGGGCGTCTATGCCGCAAAAGCCCATGCACATACGGCAGGTGCTTTTTACCACCCGGGGGTTATTCTTGGGGGGCATTTTTGGAACCCTTGGCTATATCCACCAGCCGCTGAACCGTCTTCTGGGTAGCCAGCATTTGTTCCATCGAGCCGCGAACCTGAGGCAAGTTTACCCTTTCTTTCATCTCCGTCTTGTTCTCGGAGCCCTGCACCAGCTTTTCCAGTTCAGCGGTAATCTCGTCGTCAGTGACTTCAATCTTTTCCGCCTCAGCCACCTTGCCCAGCACCAGGGAGCGGGTCACCCGCTTAGCCGCCACCGGGCGCAACTCTTCCCGCAGTTCCTCTTCCGTCTTGTTTATCCGGCTTAAGTACTCTTCCAGATTCAAACCGCTTTCCTGCATCCAGCGCGCCTGCTGCTCCATGAGGCGTTCCAGCTCCGAGTCAACCAGCACCGGCGGGAACTCCAACTTGCTCAAGTTCACCACGGCATCGAGCACCTTTTCCTCAAAGGCTTCCCGGGCCTTCTGCTCCGCCTGTATGCTGAGGTTGTTGGTCAGCCGCTTGCGCAGGGCGGCCATCGTCTTTAAATCGGGGCTGACCAGCTGAGCGAATTCCTTATCCAGCTTGGGCAGCTGCTGCTGCTTTACCTCGTTGATTTTTACCTTGAAACTGGCTTCCTTGCCCGCCAGCTCGGGCTGGGAATAACCTTCGGGGAGGTTGAGCTTAAATTCCTTCTCCTCGCCGACCTTCATGCCGACCAGCTTTTCGGCGAAGTCCGGGGTGGGGAGGGGCTGATTGGGCATAACCTGATACTGGGCGCCCAGCTGGTTGATGAAGGGCTTGTCCTCCACCCTGGCTTCGACATCCATAACCACCAGGTCTTCAAAGGCGACCGGGCGCTCCACCGGCTCCCAGGTGCCGTGCTGGCGGCGTACCTGTTCGATGACGTTATCGACTTCTTCCTTGGTGACCTCCGCCTCTTCCGACTTGAGCTTGATGCTCTTGTAGTCGCCGAGCTCAACGGCGGGTTTTAGCGGCACCACCGCCGTAAAGACCACCGGCTCAGCTTGGACGACTTCAATCTGCGGGTTGGCGATGGCCTCAATCTGCTGCTCTTTCAGCGCCTGCTCGTAAACCTCGGGGAGCAGGTTATTAAGGGCGTCTTCAAGGAGGCCATCCTTGCCGACATGGCGCTCCAGCACCGCCCGCGGCGCCTTCCCCTGGCGGAAGCCGGGGATATTAGCCTTGTTGACCAGGCGGCGGTAAGCCTGCTCAAGGGCTTTGTCAACCTCAGGCTTTTCCAGTTCAATGCGCAAAAATACCTGCCGTTCTTCTTCTTTCTCTCTGGTTACTTTCATCTTTCCTCTCGCAGACGCAGGTGCAGTTCCGACAGCTGCTGCTCGCTGACCGGGGAGGGGGCGTCAAAGGTCAGGTCAGCGGCGGCCTGGTTCTTAGGGAAGGCGATAACCTCGCGGATGGTCTCCTCCCCCGCCAGCAGCATGATAATGCGGTCAAGGCCGAGGGCGATGCCACCGTGGGGGGGCGCCCCGTACTCAAACGCCTCCAGCATGTGGCCGAAGCGGGCGTCTATCTCTTTATCTTTATAGCCCAGTAATCTGAAAATCTTTCGCTGCAGTTCCGCAGTGTGAATCCTGATGCTACCGCCGCCCAGCTCAAAGCCGTTGCCGACGACATCATAGTGCCTGCCCCGCACCTTATCCGGCGCGCTTTCCAATAGAGGTATATCCTCCTCCCAGGGGGCGGTAAAGGGGTGGTGCTCCGAGTCCCAGCGCCTGACCTCCTTATCCCACCTGAGTAAGGGGAAGTCCTGAATAAAGGCGAAGGCGAACAAGCCGGGGTCGGCCAGCTTGAGGCGGCGGGCCATCTCCAGGCGCAGCTCACCGAGCACGGTATCAACCAGTATCGGCTTGCCGGCAACGATGAGCAGCAGGTCTCCCCGCTTTGCCCCCAGAAGACGGGCCATCTGCCCGACCTGTTCTAAAGTCATAAAGCGGGCGGCTACCGACTTGACCTCTTCCATGGTTAGAGCGCTTAAACTCCCGCCCTCGGTGCCCAGCGACAGGGTCAGCAAGCCGGCGGCACCCAGGCCCTGGACAAATCTATTAAGCTCGTTAAGCTGGCTGCGGCTGTAACCGGCACAGCCGGGGGCACAGATGCCCTTGACCTTGCCCCCTTGAGCGATAACGTCCTTGAAGACGGCGAATTCGGAGTTGGCGGCAATATCGGTGAGGTCAGCCAGCTCCATGGCGAAGCGTAGGTCGGGCTTATCGGTGCCGTAGCGCTCCATAGCCTCGGCGTAGCTGAAGCGGGGGAAGGGCTTGAGCACCTTCATTTCGGGCTTAATCGCCTCAACCGTGGCGGTGAACAGTTCCTCCATCAGCTGGAGGATATCACCAACATCAATAAAGCTCATTTCCACATCAAGCTGGGTGAACTCGGGCTGGCGGTCAGCGCGGGTGTCCTCGTCGCGGAAGCACTTGGCAATCTGATAATATTTTTCCACGCCAGCCACCATCAGCAGCTGCTTCATCTGCTGGGGGGACTGGGGGAGGGCGTAGAACTTGCCGGCCTGAACGCGGCTCGGCACCAGGTAGTCGCGGGCCCCCTCCGGGGTGCTCTTGGTCAGAATGGGCGTCTCGATGTCAGTAAAGCCGTGAGTGTCCATAAAATCGCGGATGAACTTAATCACCCGGTGGCGTAGCTCCAGATTCCGCTTCATGCGGGGGCGGCGCAGGTCCAGATAGCGGTACTTGAGCCGCAAAGATTCGTCCACCTCAACCTCTTCGTTGATATAGAAAGGCGGTGTTTTGGAGGCATTGAGTATGGCGGCGCGGCGGGCAATGACCTCGATATCGCCGGTGGGCAGTTTGGGGTTTTCGGTTCCCTTGGGGCGGGGGGATACCTCGCCGGTGACCTGTATAACGTATTCGCTGCGCATCTTGCTGGCTGTCTGGTGGCAGTCGGCTGAATTCTCCGGGTCAAAGACAACCTGGGTTATGCCTGCTCTATCGCGGAGGTCAATAAATATCAGCCCGCCGTGGTCGCGGCGGCGGTCAACCCAGCCCGCCAGCGTCACCTTGGTGCCGACATTATCTTTCCTCAGCTCGCCGCAGCTATGACTTTTGAGCAAACTTATCTCCTAACGGAAATTAAGATAGTTTATCCCTGTGATTATAGCTGATGATGGTGCAGGCTTCAACATTCACCACTATTTGACATCCAGCTATAAATCCTATACAATATCCCCACTCCTGAAAAAGGAATAAAAGGAGGCAAAAATAGTGCCGGACTGGAAGGAACAGCTTAGCTTAAATACAGGGGCTCTCCGCATGATGATGCCCTGGGCTTGGCGTGCCGCCAGTTCGGGGACCATGCCGACCTGATTTCCCCAAGCTGTAGCCGAGTAAACCAAGCCCAAGAACGTTAGATTTCTTGGGTTTTTTATTTTTAAGCGCCAAGCCACCGATTGACAGCCTGAAGAGTAACCATTAATATCTAGGAGGTTTAGCTATGGCCAAAACAATCGAAGAGATAAATGAAAAGATAAAACAGGGCAAAGCGGTGGTGGTTACCGCCGAAGAGATAATCGGCATTGCCAAAGAGAGGGGCACCAAAAAGGCAGCCGAGGAAGTGGATGTGGTAACCACCGGCACCTTCGGCCCAATGTGTTCATCGGGCGCCTACTTCAACACCGGGCACACCAAGCCCAGAATAAAGCTGGGGGGCGGCAGAGTCCTGCTCAACGATGTGCCGGCCTATACCGGCCTGGCGGCGACCGACCTGTTTATCGGCGCCACGGCACTTCCCGACGACGACCCCAGAAACAAGGTCCACCCCGGCGAGTTCAACTACGGGGGCGGGCACGTCATTGAGGAGCTGGTTGCCGGCAAAGATATAAGGCTGGAAGCCACCGCCTACGGCACCGACTGCTACCCCCGCAAGAAGCTGGAAACCCTGATAAACATCAAAGACCTTAACGACGCCGTGCTCTTTAACATCAGGAACGCCTACCAGAACTACAACGTGGCGGCAAATACCTCAGATAAGACCATCTACACCTACATGGGAGTGCTGCGGGCAGAGCTGGGCAACATCAACTACGCCACCGCCGGGCAGCTATCGCCGCTGCTTAACGACCCCCACTACAAGACCATCGGCATCGGCACCAGGGTATTCCTGGGGGGCGGTACCGGCCTCGTTGCCTGGCCGGGCACTCAACACAACCCCGATGTGCCCCGCACCGAAAAAGGGGTACCCACCAGGGGGGCGGCAACGCTCTGCCTCATCGGGGACTTAAAGCAGATGAGCCCCCGCTGGCTTATCGGCACCAGCATGCTCGGTTACGGCTGCACCCTGACCGTGGGCATCGGCGTGCCCATACCCATACTTAACGAGGAAATCCTGAGCTACACTACGGTAACCGACGCCGAGATTTACGGTGCCGTTATCGACTATTCCGGCGACTACCCCAACCTGAAAGAGGGCATTTTGGGCGAGGTCAGCTATGCCGAGCTGAAGAGCGGCCAGGTAAAGCTCAAGGGCAGGAAAATACCCACCGCTTCCCTGTCCAGCTACCCCAGGGCGGTGGAGATTGCCAGCACGCTGAAAGAATGGATCTTAAGCGGTAAGTTCCTGCTCACCGAGCCGGTGGCGCCGCTGCCGGGGGTGGAGGCGGGGATAAAATTTAAACCGCTTAAAGAACGACCGTTAGAGTAGCCAGCACGAGGAGGAGAAGATGAATGTATCCAAGAGAATAGTACTGCACTTTCCCAAGCGGATGCTTGACCGTCCCATAGTCTCCCGGCTGGTTAAGGACTACGACCTTGATTTCAATATCCTGAAAGCCCTGGTTACCCCCGAGGAGGAGGGGCTGCTGGTGCTGGAGTTGAGCGGGGAACAGCAGGAGTACGACAAGGGCATCCGCTACCTGACCAAGACCGGGGTTAAGATACAATCGCTGAGCCAGGACGTGCTCCGCAACGAGGAGCGGTGCACCCACTGCGGCGCCTGCATCACCATCTGCCCCTCGGGCGCCTTTGAGCTTGACCCGGTAACCAGGCAGGTCAACTTCTACGATGAAAAATGCGTGGCCTGCGGGCTGTGTATCAAAGCCTGCCCCCCCCGGGCTATGGAGGTGCATTTCTAATCTATGTACCAGCCCCGAACCTACCGCCACTGGGTTAAAGGTAAAGAGCTGGTCACCTTTAACGTGACGGTTAAAGAGACCGACTTATACATCCGCGCCCGCGCCGACCTGAAGCGCCAGGCTCATAAGCTGGTATTGAAATACCGCCGGATGCTTGAAGAATACATCGAGGGCCACCCGTCGTTTATCACCTCTCTAGAACCGGTGGCAGTAGCCAGCGACGCCCCGCCGCTGGTGGCCGGGATGGCCGAAGCCGCCCAAAAAGCCGGGGTGGGACCGATGGCAGCCGTGGCCGGTGCCATCGCCGAGGCCGTGGGCAGTGAACTGCTTGCCTTCTCACCGGAGGTCATCGTCGAGAACGGCGGCGATATCTACCTCAAGAGCCTGGGTAAAAGGCTAATCGGGATTTACGCCGGCAACTCGCCCCTGACGGGGCGGGTGGGGCTGGAAATAGAGGCCAAGGACACGCCGCTGGGCGTCTGCACATCGTCAGGAACGGTGGGGCATTCCTTAAGCCTTGGTAAAGCCGACGCCGTTATTGTGCTTTCCCCGTCAACGGCCCTGGCCGACGCCGCCGCTACCGCTATCGGCAACCGCATCCTCAAGCCCGAAGACATACCCGGCGGCATCGATTTCGCCCGTAGTATCAGGGGGCTTAAGGGAATAGTTATCATCCAGGGCGAGCAGGTGGGGGTGTGGGGGGAGGTAAAGCTCGGCGAGATGGCGGTGGAGGCTTAATTATGTTCCAGACCAGAATCACCGAACTTTTCGGCATCAAATACCCCGTAATCCAGGGAGCCATGATGTGGCTGTCGCGGGCGGAGATGGTGGCCGCCGTGTCCAACGCCGGTGGGCTGGGCATTATGGCCTCACTGACCTTCCCTACCGCCAAGGAACTCCGTGAGGAAATCAGGAAGACCAAGAGCCTGACCGATAAGCCCTTTGCCGTCAATATTACCCTGCTGCCCACCATACGGCCGAGGAGCCTTGAGGAGTACATCGCCGCCGCCATTGAAGAAGGAGTAACCATTATTGAAACCGCCGGCCGGAACCCCCGCCAGTACATGAAGCAGCTTAGAGACGGGGGCGTTAAGGTAATGCATAAAGTCGCCAGCGTCAAGGCGGCCAGGACCGCCGAGCGGATAGGGGTGGACGCGGTGACCATTGTCGGTTTTGAGGAGGGGGGCAACCCCGGTATGGATGATGTCACCACCATGGTTCTTGTCCCCCGCACCGTGGACGCACTGGAAATCCCGGTTATCGCCGGCGGGGGCATCGGGGACGGGAGGGGTTTAATGGCCGCTCTGGCCCTGGGCGCCGAAGGCGCCCTCATGGGCACCCGCTTTATGCTCAGCCGGGAATGCCCCCTGCACCCCAACATCAAACAGCGGCTGCTGGAGGCCAGCGAAAAAGATACCATGATGATAATGCGCTCAATCAGTAACCCGGAAAGGGTAGTCGCCACCGATTTTGCCCGCCGCATACTGGAGATGGAAGAAAAAGACACCACGCTGGAAGAGCTGCTGCCGATGATAGACGGGCTGCGCCAGAAACGAGCTCTGGATAAAGGTGATGTTGATGAGGCCATGATACCCTGCGGGCAGGTGGTGGGACTGATTGACGACCTGCCTACCATAAAAGAGATTATTGATGGTATAATCAGGGAAGCCAGAATAATCGGAAAGCGCCTGTCTGAAGGGGGATAGAAATGCCAAAACGGCGAGTAATGCTCACCTACGGGCCTGAAGTAAGCTCCGAGCCTATTATCTTTACCGTCGGCCAGCAGTTCGGCCTGGTGACCAACATCCACCGCGCCGACGCCACCGAGGAAAGGGGCTGGATTGAGCTGGAGCTTGTGGGCAAAGATAAGGATATTGAGGCCGGCATTGCCTGGCTTATCTCCAGGGGAGTGAGGGTTGACCCGGTTGGGGCGGATTCATAGGCGCGGCCTTAACAGCTACTGGTTCAAGTTTCTCTTTTCCCGCCATTTCTGTTTCTGGCTCAAGCGGGTAGGCTCATCGGTGGGACGGTAGTTTGCCAGAAAGTCCTTTTTGAAAGCGGGGAAGGCGCCATCAATGATGGCGCCTCTTATTTTAGCCATCAATTCGGTTATAAAGCTCAGGTTGTGGATGGTGGCCAGTCTATAGGCTAAAAGCTCGCCGGCGTTGAACAGGTGGTGGAGATAGGCCGCCGAGAAGTGGCGGCAGCTATAGCAACCGCAGCCGGGAACTATGGGCTGCTCCATATCAGCGTAGGCGGCATTAGTTATGTTTTTCCTCCCCTGCCAGGTAAAGAGGGCGCCGTTGCGGGCGACGCGGGTGGGCAGGGCGCTGTCAAAGATATCACAACCCCGGGCGACGGCTTCAACAATATCCTCCGGCGAGCCGACCCCCATCAGATAGCGCGGCTTGGTTTCCGGCAGAAAAGCCACCGTCTCCTCAATCATGGCCAGGGTTACTTTCTTGGGCTCGCCGATGCTCAAGCCGCCGATGGCGTAGCCGGGGAAGCCCAGAGAAGCTAGATACTCCGCCGACTGGCGGCGAAGCTCGGGAAAGATGCCTCCCTGAACAATAGCGTAGAGCGCCTGACCGGGGCGTTTCTGGGCTTTAAGACACCTTTCCGCCCACCGGTGCGTTCTCTCCGTCGCCTTTTTCACCTTATCAAGGCTGTCGTCGTGGGGCGGGCACTCGTCCAGGACCATGATGATATCGGCGCCCAGAGCCTCCTGATACTGTATAGCCAGCTCCGGGGTAAGGTGATGCTGGCTGCCGTCAATATGGGAGCGGAATGTAACCCCCTCATCGCTTACCTTACGCAGCGGGGCCAGGCTGAACACCTGGTAGCCACCGCTGTCGGTGAGAATCGCCCCGCCCCAGCCCATAAAGTTATGTAAACCACCCAGCTTCTCGATGGCGCCAATGCCTGGCCTTAAGTAAAGGTGATATGTGTTAGCCAGCACCATATTGACACCGAGGGCTTTTACCTCTTCCGGGGTCAGCGTTTTGACCGCACCCTGGCTGCCCACCGGCAGAAACACCGGCGTGGGTATTAAGCCGTGGGGGGTTGCCAGCTCCCCTGCCCTAGCTTTGCTCCGGGGGCAGGTCTGTATTAATCGGAAGCCGGTCATGGCTCTATCAAACGCTCGGCGATAATATTGCGCTGTATCTCGGCGATGCCGACATATATTTCGGTCATCTTGGCGTCCCGGTAGAGCCGCTCAACCGGCATCGATGTCATGGTGCCGTAAGAGCCGCAGACCTGCATCGCCCGGCGGGTAACCTCGACGGCCATTTGCGAGGCGAAGAGCTTGGCCAGTGACGATTCGTATTTGATATCAGCCCCCTGGTCACGGAGGAAAGCCGTCCTGTAAGCCAGCAGCCGGCCGGCCTCAATACGGCTGGCCATCTCCGCCAGGTGCCACTGGACAGCCGGCAGCTTGGCTATAGGCTTACCCGAAGACTTCCTCTGCCTGGCGTAGTCTATAGCTATATCCAGCGCCGCTTGGGCCACCGCCACCGCCTCCACGACCACCCCCAGCCGTCCCAGCGAAATCGCCTCCAGCAAAATTTTAAAGCCCTGCCCTTCCTCACCAAGGCGGTTTTCTTGAGGCACAAAGACTTCATCGAGGTAGATCACCGAAGTCCCCAGCCCTTTCAGCCCCATGGTCTCACAGGGCTCGCGGAGGTTATAGCCCTCGGAGGCGGTGTCAATAACCAAAGCGTTCAAGCCTTTGCCCTCGCTTTTGGCAAATACCAGCGACAGATTGACCGCCGGCGCCAGAGCGACGAACTGCTTCTGACCGGTAATAATATAGCCACCGCCGCTCTTTTTGGAGGTGGTGGTAATTGCCCTGGGGTCGGAGCCAGTATCGGCCTCGGTGAAGGCGATGCCGCCCAGCATATCGCCCTTAGCCAGAGGCGATAAAAGCCTTTTCTTCTGCTCCTCAGTGCCGAAGCGGAATATCGCCTCCTCGGGGACGGTGTCTATGGCCATGATAGCACCAACCGTCATTGACGCCTGGCAGAGTTGCTCCAGCACCAGCACGTAGCTCAGGTAGCCGGCCCCGCTTCCGCCGTATTGGATTGGAAAAGGCAGCCCCTGATAACCCCTTTTGCCCAGCTCTTTAGCCAGGTCAAAGGGGAACCGGTTCTTAGCGTCAATTTCGGCGGCGCGGGGCTTGACGACATCGGCGGCAAAACCCGCTGCCATCCGCTGTAACATCTTCTGTTGTTCGCTAAGATTAAAGTCCATTTTCCTCCAGAGTCACCGGCAGGTACTATTTGTCTCAAACCAAGTCTCTTAGGCGCCTCCAAAATATTTTTCTGATAATAGCCAGGCTTATGGCGCATAATAAGACAAAAATAACTATTGAAGCCGACCACTCGTGGGCAACAAGGCCCAGGGCAGTTCCTGCTGCCGGTGGATGCTCAGTGTTGGTAATTGACATTATAAAAATGGAAAACCCAACCGTTAAAGCACAGGCAAACAAAAAGATGAAGTTCCAGTTTGCCGCCAGTTTTCCTAAGGGGCCGGTGAGAAAAACGTAATAGCCTATCGAGCCACAAATTACTCCCACAACGTGCCCACCGATTAACCTTCTTGGTCTAGCCATATTTGAATGTGGCGTGGCAAAAACAATGAACGCACTGGCGCCTAGGGCAGCCACAATAGCAGCATGGGTTATCACCTGGACAAAATATAAAATTATGGCTACTGCTACCACAGCCAGCAGGCTCTGTACAACATAGCTTTTAGGCGCTCTACGAAAACCTTTATCAATTATCTCCATAAATATCTCCCTCACGTACCAACATAGCCTAATGTGTTTCTGATACAGTTGCTCATACTAAAAGCTCATCCAGCAGGTACCATTCAGCAAAATAGCTAACCAGATGGGGCAGCTCAGGATAGCTCTGGTTCATGCCCTTCGTCGAGATAGCCCTGCAAGATTACAGCGGCGGCCTGAGAATCGTAGCGGGTCTTTCCCCGGCTCTTCTTGCCGCCGGAGGCCCGCTTGAGGCGCTGCGCCATTACCGTGGTCAGGCGCTCATCCCTGTATTCCACCGGTATTTCAACCTGCTCAATTAGCTTTTGGGCGAAATCATTGACCTTTTCCGCCTGCTTGCTTAAGGTTCCGTCCAGCGAGAGGGGCAGACCGACGACGACCTTCCCTACCTGCTCTTTATTGATAATATCGGCAATCGCCGCCAGAGCCTGACCATCATCTGTGCGTTCAATAACGCTAAACGGGCTGGCTAAAATACCTCCGGGGTCGCTTAAGGCCACCCCAATCCACCTGTCCCCGATGTCCAGTCCCAGACAGCGCATTATATAAGGCTCTTTACCAACATGAGAGCTTGGTCCAGCTTTTTCTTATCCCTGCCGCCGGCCTGGGCTAGGTTCGGCCTGCCGCCACCACCGCCGCCGGTTACCGCCGCCACCTGTTTAACTATCTTACCAGCATCATGGCCCTTAGCCACCAAATCGGGGGTTACCACCGCCAGAAAAGCCGGTTTACCTTCATAGACGGTGCCCAGAACGACGACGGCGCTCAAAAGCCTGTCGCGGAGAAAGTCGCTCATCTCCCGCAGTATCTCCATCCGTGATGAGGGAACCTTAGCCACTAATACGTTTATCCCTTTAATAACCTCAACCTGGGATAGCAAAGATTCGGCGGTCTTTTTAGCCAGCTCCCGCTCCAGGGCCAGCCGCTGTTTTCGCTCCTGCTCCAGCTCACCAGCCAGGCCGGAGACCTTGTCCCGAGCTTCTTCCGTTGAAGACCCCAGCGACCTGGCAATACGCTCCAAATCCGTCAGGCGCTCGGCGAAATACTGCTCGGCTTCTCTGCCGGTAACGGCCTCAATACGGCGCAGTCCGGCGCCGATGCTGCTTTCGCTGATAATATGAAATATGCCAATCTCGCCGGTGGCCGAGACATGGGTGCCGCCGCAGAGCTCGGCGCTGATAAAGGGCTCGCCGATTTTCAACACCCTGACGGTGTCCCCGTACTTTTCATCAAAGAGGGCGATGGCACCGGTCTCTATGGCCTCTTTATAAGGAACCACCTCGTCATAGACCGGGAGGTTCCGGCGTATTTTATCGTTTACGACGCGGTTAACCTCGGCCAGCTGCTTGGCGGTGAGCGCCTTGAGGTGGGAGAAGTCAAAGCGTAGGTGGTGGGGGGCCACCAGAGAGCCGCGTTGCTGGACGTGCTCCCCCAGCACCTGGCGCAGCGCCATCTGGAGGAGGTGGGTGGCGGTGTGATTGCGGGCGATATCAAGGCGGCGCTCCGTTTCCACCACCGCCTCGACCTCATCACCCAATACCAGGCTGCCCTCAGTAACACGCCCCTGATGGACAATGATATTACGTTGGGTTCTCACAGTATTAGTGACCTCAAAAAGCCCGGTATGGCCGCGTATTTCGCCGGTATCACCGACCTGTCCGCCAATTTCCCCGTAGAAGGGGGTGCATTCCAGAAGCAAATTAGCTTCCTGACCCTTTTCTATTTTATCTGCCGGTTTATTTTTAACGGCCAGGCTGACAATATTGGATTTATAGCTGAGGTTGCCGTGGCCGACGAAGGAGGTCTCTTGCTTAATTTCTTGTGTTCCGAATGCTTCCTCAGAAGCTATCCCAATGGGCTTTATAACATGGGCTTTCCGGGCTCTTTCCTTCTGTTTCTCCATCTCAAGTTCAAAGCCGTCCAAATCTACCGAGAAGCCGCGGTCGGCGGCAATCTCCTGGGTTAATTCAACGGGGAAGCCGTAGGTATCGTAGAGCTTGAAAGCCCGCTCACCGGAGATTTCTTTTTTGCCCGTCCTGGCGGCTTCGGCGACAATGTCATCCAGTAATTCCAGACCGGTGCTCAGGGTGGCGCCGAACCTGACTTCCTCGTCCTCAACTACCTGCAGGATAAAGTCCCGCCGTTTTTCAAGCTCGGGGTAGATGTGCCCCATCAGCCCGATAGCCACCTCGGCGATATTATCAATAAAGGGTTTTCCCAGCCCCAGCCGGCGGCCGAAAAGAGAGGTGCGGCGCAACACCCTCCGCAGGACATAACCCCGCCCCTCGTTGCTGGGGAGCACGCCGTCAGCGATGAGAAAGGCAATCCCCCGGCCGTGCTCAACGACAATTCTCATAGCTTTATCAGTAGCCTCATCAGCGCCATATTTGCGGCCTGACAGCCCGGCTATTTTATCTACCAGGGGGACGAAGAGGTCGGTATCATAAACATTGCTCTTGCCCTGCATCACCGCCGCCGTCCTCTCCAGCCCCATGCCGGTGTCAATATTGGGCTTGGCCAGTAAGGTGCGGTTGCCTTCCCGGTCCTGGTTGTACTGGGTGAAGACCAGGTTCCATATTTCAGAGAAGCGGCCACATTCGCAGTTGGGGCGGCAGGAAGACTTGCCGCAGCCGAACTCCTCGCCGAAGTCATAGTGAAGCTCGCTGCAGGGGCCGCAGGGGCCGGAATCGCCGGCCGGTCCCCAGTAGTTGTCCTCCTCATCGAAGCGCAGTATCCTTTCTTCGGGGACGCCCACCTCCCGCCAGTAGCCAAAGGACTCGTCGTCATCCAGGAATATGGTCACCCACAGCCGCTCCGGGTCAAGTTTTAATCTTTCGGTGACGAACTCCCATGCCCAGCCAATCGCCTCCCGCTTGAAGTAGTCACCGACGCTGAAGTTGCCCAGCATCTCAAAGAAGGTAAGGTGGCCGGAATCGCCCACCGAGGCCAGGTCGCTGGTGCGGAAGCACTTCTGGCAGGAAGCCAGGCGGGGGCTGGGGGAAACTTCCTCACCCAGAAAGTAGGGTTTGACCTGAACCATGCCGGCGTTGGTCAGCAATAGCGTCGGGTCGCCGCTGGGTATCAGCGGGGAGCCGGGTATGATTTTATGGCCTTTTTCCTTAAAGAAATCCAGAAAGGCTTTTCGGATTTGGTCGCTGGTCATCATCACCTACGATTTTAGTTTAAGAGAGGCCGACTGTCAACGTGGGGGAGAAAATTCAAGCGGGCTGTGGGCAGAGGTCGGCGATTAGTAGATTGAGCGCCAGGCCACCGTCATACCTGCCCGTCTTGATGGAAAGGTCGGCCTGAAGGAGACGTTTATACACCTGCTTGAGCCGCTCCAGGGGATAGCGCTGGGCCTGCTCCAGTGTCTTGCGGAAGGGGAACTCCGACTTTAAGCCCAGCCGGCTCTGAATCTCCATATCGGGCTTTCTCTGGCGCCTGAGCTCCTTAGCCCTTACCACCAGCCTCACCTGCCGCGACAGCATCACCAGCAGATAGGCCGGCGAGGCCCCCTGCTGCAATAATTGCTCCAGCAGTGTTTCGGCAACCCCCGCCTTGAAGGCCAGTATGGCATCGACCATGGCGAAAACATTGGCTTCCTGAGCCGAGCTGACCACCGACTTAATATCCTCCACCTCAACTCGGCGGCCCAAGGCGAACAGCGCCAGCTTGTTTATCTCGCTGTGCATAATCCAGAGATTGCCCCCCACCAGCCGGGCCAGTAAGTCCACCGCCGGCGGTGATATGGCGGCGCCCTGGGCGGCAGCTTCTTTGTTAATCCACTGGCGCAGCACATCGCCCCTGAGCAGGGGGAAAGACATTACCTTTGCCCCGGAAAGTATTTTAAGCAGGGGGTTGGCGCTCTTTATCCGGCCGTCGGTGAGGACTAAAATAGTGCTTTCGGGGAGGTTAGCCATAGTAGCGGCAAAAGATTTGGCGTCGTTTTCCCGCCCGTTGGCCGGTGACGACTTCTTGCGGCGGGGGGCCTTACTCTGAGACTCAAAGCGCCCCAGCAGCCCCTCAACAACGACCAGGCGGTTTTCGGCCAGAAAGGGCGCCGTCTCCACCACCATCCGCAACTGGTCGGGGGTCACATTTTGGCCGTTGAGGAGGGTGGTGTTGGTGGCCAGCATAGAGGGGTCGCCCAGGCCCTTTTTTATCTCGTCCAGCGCCCGGGTAAGGGAAAAATCGTCCTCACCGTTTAGTATATAGAGCAAATCACACCCCGCCTTTTTGAAGTCACCCCATTTTAGCACAGGGAGGGTAAATAAGTCTTTAGGGGGGGGTCTGGTTAAAGTAACTTTTATTATGTATAATAAGCGCCGAAGGAATGTTTATGAAGAAACAAGGAGCTATTCAAACTACTTTTATACTTGGGGTGATACTGTTGATATCTTGTTTGGTATTAGGGTGTGTCAATTGCCAAGCTCCACCTACTTTACCCCCAATCCATACTCCGGCTCCCTCTGAATGGGAGCGTTCCTGGCTTCAGGCCAATACTCTTTTGGATATCTGTGGAAGTTCATCTTCAGACGTTTTTACGGTCGGAGTTGAAGGAACAATTCTGCATTATGATGGGGAGATGTGGCATACGATGGAGAGCGGCACGACACTCTATCTATCCGCCGTTTGGGTCAACTCTCCGTCTGATGCCTATGCCGTGGGAGAAGAGGGCATTATCCTGCACTACGATGGTATATCTTGGAAACCGATGAATAGCGGCACCACTAATGATCTGATAGAAATCTGGGGAAGCTCGTCGTCCGATATTTATATCACGATGTGGAGTGGTGGTACTTTACTTCATTACAACGGTGAGCAATGGGCCGAAATAGAGACCGGTTTAGATAAACCACTTCATGGCGTCTGGGGTACTTCAGCGACGGACGTGTTCGTTTCCGGCCGTTATTACGCTGTCCTCCACTATGATGGAGTATCATGGAAAGTTATGACCAAAGACACTGATAACATGGGTATTCTGGGAGCTATCTGGGGTACCTCATCGGAAGATGTCTTTTCCGGGGGATATTTAGGAGTAATAAAGCACTATAACGGCAAAACCTGGTCTAACATGGACAGCGGAACACATGAGGATATCTCCAGTTTATGGGGCAGCTCATCTAACAATGTTTTCGCGGTAGGTGCACATGGTACTCTGCTGCATTATAACGGGAAGAAATGGAATGACCTGGATAGCGGGACTACGGATACATTATTCGAAATCTGGGGTAGCTCAGAAACTGACATCTTTGTTGTTGGGGAAGATGGTATAATTATGCATTATACAGGCAAGAATGAATAATCATAGGATTAACTGTAAAAATCAGGTGCAGAATTAGTTCAAACCCTCGCATAGCCCCATGTTTTTAATCCCGTGTTTTGCTTCCCACCCTCCCACCCGACAGAAGTGATACTTCTATCAATTTCTCTTTAGGGGGAGGGCAAAAAGGGCTTTAGCCCGCTTCCATAAAAGGGAGGAGGGCGGGAAAAGATATAAAAATGGGGCGGGGCAAAGCAAAGCAATAAAACACCTCTATTGAACAATAACCCCACTAGGAGTAAAATAAACCCAAAGAACACCACAGGAGAGTAAAATGGAGGAAATGCCCGATGAACTAAAGAAGCTGGCGTCAATTACCAGCGACCTGGAGTTTACCTCCGACCTGAGGACTCAAGCCATTGAACAGCTGGGAACCATCGGCTCCCATGAAGCCCTCCTTATCCTGCTGGAAATTGTCGCCAACGACCGGCTGACCACCAAGGAACGCGAACTCGCCCTCGACCGAGCCAAAAAAATAGTCAAGTCCAGCCACCAGTAGCCCCCGTTCTAATAAGGCTTAAAGCCAATGACTATCAATATCGGCATAGTCGGGCTGGCCCAGAGTGGTAAGACCACCATCTTCAACGCCTTAACCAAGGGCCAGGCCGACACCAAAAGCTCCACACCCCATATCGGCAAGGCTAAAGTCCCCGAACCACGCCTCAAAGCACTGGCCGACATGCTCCAGCCCAAGCGGGTGGTACCCGCCGAGGTGAGCTATATCGACATCGGGGCTACGGTTAAGGGCGGGGAGAGGGGGATGGGCAGCCAGTTGCTGGGCGAGCTGAGCCACGCCGACGCCCTGATTAACGTCGTCCGCGCCTTTGCCGACGACAGCATACCCCATGTCGAGGGCAGTCTGGACGTGGAACGGGACATCGCCGCCATCGACCTTGAGCTTGCCCTCCATGACGCCGGCATCATCAGCCGCCGGCTGGAGAGGATAGAGACCTCGCTGAAAGGGGCCGACCCCACCGAGCGCCAGCAGCTATTAAGGGAGCAGCAACTGCTGACAAAGCTTAAAACCGAGCTGGAGAAAGAGGTGCCCATACGCCAGCTCGAGCTAACCGCCGACGAAACCAGAGCCATATCTAACTTCCAGCTCCTCACCGCCAAGCCGCTGCTGATTGCGGTCAACATCGGGGAGGAGCAAATATGTAAAGCGGCGCCCCTGGAAGAAGAGTTGAACTCCCACCACCGCGGGGTGGGGCGGGGCGTTATCACCCTCTGCGGCAAGCTGGAAATGGAGCTGACCCAGCTGGATGAAGAGGCCGAGAAGGAATGCCGCGCCGAGTTTGGCATTAGCGAGCCGGGGTTAGACCGCGTTATCCGGCTGAGCTATCAGTTATTAAACTTAATCACCTTCTTCACTACCGTTTCCGACGAGGTCAAAGCCTGGTCTATCCCCAAAGGCACCACCGCCATCAAGGCGGCGGGGAAAATCCACTCCGACATGGAACGAGGCTTTATCCGGGCGGAGGCTATCAGCTATGACGAACTGATGAGATGCGGTAGTATGACCGAGGCGCACAAGAAGGGACGGCTGCGGCTGGAGGGCAAGAGCTACACCGTCCAGGACGGGGATGTGATTACCTTCCTGTTTAATGTCTAGAGATATTCCACAATCTGGGTGAGGCTGGAGAGACGGGGGGAATCGGTAATATCCTCAAAGAAGCCGTTGCGGTCAACCAGAATACCCACCATACCGGCACTATTTGCCCCCACCACATCAATCTTATGCTGGTCACCGACATAGAGCGCCTCTATCGGCCTGACCTTAGCCTTTCTCAGCGCCGCCCGGAATATCTGGGGATCAGGCTTGTTGAAACCCGCCTCCTGGGAGGTGACCACCACCTCAAGCCATTCGGTCAGCCCCACCTGCTGGCAGAGGGGGGCTATATCACGGTCAACATTGGAAATAAGCCCTATAATCAGCTCCCGCTCTTTAAGCTGGGTGAGGGTGGGTACGACATCGTCAAAGAGCACCATCTTGTAGTCGGCCTTAAGCCACTTCTTTAAGATACCGGTGATGAGCTCCCAGGACGCCTCTATCCCCGCCTCCTTGAGAATTATGCCGTGATATTCGGTGTAGAGCTCTACCGTCTCCTCTTTAGAGCGCTTGCCTATCGGGTAACGGGCGTGCTCCTGATAGATGAAGTCGTCAGCGGCCATGATGGGGCGAAGCAAAGACTGGGGGGTTACCTCTACGCCCAGCTCCTTGAGTATCCTGGCTTCGGTTTCTTCCCGGGGCGGGTCGTAGCCGACCAGCGTGTTGTAGAGGTCGAAAAATACCGCTTTAATCACGAGGTCGCCTTCCTGAAGTTGCGGGTGAGTAAACTAACCATAATCTATCGATTTCTAGCTGATAGAGACCAGACCGTGCTTTATCGCTTCTACCACTGCCTGGGTGCGAGCGTTGGCGTTGAGCTTGCGCAGGATAGAGGTGACGTGGTTCTTGACCGTCTGCTCGCTGATGTCCAGAGCCAGGGCAATCTGCTTGTTGAGATAGCCCTTGGCCATATAGTTAAGTATTTCCTGCTCCCGGGAGGTGACCGGCGAGACGAAGGATTCGGCTCCCTGCCCAAGGGGAAGCTCCCGGAAGTGATGCAGGACCTGCTCCGCCACCTTGGGGTGGCTGACAAAGCTTTCGTTTATGGGGTGTTCCCCTTTAGCCGCCCGCTTTATCGTGTTGACCAGCTCGTCAGCGGTAATATCCTTGCTTAAATAGGCTGCCGCCTGGGCCTTAATCGCCTGGAACAGCTGGTCATCGTCTGGGGTGGAGGTAAGCACGATTACGCCGATATTGGGCAGGCGCTGTCTTATCTGGCGAGCCAGCTTCAGCCCGCCATCAGAGGGATTATCAATGTCCACCATGACGACATCAGGAAGCGAGCTTTCCACAGCTGATAACGCCTCGTCATTGGCTTCAGCCTCGTTGATAACCTCTATGCTACTCATGCCCGCCAGTGAGTGCCGTACACCCTGCCGAAACAGGGACTGGGGACTGATTATACATACCTTTATCTTGACCATAACTCAACCTAAGTGTAACACATAATAACTATAGCTTCAATAGTATAGAGTATAGCTGCCAGAATTCTTGAAAACTTGTGAAGGCTGTTTACTTGGTAGTCACCAGGGGCATGTTCTTGACTATGGAGATGAAAGATTCGACCAGAGCCGTGTCAAACTGCTTTCCGGCACCCTTCTTTAGCTCCTCCAGCGCCTCTTCCTGAGAGAAGGCGTCTCGGTAAGGGCGGGCTGAGGTCATAGCGGCAAAGGCATCAACTACCCGCAGAATGCGGGCATCCAGCGGAATAGCCTTAGCCTTTAGCCCCAGCAGATAACCGGTGCCATCATAGTTCTCATGATGATAGAGAATGCCCGGCATGCAGGCCGATAGCTGGGGAATATGACTGACAATATCGGCTCCCATCTGAGGGTGGGATTTAATTACCTCCCACTCCTCGGCACTGAGCTTGCTGGCTTTATTGAGTATCTCATCGTTGATGCCCAGCTTGCCGATATCATGAAGCAGGGCGCAAACGCTCAACCGGGCTATATCTGCCGGCTCCATATCAAGACCCTTGCTCAAAGCTATAGCATAGTCCTTTACCCTCTGCGAGTGGTCGTGGGCATAATGGTCTTTGGCATCCACCGCCGCCGCCAGAGCATGAATGATGCTAAAAGCACCTTTGTCACTATGAAGCTCGAACTTGGCTGGCGGCTCCGATAAAGGCGGCAAAGTCTCCAAAACCGCCTGGCTCTGATTCCCGCCTCTCTGCTTGGCGGAATAAAGCGCCTTATCGGCGGCACTGATAATCTCACTTATGGCTATCCCATCTACAGGCCAGCTAGCCAAACCGAGGCTGGCCGTCGTTGCAACGCTGCCGGTTCTAACCTCTGAGCTAATTCGGCGACGGACTCGCTCGGCCACCTCTTGGGCATCCTTGATGCTGGTCTGGGGCAACAGGATGGCAAACTCGTCACCACCATAACGGAAAGCCTCGTCAGCATCTCTTATCGCACTTTTCAGAACGATGCCCAGCTGCTTGAGGAGGCGGTCACCTTCAATGTGACCGTAGGTATCGTTGAAGGCTTTAAAGGAGTCTAGGTCCAGAATAACCAGCGAGAAGGCACCACCGTAGCGAGAGTGACGGCCAATCTCAACCTGAATCCGCTCCATTAGATGGCGGCGGTTCCATAACCCGGTAAGCTCATCGACGCGTGCTCTCTGCTCGGCCTG
>Ga0307437_1000984_pt1 | contig 20095 bp, 14 predicted proteins | sample SalMarWE160390MG_FD_202146 | JGI IMG/M metagenome (GOLD analysis project Ga0307437, IMG submission 202146) | Salt marsh sediment microbial communities from the Plum Island Ecosystem LTER, Massachusetts, United States - WE1603-90 | ecosystem: Environmental > Aquatic > Marine > Intertidal zone >...
TATTTCTCATCTTGTCAGCGATAGATTTTTGTTCATTGGAGGACGCAACCATTATATGTACATGGTCTATACCGCCGGATTTAGGAGCGGTTCTGGCAGATATTGACATTAATTTGGCAACAATTTCCAATCCTGATTTTTCCAGTTTATCCATTTATAAATTCCCGTTAATATTTTTTTTAACCATAACGACGCGGTTAAGCTGCGTGCCGGCGCTGTGCAATGCGGAGCGAACCACACGGAGAGAAGCTGTCTTTCGTTTATGGACGAAGGTTTGCCTGGCACGTCAGCTTCAACCTAATGTTAGGCGCACGTCTGCTCCAAACCCAACTAACGGTTGAGTAGCATTCAATATGACTGGTAGTACAGAACACCATTCGGAGTGTCCACAAAAACGCGGTACTTGAAGAAGAAGTCGCCGCCCAAGAAGCCGTCTCTATTAGCTGGTTGTTCGGTGCGGTAGTACAGGAAGTCAAGATTCTCGATTACCGATCCGTTTGATGTAACGGAAACACCGTTGATGACAGGGAAATCGGGGTTGGACATGAAATGCGTGATCGAATACTGATTTAGGATGTTCTGCGGTATCTCGATCCTGATCCAGTTCTCAACTCCGCAATTGTCAGCGGAACTGCCCACCATGAGGGAACCTGTATCCATACCAAGCTGCAGTACCCTGTTATAGTTCTGGATCTGAGCAGAGAACGTTAGCGGCGGTTCAAAGTTCAGCACGATTGTGTTCCAATTCGGGAGGTTGACGTCCTCCGGGAAGTGACCTTGTTTGTAGAGCGTTATTGCTCCATTCCGGTAGTCGATAAGAGGGCTGAACTTCTTCAGTAAATGCCATCCAATGACACCCACATCCATCAAGTAGGGAGCAGGCCTTTGGAGCGATTCAGTGCACAAGACCTTTTCGAGTACATAGTCACCGATCTGCACGTCCCGTAATTCGAAGAAATTCTTCACAACGGTTTTCCCCTGCATGTCGCTGGTCTTATACTCCATGTCGGTGTATTCGAATGTTAGGCCGCTCATCTGGGATGATGTCAGCGATAGATTCGAGACCTCATCTCCTGTGTCGACATGAAGCTTGAGGACCTTACCCTGGACGGTGATTTCGATGTAGGGATAGACGCCCGCATCGAATAGGATCGGCAATCGTGTTTGGTCATACTGATCGTAGTTGACGATGTCGCTGCTTGGCTCAAACTCGGGATACTGTAATTTCGAACAGGACATACCCGCAAAGAGCACTGGAATGAGAAGGGTCGGTTTCATGATGAGCCTCCTGATTTGCACGCGATGTGTACGTGCGCGCATAACATGGTTTATTGGTACTAATATTAATCGTAGAAATCCCCTTGTTAAGCCGTATAAACTGATTTCAACGTCTCTAGTTAACTTCATATTCATCAGCATATTATACCTCCTTTTTCATCTATTACGGTAAGTTTATTCTCAATAGAACGTTCTCTCCCCATTGGTCCTTCTTCAGGTATTTTAAAACTTCCTTCATCCGATATTGAACGGCGTATATCATGCATTGAGGATCCACCGATAAAAGAAAGACCACATTCCTTCTTTTTTTCTCCTGTATTATCCAGCCACATTTTTACTCCTGACATACTAATTAAACTCGCCCAGGCTGGATTTCTAAAATAGAAAACAGCATATAAACATTCATAATCATTAGAAAATCCAAAACCCACATCCTTATCTTAAATATACAACTTCGAAATCTCACTCCAGTCTGAAATATCACCGTATTCATAACTGTTATCTGAAGCGGGTTTCCTTGTAAAACTCAGAAAGAAAAATACTATTATTATACAGATTGTAATTGCTATACCTAATTTTTATTTTCTTATTCATAAAATCCTCCTTAATGAATCTTTTCGATATAAGACCTCGTTAAATACCATTTGGTTCCAGCTTATTCTAACTTTAAATTATAAATTCTCAATTTTCTTATCGGATGTGCGTTAGGAGATCCTAATCCCTATTCTCTATATCCTGCATCCTGAAGAAGAACTCTAGGGTGTTTTCAAAAAATTGTATCTGGGAATTTTTTTGGGATGGGTGATTGGGTTCTGTTTTTAAGGTTGGGATTATTTATGAAGGGGTGGAGATGGGTTTCACTCCGACTTGAGGGTTTTTGAAAATTGAATATAATAAGTTCTGGATTTGTTGGAGTAATGTTAAAAAGGCTCTCTTAAATTAATATAAAAATTATTCCTTCGGAGATTTTTTTCTTTGCTTTTTTTCAAAGTTATAATCAACTCCAGTATCCCCCCTTCCTAGTAACTCCATCGGGGTTGTAAAAACTAAGATTGTTTTTCTAACAGCAGGCACACAAAGGGCGTTGCGGAAAACCCGAAGGGGCGCAAATATGACCGACTGTGACTGTTGGGGTTGGGTCAAGACGGCTTGCGCTTGCTGTTGCAAGCCAGTCTTTGGCTTTTGTCCGAGCGATAGCGAGGGCCGAAGCCAAAGGCAGCCCGCGTTGCGGGCGGCAAGCCGGATGGGTGGGGGGATGGAGTAAAGTTTGAAAGTTACGCGGCTTGTTTCTCCGCCCACCTTCGAACATGGTTCGCGATAGACAGCCATTCTTTACGATTTTTCGAACACCAATTACCACCCACGCTCCACCGCCCACTTCCCAACCCATGCTCGTCCGCCTCGCCCGATGGTGCTCGGCGACCTCGCTTTGAGGTCGACCGCCCTTCCGCGGAATCTTCGCCAACTTCGTCGGCTCGCCCCGCGGAATAGGCTCGGTGATTTCCCAGTCCTTGAATGTATCCTTTCGGAAGATAGAACAAATCTATATCAATTTTATCAAGTCCGTATCTTACGGACTTGATAAGACTTTGAAAAAGCTGGGGTCGCTCGGTGGGGGAAATTTCGCCAATCTTTTTTGAAAAATCTTTTAAGTTTTCTAAAACAATTTTTGTTTCAAACTTTTCTTTTTCTTCTTTTTGAAGTGAAAGTTTTATCCCCTCTTTTTTTAGTGTGGTGTGTAGGCTGGCAGACTAAGGACTGATATATCCTTTTTCTTGTTTTCGAGATTCTCGGGGAGTTCTATGGGAAAGTTTTTGAGAATGCAATGTCACAATGTCAAGCACCGTCCCCTATTTCGCTATTTTTGAAACTTCTATTTCCCTTACTCCTTAATTATCCTTTGGACTTTTTCTAATCTATATCTTTTCAGATGCCAGCTTACCTAACTGTAAGCTGTACGGGAATTATTGTTTCAGGTTCATCTGGATCAATACTGGAAATAATTAAATTTGAATTATAATTACCAGCATCTAAGATGGTTGCGTCGAAGGTAACTTCCACAACTACTTCGTCATCTGCCGACAAGATAGCTGAAGTGGTATCAATAGACAGCCACATTACACCACGTGTTACTCCGCCATGTAACGTTCCATCATTATTATTAGGGGAGAAATCATAGACAGTATTACCTGAGCCTTCATTGAATTTCCAATAGCCGACTAAACCCGATTCAGTACCCGAGAGTTCCCGATTCATATCTGCCTGGATTTCTGCCTGTGTACGCGCAACATTCCAGATACGGACTTCATCCATCTGACCCTTAAAATTAGGATGGAAGGAGAAATCGTATGTACCCATACGGAAAGGTTGGTCTGTGTCCCTGTTCATTGTAAGTGTTGAAGGAGTCATACTTGTTTCTAAAATTCCATTAATGAAAAGCTTTAGTGAGGCGCTTGCCGAATCGAAGACTCCGGCAAAATGAGTCCATGTATTAGGTGTGATTGCAGCAGTCTGTATCTCGGTCATACCGCCGCTCGTGCCGGATATTGCCAGCTCAAGTATACCGGAAGGTAAATCCAGACCGTATTCATCATTTGAAGAACCTCCACTACCCCATTTTCCTAAAATCTCTCGTGCTCGAATTGGATCTTCTCCTACGTTTATCCAACATTCAAGAGTGAAGGCTCCTCCTATTGCACTTAAAGAAGGATGATCCGGTACTTCAACGTAATCATCCACTCCGTCAAATCCTAAAAAAGGCATTGTGTCTTCCCATTCAATCGAAATATCAAAGGGCAAATAGCTAACCCCATCGTTGGAAATAATAATCCACTTCTTAGATGTTTCTCCATGATCCAAGGTCTCACTTAAGGAGCTTGGGAAAACAGAGATGTCTGGATACGATTTTCCCTTGCAGCAGAGAAAAACAAGTACTACGAAAAACGGAATTGTCCAAAACAAATTTTTAAAATGTTTCGTATCTCCTCCTCGATGGATACCTTTAATTATAAACATTTTTTCTGTTTTGTCAAACGTTTTTTTGACAAAAGATTAAGATTTGCTTGTTTCTAAAACAATTTTTTCACATTTTCAGTTAAGTCCTCGTTTCCACACAATTGCACATATAATACAAAGAAAAAAGAAAGTAAAGAAGCTGAATGAAGCGCTTGACTCAACAGTTTAATTGTGTAAATTATAAAGAAACAATGATAATTAAAAAAACGAAAGGAGGTAATCATAAAAAAGTCAAAGAAAATAGCATCCCTCATAATTTTGGGTGCAACCATATTTTGTTTTCCTTGTTTTTGGGTAAAACTCTATGCAAATCAAACAGAAACTAAGGGTTCTAAGGTTTTATACAATAGAGGGTTTGCTTACTACGAGAAAGGGGAATATGACCGGGCGATTTGGGACTTTGATAAGGCGAAAGAGGTCAAACGAATAGCTCAGGAGGAATCGAGAATAAAACAAATTGGAGAATATATTGAAAACTTTGAGATAACTATTAAAGAGAAAAAAACATCAGTGAAAAGAGGAAAATCAAATGAACTAAAAGACTCTCGAATCAACTTTTCTTTTGGTCTTGGCTTGGGATATCATCAAATCGGGAATGCTGATATTAAAGAATTAAGCGATATGGGAATGGGTGAAGTAACGCAAAGCTCTCTTCAATTTAGTGGAAATATAGGGATTCATATTTCCTTGTTAGAAAGACTCTCGATTTCTTGCCTCACAGGATATTCATTTGGTAGCGCAGGTTGGGAAAATGCCTTTGGCAGCGGTTTGCACGCAGGCATGACTTATGGTATTTGGGATCTTGATTTTGAAATGAAATTCTTATTTCCATTGCATATACATGAAGCGGGGGTTGAAAAGGCTTTCGTTTTTCCTTTCGTCGGCATTGGCCCAACACTTTCGTACAATCTGACCGATAGAGAGGGAGATGGTTTTATCAACGGTGGAGGCGACCTGCATTACAATTTGGGAGTTGGAACAAGAAGATTATATGGGAGTTCTTGTTTTGACATACGTTTGCTTACCTTAATTAGACCGTCATATGAGTTTGAAGAATTTAAACTCGGAAGTACTACAACCTCTGAAAATTATAAGGGCACCTCATATTCCATAATGGTTCAAATGTTTTATATTCTTTAAATGGCTGGCTCCAAGTTTAAAAAACATAATGCTTATAATGGTTAATGGTGTTAATAAGGTTACATCTTTATGTATTGAATATTTAATACGTTCAAATGGCCGCTACCTCCTTGCGAAAACGTTAACAAGGCAATTAGATATTTGAGGTTTAAGTTTTAACAGGTAAAAAAACTCATTATTCCAATAAATAGAATTTATCAAACATTAATAATTAAATAATATACATTCGATAAACAATGTTATATAGGGACTTTGGGTCAAGCTGTTGATTTCTTCAAGGTATTTTTAATGAAAATCAGTGTATAATTGAATTTTACTAATTGGGTTTTCTTATGGATTCTCTGCTCCTCCGGTATGTCTCAAATCATGACGAAACATTGGCCAGGGGGCACCGCTGGCAAGCCCTCCTGAAGAGCCAATGATTGCGTAGAGATTGTTATCATTAGACCCCACATAGATGGTGCCGTCACTGCCTATCGCCGGGGAAGAGGTCACATCCTCTCCGGTTGAGAAAGCTCGCCATTTCTGGGACCCATCTGGGTTTATTGCGTAGAACGCGAAGAAATCGTTGGACCCTACATAGATGGTGCCGTCTGAGCCTATTGCAGGGGTGGACTCTACGAAATCTCCGGTCGCGAACGTCCATTTCTGGGTGCCGTCCGGGTTTATCGCGTAGAGATTGTTATCAAGGGACCCCACATAGATGGTGCCGTCACTGCCTATCGCCGGGGAGTTCACCCAACCTCCGGTCGCGAACGTCCATTTCTGGGTGCCGTCCGGGTTTATTGCATAGAGATTATAATCAGAGTAACCTACATAAATGGTGCCGTCTGAGCCTATCGCAGGAGAGGAAGACACAGGACCTATGGTTTCAAATGCCCATTTCTGGGAACCATCCGGATTTATCGCATATAGATTTTTGTCATCGGACCCCACATAGATGGTGCCGTCTAAGCCTATCGCAGGGGAGTACCACATGAGACCTCCGGTTTCGAATATCCATTTCTGGGACCCATCTGGGTTTATCGCATAGAGGTTATAATCAGAGTAACCCACATAGATGGTACCGTCTAAGCCTATCGCAGGAGAGGAGCACCCAAAATTCCCGGTTTCGAATGCCCATTTCTGGGTACCGTCCGGGTTTATTGCATAGAGATTGCTATCCATGGCAACATAGATGGTACCGTCACTACCTATCGCAGGGGAGCCAAACAGGATATCTCCGGTTGAAAAAGCCCATTTCTGGGTACCGTCCGGGTTTGTCGCGTAGAGATTGTTATCATTGGACCCCACATAGATGGTACCATCTGAGCCTATAGCAGGGGAAGACCACACATCATCTCCGGTTGAAAAAGCCCATTTCTGGGTACCCGGGACATCCTCTTCTGGTCCTGTTGCCTTATCTCCACACCTGACAAATAAAAATAAAACTAAAAATAAAACCAAGAATAATTTCTTCATAACTCCTCCTTATTGTTTATTATATTATATAGATTCTTTTTGTTTTGTCAAATACTATTTTGTCTGAAAATTAGGGAATCTTAACCTTTAGAAGATAGTATTTGACAAAATATAAAAAGACACTTAATAATGTAGCAATAAATAAGGGTGTATTAGGCTTGGTATGTTTTTTTCGATTCAAGGGTGGATAAAAAAGCATTGATACTGATTCAAACAGCCACTTCGGGTTGACATAAACTAAAAAACCCTTACCATTGATATTACAATTAAATCAAAAATAAAAGGAGGGTAACAATGTATAAAAAAATTATCGTATCGCTATTTTTTCTTCTCGGCATAAATGTCAATTCGGTTTTCGCTCAAGGAAGACTTCAAGATTCTCTTGCTCTTGTTGAGTTGTATGATAGTACCGATGGTGATAACTGGAATATTAATTATAACTGGAAAAGCGGTCCTTTAGATACTTGGTATGGTGTCACAGTTACTAATGATCGTGTAACGCAACTGGTTTTGAATAATAACTATTTAGTAGGGACTATTCCCTCATCAATTGGCAATATAGATAGTTTAACTTATTTGGATCTTTCCGACAATCCGCTTACCGATTCAATCCCTCCGGAGATCGGCGGTCTGTTGAATTTAACTTATTTGGATCTTTCCGACAATCAGCTTTCAGGTTCAATTCCTCCGCAGATCGGCGGTCTTACGAATTTGCAGGAATTGCGGCTTTCCGACAATCAGCTTTCAGGTTCAATTCCTCCGGAGATCGGAAATTTGGCGAATTTAACTTATTGGACTCTTAACAACAATCAGCTTACAGGGGAAATCCCTCCGGAGATCGGAAATTTGTCGAATTTAACTAATTGGTATCTTAACAACAATCAGCTTACAGGGGAAATCCCTCCGGAGATCGGAAATTTGTCGAATTTAACTGATTGGTCTTTTTTCGACAATCAGCTTACAGGGGAAATCCCTCCGGAGATCGGAAATTTGTCGAATTTAACTCGTTGGACTCTTTACAACAATCAGCTTACAGGGGAAATCCCTCCGGAGATTGGAAATTTGTCGAATTTAACTTATTGGGAACTTTACAGCAATCAGCTTACAGGGGAAATCCCTCCGGAGATCGGAAATTTGTCGAATTTAACTTATTTGAATCTTTACAACAATAATTTAATAGATTTACCTGATCTATCGGCATTGTCCTCATTAAGGTACTTAAGAATTCAAACCAACCAATTCACCTTTGAGGACATCGAACCCAACATTGGTGTCCCAAGTATGGATTTTACATACTCTCCACAGGACAGCGTCGGTGAAGTTCAGGATACGACAGTGAACATAGGTTCATCTCTTACAATATCAGTTACTGTTGGTGGTGAACATAATGAATACCAGTGGAAAAAAGACGGTTCGATTATTCCCGGGGCAACAAACAGCGCTTATATAATGGATTCTGTCTCTTCAGGTGATACAGGGTCTTATATCTGTGAAATCACCAATACCGTGGCTACGGAGTTAACCCTTTATTCGAGACCAATAAATGTATCTGTCGACGGTTCTGGAGTTTCATCTGAATTACCAAAAGTTTATTCGATAAACGTAAAAGGGATAACAGGGGATAAGAATTTAAAACTTAGATATACTCTTCCCGAGAAGGCTCAAGTCAGATTATCTCTATACGACGTATCCGGAAAAGTAGTAAAAGAGTTTTCCGGGGGACAACAAGCGGGAGTTTATTCGATAAAAATCGATATGAATGATACACCCACAGGAGTATATTTCGTCAGAATGGATGCGAACGGAAAAGCATTTTCCGAAACACGTAAGGTTATATTAATAAAATAAAAAAAAATCTTAAATAACGGAAAAGTTTTCCTTGTCCCTCTGGTGTTCAAATTAAGCAGAAAAAGCCATTGTGCATAAAAAGGGGTACATGTGTGGTGGGGTTTTTAAGTTTTCTTCGATTCAAAGTTAGATAATTATCAGAAAAATTTTTTACCGACTCTCTCAATTAGGAGATTTTTATCCCGTCAAAATTTCAGTTTTTTAATTTTCTGAATAAAAAACATATTTATTTCCCAAAACTGGTACTTTTCATACCAGTTTTCTTCAAAAAAGATTGGCGAAAGAGTCAGCCAATTATATCACACGGAGACACAGAGACCACAGAGATTTTGACTTTTTGGTTTAACTAAGACCTAAAACCTGATATCTAACGCCTAATTTTTCCTGTCTTCTTCGTCTGTAGATTTACGGGCGTATATGAAATAATTGGGCATTGTTTAAAACTTAATGTTTATTAGAGACTTGTCAAGAGAAAACAGAAATAAAATCAAAACTTATGCTTCTTTTGTCTTATTGACAAAGAATAAATAAACTTTATAATACTATTGTTATATAATAAAAAATCACCCAGAGAGTTTATATAAGCAAGCTTATGAGATAGTTCTAAATTGCAGTTGTATAAAACTTTACATATGAAATACTTAAATTAAGCGACATGAGAAAATAAAAGCGGTGAAGGATGACTAACACTTTTGAGATTCTAAAAGATTTTTTTCGAATAATAGTTCCATCCACTCTCAAATGCGAATCCCTCATTTTGGGAATTGTTGGTTCCATTATTGCTTCATTTATATATCTTTTTTATCACCTAATAAGGAGGCCCAAAATGGAGGTGTTTCCAGCAGTTGTCAAAAACACTAGTGATAGCATGTGTTATATTGTTTTATGGTTATATCATAATACTATACTACATCGAACGAAAGCGATAGACCTAAAGATTAGCAATCTATTACTTGGCAATAGAAATGGTACAAAGGGTGAATATTTCTTTGGAGGAAATCCTGCAGAACCATATGCGATAGACATACCCCTCTGTATTACGGAATTTCCAGTATTAGAGACAAGATGGCATCCAAGTAAGACACAAAGATTTCTCAAAATTCCTATAAAGTTAGACAGTCCTAAATTCTTTGAAGATATATACAGCCAATTAAATGGAAAAACTGTAGATAAGGATATAAAAGAGAAGATTGAATCTTTCATAAAGAAAGAGAACTGGAAGATATGGAAAGAAAAGGATCCTTTTTTTTGGGAAAAGCTCAGGGACTGTTTTTTGGAATTATTCCCCAATGTTTATGATGAGATTCAAGTTTCTGTAAATTATCAAGACGACTCTAGCGGTGTAAGGAAGACCACAACTAAAATTTTAAGTCTAGTGAAAGAAAAAGATATAACAGATACGGATTGGATAGCAGTGGCCAAAAATTTTAAAAAGAGGAAGCATGGCAAGAATTTATAGGATTTATTCATTTATTTCTCTGATTATTTTTTTATTTCCATTACTAAATTATAGTCAGGTGATAGACGGCGGCAGAGGAAGATTATGTTTGACATTACAGGAAGGCATCGCCGGGACTTTTGGAACTTCTCTAGAATTCCCAAAACTATCCCCAGACTATGCTTTAGGGAGCTTATTCGGAGAATTCGGTATGAATTACTCAACAGTTGATTCTACGAATCTTGATAAAAGAGAATTTTTTGTACTAACGGGATTGCAACTATGGGTTTTCCCTTCTCCTAAATTTTACAATGAAATTAGAATCTCTTTTAATGCTGTAGATTTAATTAAACAGGAACAAACGATCGGATGGATACTAGAAGCAGGAATTCTCATTCCTTTATCTGGCAGATTTTGGGTTACTTTTGACTATGGTATAGGAACTGCCTTTTCTATTAATAGAAACTCTCATACTCAATTTTCAATAGGATTTATATATAAGTAGAGATTTTTCATCTCTACTTAGTTTTTTTTTAAGAACATAGAAAGACTAAAAGAATTATAGTATAAAACTAGTTCCAGTGCATATAAGTGAAATTAGTTTAATTGTAATTTCCATATAGCCTAATAAAGAGTTTGTAGTTCGTCTCACTAACCCAAATTGCCTTCGGCAAATTTTCTATCCCTATCCTTTTATTTGAAGACTCTAAGAGAGTTTAATCTGATGAAAAAGATATAAAACACAAAAAAACCGGTTTGATTTTTCTTTCAAAAAACACAGACGAAGTCTGTGACTTTGTTTTCTGCACATTAAATACACTTGGCTTGTGCCAACTAAAAATAATGGTTAAATATAAGGTATAAGCTTAAATCTCCTGCATTTACCTCACAAACATCACTTGCCTTGAAGCATTTTTATCTCCCGCCTTAACTCTCACAAAATAAATCCCCGATGACAGTACCTCACCTGATTCACCCCTTCCATCCCAACTAACCGAGTGAATACCGTAAGACTGTTTTCCCGAGAAGAGGTTTTTCACCTTTTGTCCGAGCATGTTATAAACGGAAATATCTATATTAACCGCTTTTTCCAATTCATATCTAACAGTTGTTTTAGTAGTAAAAGGGTTCGGATCTGCCGGAGACAAGTAGAACAAACCTGTAATTCTCTCTTCTTTGATCCCCGATTCTTCTCCATTTAACGCATAAACTATGCAGGGTTCACCGACGTAATTTCCAAAGACTACCTCAAGCTTGCCATCATTATCAATATCAGCAAGGCTGGGGGTCGAATACCATATCCCATCTCCTGCGGGTACAAACTCCCAGAGAAGGCTCCCGTCTTCTCCGTTTAATGCATATACAACACCTGGATTCTCATCCATACTATGTATAGATCCAAACACTACCTCAAGTTTCCCATCTCCATCTATATCAGCAAGAACAGGGCTACTCTTAAAGGAACTAACAGCTTCGAAGGACCAAATGTAACTGCCATCCTCTCCGTTTAACGCATATACCTTGTTATCGTCTGATACCACAACTACCTCAAGCAACCCATCCTCATCGATGTCGCCGACAGCCGGAGACCCAAAAATTGCATCCCCAGCCGTATACGACCATTTAAACGAACCATCATCTCCCTCAAGGGCATAGACATTATAATCACGTGAGCCAAAAACAACCTCTAAAGAATCATCATTATCAATATCGGCAAGGGTTGGAGGTGACCAAATTGCACTACTAGTCGTGTAAGACCAAATAAAGAAACCATCCTCTCCGTTTAATGCATAAACACAATTATCATTACTACCGAAAACTACTTCTAATTTACCATCGTTATCTATATCGCCAAGTGCAGGGTCCGCTAATTCAATAATTCCCCCTGTAGTATAAGACCAAATAAAACTCCCATCCTCTCCGTTTAGGGCATGAACTTTACCGTCAAGCGAACCAAAAAAAACCTCTAACTTCCCATCCTCATCTACTTCTCCACAAACGGGATTTCCCCAAGCACGATAACTCGTTTTATATTCCCACAAAATACTCTCATCCTCTCCGTTCAGGGCATATAAAGTAGAATCCCGGTGATTGCAAAAAATTATCTCTTCTGTCTCATCTCCATTAATATCTTCAATAAGAGGCATACTCCAACCACCATAAGCAGTGTCAGACCACTGAACGCTACCATCATTACCGTTTATAACATACAAACCGTCGGATTCGCCAAGAACTACAGCCTCAAGAATACCATCACCATCTACATCTCCGATGGAAACGGGAGCCCCTGGTTGATAAAAACTTTCCGCTAAAGTACAAGCCCACATTACATAACAAGTGTCCATATTCCCTTGAAGCGGAGATAGTCCGGTATGATAGATATCATGATGAAACATTCTCCAGTCCGGATCAGAAGGCATCGGTTGAGCAAATAGGCTAACATTTCCAAAAAGAAAAACTAAAGTGAACTTTGATAAATGATTCATAAACCCTCCTTACCACATAATTATAAAAGATTATTTAACTCACCTTACAAGTGTAACCTTCCTTGACGCCTCTTTATCACCCGCCTCAATTCTCAAGAAATAAATCCCTGATGACAGTATCTTCCCTGACTCTCCTGTGCCATCCCAACTAACCGAATGAACACCGGAAGACTTATCTCCCGAAAAAAGGTCTTTCACCTTTTGTCCGAGCATGTTATAAACGGAAATATCTATATTAACCGCTTTTCCCAATTCATACCTAACTGTTGTTTCATAGGTAAAAGGATTTGGGTCAGCTGTGGATAAGTAGAACAAACCAGTACTTATTTTTTCTTCAATCCCCGATTCTTCTCCATTCAGGGCATACACTACATTATCCTCAGAAAAAACTACTTCAAGCTTACCGTCATTATCAATGTCAGCAAGAGCGGGGGTCGAATAATTTACCTCACCAGGAAAAGTAAATGACCAGAGAAGACTCCCATCCTCGCCATTACATGCAGCAGTTGAACCATACACTTGATATACTGCCTCAAGTCTCCCATCTCCATCAACATCGCCAAGAACTAAACCACTATTATTAAAGTTACCAGCTTCACAAGACCAGATAAAACTGCCATCCTCTCCGTTTAAGGCATAAATCGTATCAGCCTCCGATCTTACAACTATCTCGAGTGTTCCATCTCCTTCTATATCACCGATAGCCGGAGCACTAAGATCTCCTAAAACATTACTCATTGTATATGCCCACTTGAACGAACCATCCCCTCCCTCAAGAGCACATACTTTGTTATCACCGGAACCAAAGACTACTTCAAGGGAATCATCATTGTCAATATCTCCAAGACTAAAAAATGCCTCACTCATTCCATTCGTTTCATATGACCACAAAAGAGATCCGTCTTCTCCATTTAATGCGTATACGGTACTATCGGAATTCCCAACAACTTCCAATTTTCCATCACTGTCAACATCTCCAAGTGCAGGAATCCCTACATCCCCTCCTGCCGTATATGACCATTTGAACGAACCATTTTCTCCCTCAATAGCATATATTTTGCCATCATAGAATAAACCAAATACCACTTCAAGCTTTCCATCCCCGTCTATATCACCACAAACAGGGCTAAATGCATGATCATATCCTCCTGCTGCTGTCGTATATTCCCATAAAATACTGCCATCTTCACCGTTCAAAGCAGACAAAGTAGAATCAAAGTCTCTGTGAAAAATTATCTCTCGTGTCCCATCTCCGTTAATATCTTCGATTAGAGGCGTACACCAACCTTCATATGAAGTATCAGACCATTGAACACTACCGTTGTTACCGTTTATAACGTACAAGCCATCATAAGGTCTATGTTCACCAAGAATGACAACCTCGAGAATATCATCTCCATCTACATCTCCGATGGAAATCGGTGCTCCTTCTTGAAAACTACTGTCTGTTAAAGTACAAGCCCACATCACATAACACGTATCCATATCTCCCTGAAGTGGAGATAGTCCGGTATGATATATATCATGCTGTAACATCCTCCAGTCCGGATCAGAAGGCATCGGTTGCGCAAATAAACCAACGGTTCCAAAAAGAAAGACTAAAGTAAACTTTGATAAATGATTCATAAATCCTCCTTACACATAATTATAAAAGATCAACTCACTTCACAAGTGTAACTTTCCTTGAAGCCTCTTTATCTTCTGCCTCAACTCTCACAAAATAAATCCCCGAAGATAGTTTTTCTCCCGCATTCCCCAACCCATTCCAGTTAACTGAATAAACGCCGGGAGATTGTCTCCCCGAAAAAAGGTCTCTCACCTTTTGCCCGAGCATGTTGTAAACAGAAATATCTACCTTAACCGTTTTTCCCAATTCATACCTAACGGTTGTTTTGGTGATGAAAGGATTTGGTTCCGCCGGAGATAAGGAAAACAAACCAGGGGTTATATCTTCTCCGATTCCCGATAAATCATTTAAGATATATAATATGGAATCATAGGTTGTAACGTAGATTGAACCAGTAACAGAGTTCAAAGAAATTTGAAAAGCTTCGACTTCCATACTATCACTTACCGTATTCGTAATTCCATCCAGAACCCAAAAAAAGCCGGGATTTTCGGTAGCGCAATAAACACGATTGTCTCCCTCATTTACACATAAATCCACGATTTGCCCTTTAACCCTTAATGAATCAATGATTTTATCTGTATTGCCATCCACAACGAAAATAATAGATGTATCGGGAGACCCTCCCTTAATATCCGCTAAGAATACCTCGTTTGTAGTTTCGTTTACTTCAATACCTCTGTAACCTTTTTGGATTGTGTCCATTATTGCATTAGTAGAGCCATCAATTATAACAGTCTCTTTATCATCCTGGAGTATTGCATAGCATTTATTAGTCGTCTCATTTATACATATATTATTACTGTTTCCTCCGGCATTTATAGTTCCAATTATAGACCAAATATTATCTTCGAAAACTGTTACGCTGGTATCCTCATCCCAACAAGCAATATACACCGAATTGGTAGAACCATTAACACATACATCTAACGGGGAATTAACCGGAACGTTTACAACCAAAGAATCGGCACCGCAATCTATTACAGAAACCGAATCAGTAGAATAATAACAGACAAATAAGTGATTCGTATTTTTGCTAATAGCAAGACTGTTCGGATAGCTTCCCGGCAATAAGATAGTATCAACAATTGTATTAGTATTCCCATTAATAACGTAAACACAATTATCTGTTTCATCTGAACAGTATACGATATTATTTATCTCATCCACAGCTACATCACATAGGTTTGAACCAAAGTATAAAGTGTCTGATATTTGCATCTGAGCAAACAGCCCAAGACTTCCAAAAAGAAAAACGAAAAGAAGTTTCGATAACATTTTCATAAAAACCTCCCTGTTCAAAGTATAAGGAAATAAAGGAAAGATGTCAAGATAAAGGATTATTCGTATTGCTGAAAGTTGGTTTCAAAAAAACAAAAACCCGGTTCGATTTTTCTTTAGAAAAACGCCGCCGTAGGCGGCGACTTTGTTTTAAAAAATAGGCAATTAACTTTTTCGCATAGAAGTCCTTTTGATTTTATTTCTTTAAATAATTGTATTTCAAATGATTATTTTAAAAAAGAGAGCCCCTTTTCGGGTCGTTGTGTGGGGTCTTTTGAAAACCTTTTTTCTGAAAATTCCAAAATTTGTTTGGAATGGCTGTCTATCGCGAACCATGTTCGAAAATGGGCGGAAAAACAAGCCGCATAACTTTCAATCTTTACTCCATCCCCCCACCCATCCGGCTTGCCCGCCGCCTTGCGTCGGGCTGCCTTTGGCTTCGCCCTCGCTATCGCTCGGACAAAAGCCAAAGTCTTGCTTGCATTCGCAAGCGCAAGCCGTCTTGACCCCACCCCAGCAAACCTATTCGGGTAGCTTCAAGCCATAGCGGGTTTTCTTATTTAAGTTGATTGAAAAAAGGGTTGAAAATTAAAAAGTATCAAATTCTATTATTTTTTCTTTTAATAAATAACCAAAAACATAAAAAAATTCCGGGTAGGCATTACAAGAAGCAAGCTTATGAGTGGTTGACATAAGGAAGAAATAAATCAATAATCTTGCTATGGTTGCTTCTCTTAAATAGTATTACTTTTTTTCTTGCCCTTGTTACTCCAACGTAAAAGAGTTTTCTCTTATCCTCGTTTTCAATTGGAAATGCTGTTTCTGTTACATCGGGGAGAATAACCATATCAAATTCCTTACCCTTAGCTTGGTGTATATTCAATACATAAACCCCTTTCAGTTTACGATGCACTAATAGATATTGCTCTTGTAATAAAATATTTAATAAATAATCTCCAAAATCTTGCTTTTTACTCCTCTTAAGCTTAGAAGTAAATTTTTTAAGTATTCTAAATGTATCAAAATCAAGAGTTAAGACAGACTTATTTTTTTCTATGGTATCATATAATCGAATTAGCAGGTCCTTAAAATTGCTTGATTTTTCTACAATCTCATCAAGTCCTAAAATTTTTCTGATGTCATTTTTTACTCCAGAAATTGGAAGAGAAGTTTTTCGCATAATTTCTTTCGTTCTCTTTTCCCAAATTTTATTAAAATCGATGTAATTCATAATACTTAATAAAAATATTTTCTTTTCGGCACTTGTAGAAACTTTGATATTTTCTAATATCAACCCTACAAAATCATGCTGTTTATTACCGGAACTAATTTCCCCAACATTAATATTTTTCTCTCTAAAGATACCTTTATAATTTGTTACATCACTGTTGTAAGGTAATAAGATTGCAATACTTGAGAAAATTTTCCTTTTTTCAAGAATAATTTTGATTATTTCTGATTTCGCAATATAACTATTAAAGGCCCTCTCTTTTGAAAATATATTTTTATTTTTTGATAGACTTTTATAAAATTTATCTGGAATCTTAGATTTCCGAATATCAAAAAACTCTTTATTGCATTTGATTTTTGTGTCAAACTTTTCATTTTTAAATACAATTCTTAGGGTTTCGAATATTGTTTTTAAATCTTCGCAATCTTTATAACGAGGTAAGGAAAACAAGTTTTCCGAGTAATTGGTAAATCCTTTTTTTAGGTCATTTATTCGGGTAGCTGATGCCCCTCTCCATCTATGAATCATTTGCATATCATCAGCAAAAATTATTGCCTTATTTTTATCTCCGAGAAGCTCTTGGACTATTAAGTTCTGAAGATCAGATGAATCCTGGTATTCATCAAGTATTAATATTGGGTACTTGGCTCTTAATATTTCAATTAAGAAAGGAGACTTCTTTAGTAAAAGTAGAAATTGATATGCCAAATCTTCGTAGGCCATATATCCACGTTCATTTAACTTTAAAATATATTTCTTTAATTCTTGCATATACTTTTCATATTTTTTTGGACATCTGGCAGGTATAAAATTATTACAGTAGAAATCTAAACATGAAGAAAGGATATTTGCTATTTTATCGTTCATTGCGCTAAAAGCGTTAGAAAAAGCACGAATTTGAGTTAATCTTTTTACAGGCCATACTAAAATAAGATCTAAGGGTAACTTTAGGAAAGTTCGATACGCCCATACATACTTCTGAAAAAACGCATGGAAATTAGTAATCTCAATACTCTTTGAAATCTCTCCTTTGGCATCTAAAACATTTAAAGCTTCCTTTTCTAGTTGAGCTCTCGCATTACGTGAAAATGTTAGAATAAGGACTTTTTGACCAGCTTCAATCTTTTTTGATTTGATTATTAACTGTGCACTAATAACACTCAAAAAAGTTTTCCCTGCTCCTGGAGGTGCTTCTATGATAATTAAACGTTTACCTAAAAAATCTTTTTGGATAGCTCTCAGAATGGATTTTTTATCTTCTGTAATAGAAAACTCATCCATCCGATAGCTCTAAAATAGCATTTTCTTTATTCTTTACCTGCGCCAATTCTTTGTTTTCGACTATTATAGCTTTATCGTCCTCAACAGAAAAATTATTGCCGATAAGAAAAACTATTAATTCAAACAAACTCTTAATAAGAGGAGGAATATTTTCATCCCTCTCTTCACATAAATATTCAGCAACCAACCGGGCAAGTCTAATACTGGATAAGCTTCTATGAAGAAAGATTTCCTGATAATTTTTAAGAAGTTTGTTTTTTTGAAGAATGTCTAATAAAGATTTTAAGTCTTTGCATTTATATAATGAATCCTTATTCGTAAGAAAAAAATTCTTTAGTTCAGGGGCACTTTCGTTAGAAGTAAAAGTGTTTTCTAAAAAAATATCTTTATTTTCGTTGTAATCATACTCTATAGCACATACCTCTGTGAATTTTTCTAATTGAGATAATTCCGATTTCTCTAACAGAGCATTTTCATAATTAATCCAAATGATAGTTAAGTCCGAATTTTTAGCAATATTATTAATTTCAGTGCTACTCGAAGTCTTACAACTTTTATCGCATAATGAAATAACAGGTATATCTAAATCTTTAAAATATTTTGCGTATTTGGAAATTTCTCCAAATGAATAAGCCAAAACAATCTCTACTCCTACATCTTCTAATCCTTTCTTACTATATTTAGAGAAAACGGGTAGTCCCCCACCTTCAGATTCACCTTCAACTAATAGAACATATTTAGAGAATATTCCTTTTAAAACTTCATCTTTATTTTTGTTTTCAAGTCTATTTAAAAATTTTTTCCACTTAAGAGGAGCTTGGGGAGACTCACTAAGGCTCAGGAGTTTGTGACTGTTATTGTCTTTTTTAATCAAGTAGGTATCACTCATTTTGAAACTTTTAATTATGTCTGGAGAATAGCTTGTTATAAAAAGTTGATAATCAATTTTTGAAGATTTCATAAGTTTCTTTGCAAGTAATCTCTGGTAAAAAAACTCTAAATTTTGTTCTGGTTCTTCAAAACACAAGATTAAATTCTGTCCGCTCTTTTTATTAATTGTTTGAAGTATAGCTAAAATAAGAATAGCGTTCTGTGCTCCCAACCCCTGGTATTTTAAGGGAACAGGCTTTTCGTTTCCCTTTGGCCGCATAACCAAACCAAAATTTTGCAAAGTTTTCCGTTCGCTTATATTAAGAGGTTCCAGAGTCATAGCGTCAATTTCCGGAGAGATTAATTCTATTTCTTGTATAGAATTCTTAAGTTTTTCGAAATTTCCTTTAAAATCCTTATTTTCAAATAATTTAATTTGTGATTTACCTATATCTTCAATAACATGTTCTATTTCCACTTTGAGTTCCTCGGTTTCGAGTAATTTAGAGAGAAAAGAATTTTGATAAAAGGAAAGTTCATGAAGTGGATTTCGAAAGGCTGGTATGAAATGAAAGCCGATTCTTTCTTTGTCTGCCCTTCTAAAGTCCCTTTTAACATCAGGTTTGGTAAAATAGAATTTAGGTTTGTATTCACTATTACATTCTGCGGTTACTCGAATTATTTTTTTTACGCCTTCTTTTTCATCAAATTCTTCTGAGTTTATTATCTTGTCTTCTTTATTTATATGCTCTATGTAAAGATCCCAATCATCCTGTTCCAAATCTTCATCGACAAAGTCAGTTAACCAAATTTCAACATTTATCCCAACACATTCTTTCCCATCGCTCAAAATTCCTTTTCTTTCAGTTTCTTTGTTGTAAAAGTCATAATCATTTATAATTTCTCTATACCAATTTTTATAGGGGTTTAACGCAAAGTCTAGAGCCTGAAAAATACTTGTTTTTCCAGAATTATTCCCCCCCAAAATTAAGTTTAATTGACTGGGTTTGAAATCTATAAATTTTATAACTCGAAAATTGTTTATTATGACTCTATAAATTTTCATAGCATTAGTAAACCTTTTTGAAATTTAAGGAGATAATCAACGTATGTCAAGGGAGTTGACCTTTAAATCTTTA
>Ga0307437_1000987_pt1 | contig 20055 bp, 15 predicted proteins | sample SalMarWE160390MG_FD_202146 | JGI IMG/M metagenome (GOLD analysis project Ga0307437, IMG submission 202146) | Salt marsh sediment microbial communities from the Plum Island Ecosystem LTER, Massachusetts, United States - WE1603-90 | ecosystem: Environmental > Aquatic > Marine > Intertidal zone >...
GCCTTCCTGGACTTGAACCAGGGACCTTTCCCTTATCAGAGGAATGCTCTAGCCGACTGAGCTAAAGGCCCATCAGTTGATAACTAATGGCTTATGACACACTTGCCATAAGCCATTTTGTTGGCCATCTTAACAACTGAGAAGTGGTAAGAAGGGGCAGAAATTTGGGAAGAACACAGGTTGGAAAACCTGTGATTGACCTAGGAGCTTTTTCAAATCCCAATTCCCCAATGACCAAATCCCAAATTGGTCATTGGTTCATTGGTCATTGGGATCTGTCGTTTCTCCCTAGAAAGGAGGTGATCCAGCCGCAGCTTCCGCTACGGCTACCTTGTTACGACTTCGTCCCAGTCACCAGCCCCACCCTCGACGGCTGCCTCCTTTCGGTTGGCCCACCGGCTTCAAGTGTTGCCGACTCCCATGACGTGACGGGCGGTGTGTACAAGGCCCGGGAACGTATTCACCGCACTATGGCTGACGCGCGGTTACTAGCAACTCCACCTTCATGCAGTCGAGTTGCAGACTGCAATCCGAACTGAGACCGGCTTTGGAGGATTGGCTCCGCCTCGCGGCTTGGCTACCCATTGTGCCGGCCATTGTAGCGTGTGTGTCGCCCAGGACATAAAGGCCATGCTGACTTGACGTCATCCCCACCTTCCTCCGGCTTATCACCGGCAGTCCCGTATGACACATGTAACATACGGCAGGGGTTGCGCTCGTTACGGGACTTAACCCAACACCTCACGGCACGAGCTGACGACAGCCATGCAGCACCTGTGCTGGCTCCCTTGCGGGTCCTCGCCCTTTCGGGTCCGTACCACCAGCATGTCAAGCCCTGGTAAGGTTCTTCGTGTAGCATCGAATTAAACCACACGCTCCGCTGCTTGTGCGGGCCCCCGTCAATTCCTTTGAGTTTTAACCTTGCGGCCGTAGTCCCCAGGCGGGATACTTATCGCGTTAGCTACGGCACGGATGGGGTCAATGCCACCCACACCTAGTATCCATCGTTTACAGCTAGGACTACCGGGGTATCTAATCCCGTTCGCTCCCCTAGCTTTCGCGTCTTAGTGTCAGGAGCAGGCCAGGAGGCCGCCTTCGCCACTGGTGTTCCTCCCGATATCTACGCATTTCACCACTACACCGGGAATTCCACCTCCCTCTCCTGCCCTCAAGTGCTTCAGTATTGAACGACTCCTCCCAGTTAAGCCAGGAGATTTCACGCCCAACTTAAAGCACCACCTGCACGCGCTTTACGCCCAATGAATCCGGATAACACTTGTCCCCTACGTTTTACCGCGGCTGCTGGCACGTAGTTAGCCGGGACTTATTCCTGGGGTACCGTCCTTCCTCGTCCCCCAGAAAAGGGCTTTACAACCCGAAGGCCTTCATCGCCCACGCGGCGTTGCTGCGTCAGGCTTTCGCCCATTGCGCAATATCCCTCACTGCTGCCTCCCGTAGGAGTCGGGCCCGTGTCTCAGTGCCCGTGTGGCTGATCGTCCTCTCAGACCAGCTACCCGTCATTGCCTTGGTAGGCCATTACCCCACCAACTAGCTGATAGGCCGCAGGCCCCTCCCGAAGCGCCGGAGCTTTAATCATGAGGCCTCTAACCCCCATGACCACATGGGGTATTAGCCGCCGTTTCCAGCGGTTATCCCCCTCTTCGGGGCAGGTCACCTACGTGTTACTCACCCGTTCGCCACTAACTAGCTAATAGCTGATAGCTTATGGCTGATGGTAAACCATCTGCTATTCGCTATCTACTATCTGCTAGTTCGTTCGACTTGCATGTGTTAGGCACGCCGCCAGCGTTCATCCTGAGCCAGGATCAAACCCTCCGTAAAGAGTTGACTTTTGGAACCCAAAATTTCCGCATAGCCTTCTTACCACTCTTCAGTTGTTAAGGTGCTCCCATCCAAGTAAACTGGATTATAACATGGCTCTGAGAATTTGTCAAATCCATTTGGACGAAAAATGCCGATGCTTTAACACCGGCAGAGGCAAAAGACCTATCACTTTTCGCGATTCCCCTCAAGCTTTAGACTATTTGCCTCCTCTCTCAATTGTTAGATCTTTTCGCTAAGTAGCGAGCGAGATCAGCTTTCTAACTGCACATATATTATACCAAAAATGAGGACATTTGTCAAGAACCAGAACATCGGATTTTGGGGGTATTCTGTTTTTGGCCTGGAGGCGCTTGCGGGAAAATGGCCCTGCATTGGAAGGACTGCTTGACATTGTAAGGAATGTGGGATAACATAGAGAAAAGATTATCCGTCAAGGAGGACAGGTTATGGAGGACCTCTCCCCCTACCCCGTCATCTTCGCCGTGAAAGAGATGCCGCTGGACTTTTTCGAGCCGGGAAAGACCTACGCCTTTTTCGCCCACGTCATCAAGGGTCAGCCCTACAACATGCCCATGCTCCAAAGGATGCTGGATTTGGGATGCAACCTCATTGATTACGAAAAAGTCAGCGACGAGAAAGGCCGCCGCCTGATCTTCTTCGGGAGGCACGCTGGCATCGCCGGGATGATCGAGACCCTCTGGCCCCTGGGGCAGCGCCTGGACTGGGAAGGGATTCCCACCCCCTTCAGCCAGCTCAGGCACACCTACGAGTACAAAGACCTGGTGGAGGCTAAGGAAGCCGTCTCCAATTAAGGAGGATATGAAGCATGAAGAAGATTCTCGTTCTTGGCGCTGGCCTGGTAGCTGGTGCTCACGTCCGCTACCTGCTGGACCAGCCGGATTTTCACGTCACTGTGGCCAGCCGCACCCTCAGCAAGGCCCAGGACATCATCAAAGGCCACCCCAAAGGGGAAGCTCGCCAATTGGACGTGGCCGACGAAGCGGCCTTGGAGGACTTTATTCGCCAAGCCGACCTGGCCGTCAGTCTGCTGCCCTACGTCTATCACCCGCTGGTAGCCAGGCTCTGCGTCAAGCACCGCAAACAGATGGTCACCACCTCCTACGTCAAAGAGCCTATGGCCCACCTGGACGGGGCAGCGAAAGAAGCAGGGGTTATCCTCCTGAACGAAGTCGGCGTAGACCCCGGCGACGAATTAAATCGCCGGGTTTTCGAGGGTTTGACATCCATTCTTTTCGGTGTATAATATTGGCAGGAAGATTGAATCACCAAAACCGAAGAACGGCTGGGGGAGCCTGGTGAGCCAGGCTGAGAAGAGGCCCAGGCTGACAGGCGGCAGATAGACGAGCTGTCGGCCATTAGCCAAATGCCTCGACCCCTTGAACCTGACCTGGATAATGCCAGCGGAGGAAAGCGATTTGATTGTCACGAGGCCGCCAACCTTGTCCAGGTTAGGCGGCCTCGTTTTTTGTGCTGACTGGGAGGATGTGATGTAATGAAGGCTATCATCATCGCCAACGGCCGAATTCACGACCGTGACTTCTCTCAAAACCTGGTCGCTCCAACGGATCTGGTTATCTGCGCCGACGGCGGAGCCAGTAATGCTCTCGCTTTGGGCCTGCAGCCCCAGGTGGTCATCGGCGACCTGGATTCTCTCGACAGCGACCTCCAGGCCCAGTTGGAAGCTGATGGTTGTCAAGTCCTCGCCCACCCCGCCCGCAAAGATGAGACCGACCTGGAACTGGCTTTGTACTACGCCATAGAGCACGGGGTTGATGAAATCCTGATCCTGGGCGCTCTGGGCGGTCGCATTGATCAGACCCTGGCTAATGTCTTGCTTCTGGCTTTACCGGAACTGCGCTACGTCAAAGCCAAGATTCTAGGCGGCAGGCAGGAGGTCTCTCTCATCAGCGGCGAGAGCCTCATCGAGGGACTGGTGGGCGATACCCTCTCCCTCCTGCCCCTGACGGAGGAGGTAACAGGCATCTGCACCGAGGGCCTGGAGTATCCCCTGGAAAACGGCGCTTTACACCTGGGGCCAGGCCGAGGGGTTAGCAACACCCTCACAGCGCCCCAGGCACGGGTTCGGATAGGCCATGGATTGCTACTGGCCGTGATGATACACCATAGCGCAAGGAGGAGATTCCCATGAAACAGACAGCACTTTTTTTACTGGCATTGGTGCTGCTGGCGGCGGCCAGTTGCGGGCCGAAGGTGACGCCCATCCCTACCCCAACCCCCAGCGGTCCACGTACCCTGACGGTGATGACCCACGACAGCTTCGACGCCAGCCAGGAGGTCATTGCCCAGTTCGAAGCCGAGACAGGCGCCACGATCAAGTTCCTCAAATCGGGCGACGCCGGCGCGGCTCTGAACCAGGCCATCCTCAGCAAAGACGCGCCTCTGGGCGACGTGTTCTACGGGGTGGACAACACCTTCTTCAGCCGGGCCATCCAGGCCGACATTTTTGAGCCCTACGCCTCGCCTGCCCTGGCCGACATCCCCGACGAGCTGGAGCTCGATCCCCAACACCGGCTCAGCCCGGTGGATTTCGGCGACGTGTGCCTGAACTACGACAAAGCCTGGTTTGAGGAGAAGGGTCTCCCCCCGCCAGCTACGCTGGAGGATCTGATCAAACCGGAGATGAAGGGGCTGCTGGTGGTGGAGAACCCGGCTACTTCATCGCCAGGGCTGGCTTTTCTGATGGCCACCGTGGGCCACTTTGGCGAGGATGGCTACCGCGACTTCTGGGCCCAATTGCGCGCCAACGACGTGCTGGTCACAGCCGGCTGGGAGGATGCTTACTACGGCCAGGCTTCGTGGTGGGATGGCGATCGCCCCATCGTGGTCAGCTACGCCACCAGCCCGGCCGCCGAGGTCTACTTCAGCGAGGGCGCGTACACCGAGCCGCCCACCGCCAACGTGCTGGGCGACGGGGCTTGCTTCCGCCAGATCGAGTTCGTGGGCATCCTGAAAGGCACCGCCAACCGCGACTTGGCCGAAAAGTGGATAGACTTCATGCTCAGTCCAGCCTTCCAGGCCGACATCCCGCTGCACATGTGGGTCTTCCCAGCCAACCCCCAGGCCGAACTGCCGGACGTCTTCCGGTTCGCTGAGGCGCCGCCCAAACCGGCTCAGGTCAGCCCAGAGGCCATTGACCAGAACCGGGAGAAGTGGATCGAAGCCTGGACGGAGACGGTGTTGCACTGATGACGCCGAAACACGCAGGAACACGGAAACACGGAGGCAGGGAAACACGGAGAGTTCTTCGCGTCTCCACGTCTCCTCTTCTCCGTGTTTCCCTGTACCTGATCCCCCTGGCTTTTCTGGGGCTGTTCTATTTCTACCCTCTCTTCTCCATATTCCGGCTGAGCCTGGCTCCGGAGGGACGGCCAGCGCTGACCGCGCTGCGGGGATTGGTCAGCACGTCGTACTACGCTCGGACGCTGTGGTTCACCACCTGGCAGGCGGCTCTTTCGACCCTGCTGACGCTGCTGGCCTCCCTGCCAGCGGCCTACGTTTTCGCCCGCTACCAGTTCCGGGGCAAGTCGCTGTTGCAGGCGTTGACGACTATCCCCTTCGTCCTGCCGACCATCGTGGTGGCGACGGCTTTCACCTCGCTGCTGGGACCCAAAGGCTGGGCCAACCAGATTCCCATGGCTGTCCTGGGCCTCGACCGCCCGCCCATCAACCTGATGCACAGTCTGAGCATCATCCTGCTGGCCCACGTGTTCTACAATTACACCATCATCCTGCGGATGGTGGGCGGCTTCTGGGCCAACCTGAACCCCCAACTGGAGGCGGCGGCGCGGATGCTGGGCGCTTCGCCCTGGCGGGCTTTCCGGGAAGTGACTTTGCCGCTGCTGCGCCCGGCGCTGACAGCCGCCGCGCTGCTGGTCTTCCTGTTCGATTTCACCAGCTTTGGGGTGATCCTGATCCTGGGCGGTCCCCGCTACGCCACGCTGGAGGTGGAAATCTACCGCCAGGCGGTCAATCTGTTCAACCTGCCGGTGGCGGCGGCCCTGTCGCTGCTCCAGATCGGCTGCACCTTTGGGCTGATGGTGACTTACACCCGCCTGCAGCAGCGGATCACCGTGCCGCTGCAACTGCGCCCTCGCCGGATCACCGCCCGCCAACCTCGTACCCGGCGCGAGCGCTGGCTAGTGGGGATCAACGTAGCGGTCATGATCCTGCTGCTGGTGGTGCCACTGCTCTCCCTGGCCGAACGCTCCCTCTCGGCCGGGCAGCAGGGCTACAGCCTGGCCTACTACCGGGAACTGAGTGTCAACCGGCAGAGTTCCATCTTCTTCGTGCCGCCCCTCCTGGCAGTGCGCAATTCGCTGCTCTTCGCCGGAGCGACGGTGGGGTTGGCCCTGACGTTGGGGCTGATCAGCGCCTGGCTGCTGGCTCGCCAGCGGGGTTGGCTAGGCCGGCTGCTCGATCCCGTGTTTATGCTGCCCCTGGGCACTTCGGCCGTCACGCTGGGCTTTGGCTACATCATCGCCCTGGCCAAGCCGCCGCTGAACTTGCGCACCTCGCCGGCGCTGGTCCCGTTGGCCCATACCCTGGTGGCCCTCCCCTTCGTGGTGCGCTCGCTGCTGCCCGTCATCCGAGGCATCCATCCCCACCTGCGGGAGGCCGCACGGGTGCTGGGAGCCTCGTCCTGGCGGGTGTGGCGGGAGGTGGACCTGCCCATCGTGGGACGGGCGCTGCTGGTGGGGGCAGTGTTTGCCTTCACCGTCAGTCTGGGCGAGTTCGGAGCGACGGTGTTCGTAGCTCGACCGCAGATGCCGACCATGCCGGTAGTCATCTATCGCTTCCTGGGCCAGCCGGGGGCCATCAACTACGGCCAGGCCCTGGCCATGAGCACCCTGCTGATGATCGTCTGCACAGTCGGGTTCTTAGCTATTGAGCGGTTCAGGTATGGGGAGATCGGGGAGTTTTGAGATGTCACTACTCGAAGCCCACCACCTCACCAAATCATACGGCGAGGGGCGTTTCCCAGACGACATCAGCTTCGTCGTGGACGACGGGGAGATTCTCTGCCTGCTGGGCCCCTCCGGCTGCGGCAAGACCACACTGCTGCGCATCATCGCCGGGCTGGAGATTCCCGACAGCGGGAAGGTGCTGTTTGAGGGCCACGACATCCGTGACGTGCCGGTGCACCGGCGCAACTTTGGCCTGATGTTCCAGGATCAGGCCCTCTTTCCCCACCAGAACGTCTTCGAGAACATTGCCTTTGGCCTGCGGATGCAGCGGCTACCGGCGGAAGAAATCCGAGAGCGAGTGGCCGAGGTGCTGCACCTGGTGGGGATGGCCGGCTTCGAGAAGCGGGACGTGAACCAGTTGTCGGGCGGCGAACAGCAGCGGGTGGCCCTGGCCCGCAGCCTGGCCCCTCGCCCGCGCCTGCTCATGCTGGACGAGCCACTGGCCTCCCTCGACCGCACTCTGCGCGAGCGGCTGATGAACGAGCTGCGCACCATCCTCAAGGGCGCAGGCGTCACCGCCATCTACGTCACCCACGACCAGCAAGAGGCATTTGCTATAGCCGACCGAGTAGTCATCATGGACCGGGGGCGCAAGGTGCAGGAGGGAAGGCCGGAAGAAGTCTACCAGCGACCGGCGACGGAGTTCGTGGCTCGTTTCCTGGGGCTGGCGAATTTACTGCCCGGCCGGGTGGTAGAGGCAGGCCCGCCGCTGGCAGTGGAGACGGCTCTGGGCCAGCTAATGGCGACGGATTCGCCCGCGCTGCTCGTCGGGCAGGAAGTGACAGTGCTCATCCGGCCGGAAGGAGCGCGCTGCCTGGAGACTGGCACCCCAGCCGAAAACCCCATCGTCGGGCAGGTGCAGACCCGCTCCTTCCGGGGCGGGCACTACCAGGTTACCGTGGCGGCGGGGGGGGCGTCGTTGCGATTCGAGCTGGACGTGCTCAACGGGCCGCTGCCGGAGCCGGGCCGGCAGGTGACGTTGTGCCCTTACCGCGTGCAGGTGTTGCCGGCGCCTGGCCCGGATCTGGCGATCCAGGCCAAGCAAAATCGAGTGTTGACAATTTGCGCTTTATGAAGTATCATTTGGGCCATCGGGGCATTTTTCGTCTGCCAAAAGTGCCATAAGGATACCATATTATCGAAAGGAGAAAGAAAATGTACCAAAAGATCATCATCGTGGGGAACCTGGGGCGCGATCCGGAGATGCGCTACACGCCCAGTGGTCAGCCGGTCACCAACCTCTCGGTGGCCACTAACCGCAAGTGGACTAACCAGGAAGGTCAACAGCAGGAGGAGACTATCTGGTTCCGAGTCTCGGTTTGGGGCAAGCAGGCGGAGGCCTGCAACCAGTACTTATCCAAGGGGCGACAGGTGCTGGTCGAGGGTCGTCTGCGGCCTGACCCCGCGACCGGTGGGCCTCGCATCTGGACGAGGCAAGATGGTACTGCAGGTGCATCCTTCGAGATCACTGCCCTCAATGTCAGGTTCCTGGGAGGGCGTGCCGAGGGCGCAGCGGTGGGCCCAGAGGAGGAGGCGATAGAGGAAGAGGGAATCCCCTTCTAGAGATCGTCTCCCTGGGCCTCGCTGTCCGTCTAGCGCGGCTGCGCTATGCCGTCTGCTCCCCTGGAGCAGGCGGCATTTTGCTGTTGACAAAGATGGCATTTTGGGGTAGTATTCTATTGCGCGATTGAGTTAGCTCGAAGTGCTCAAACAGATTTTCTACTGCTGAAAGGGGGACAAAAATGAACTCGCGGAACAAAACTCTCATCATCGGAGGGCTAGTGGGAAGCGCGCTGGGGATTCTGGCTGCCTGGCTCTATGCACAGGCTGCCAGAGAAGAGGAGGCGACGTCACCTCAGCCTGTCCCGCCGGGCAAGATGGTCAAGCTTGGCTTGTCCGTCATGGAGGTCTTGCGGCAGGTAACGGCCTTGGGCGGGGGAGAGGAGGAAGGGCAAAAGCGGGGCAAGCTTCGCCGGAGGTAGAGCAGGAGTTCGTAGTAGCGACTTTAGTCGCCTTGACTTCGTGACAGACGGCTGAAGTCTTCACTGCGAAAAAATAAGGCGTTTTGACAGTCGTATCGTTTAGATGTATAATCCCCCCGGAATTCGGCAATCTCCCCTTTGGGTGTTGCTGCGGGGGGGATCATCACCGTTATTTTCATCACAGAACCGAGGAGGATCAAGTGTGTATAAGATATTAGCTAAGGAGGCCCTAGCGCCGGTCGTCAAGTTGATGGTGATCTCTGCGCCCGAGGTGGCTCGCAAGGCCACGGCGGGCCAGTTCGTCATCGTTCGGGCCTCGGAAGAAGGCGAGCGCATCCCCTTGACCATCGCCGATTATGATCGCGACGAGGGCACGATCACCATCGTCTATCAAGAGGTGGGCAAGACCACCATGCATCTGGGCGCTATGGAGGTCGGCGATGAACTGGCCAGCTTCACCGGCCCTCTGGGCAACCCCACCGAGATCGAGAATTACGGCACGGTGATCTGTGCGGCCGGCGGTTTGTGCATTGCCCTCGTGTTCCCCATCGCCCGCGCCTTGCGAGAGGCCGGGAATTACGTCATCAATATCATTGGCGCCCGTAACAAGGAGCTCATCTTTTGGGAAGACAAGATGCGCTCCGTCTCCGATGAGCTCATCATCTGCACCGACGACGGTTCCTACGGGCGCAAGGCATTCGTCATGCACCCCCTGCAGGAACTATTGGAGACCCGCGATGGCATCGGCCACGTCTGGGTCATCGGGCCGGCCATCATGATGAAGTTCACCGCGCTGGCCACCAAACCTTTCAACGTGCCGACCACTGTCAGTCTCAACTCCATCATGGTGGATGGCACGGGGATGTGCGGCTCTTGCCGCTGCGAGGTGGGCGGAGAGACCAAATTCGCCTGCGTCCACGGCCCGGAGTTCGACGGCCACCAGGTGGACTGGGATCTGCTGCTGGCCCGCCAGGGTATTTACCTCGACGAGGAGAAGCAGTCGCTGGAGAGATGGCAAGCGACGACAGGCGAGTGACTCCCCCTCGTCACTCGTTACCCGTTACTCAATTCAAAGGAGACATAAATGGCAAAAGTGATACCCAATCGAGTGGAGATGCCTCGGCAGGCCCCCGAGGTGCGTGGCCATAATTTCAATGAGGTGGCCTTGGGCTTCGACATGGAGCTGGCCCAGGCCGAGGCGGAGCGGTGTCTACAATGCAAGAAGCCAAAGTGCATTGAGGGCTGCCCCGTCAATGTCAGCATCCCGGAGTTCATCCTCAAGATCAAGGAAGGGGACATGCCTGGCGCGGTAGAAGCTCTCAAGGGCGATAACAACCTGCCGGCCATCTGCGGGCGAGTCTGTCCCCAGGAGACCCAATGCGAGGAGGTCTGTGTCCTGGGCAAGAAGTACCAGCCGGTGGCCATTGGGCGCCTGGAGCGCTTCGTCGCCGACTGGGACCTGGCCAGGGGGGCGGCGATACCTGAGCTCCCCCCGCCGACGGGTAAAAAGGTAGCCATCATCGGGGCAGGCCCGGCTGGCCTGACCTGCGCCGCCGATTTGGCCCGCTACGGCCACGCCGTGACCATCTTCGAGTCGTTACACGCGGCGGGCGGCGTGCTCATTTATGGCATCCCCGAATTCCGCCTGCCCAAAGCCATCGTCAAGGCCGAGGTGGACTACGTGCGCCAGTTGGGGGTGGACATCCGCCTTGACGCTGTCATCGGCAAGCTCTTCACCATTGACGAGCTCCTGGGAGAACAGGGCTACGACGCCATCTTCCTGGGCACGGGGGCCGGGTTGCCTCGGTTCATGGGCATCCCCGGCGAGAACTATAACGGCGTCTATTCGGCCAACGAGTTCCTGACCCGCACCAACCTGATGAAATCCTATCTCTTCCCCGAATACGACACGCCCATCAAGGTCAAGGGGCGAGTGGTGGTGGTGGGCGGCGGCAACGTGGCTATGGACTCTGCCCGCTGCGCCTTGCGTCTGGGGAACGAGGAAGTCACGATCGTCTATCGCCGCTCGAGGAAAGAGATGCCTGCTCGGCTGGAGGAGGCGGAGAACGCCGAGGAGGAAGGCATCATCTTCGAGTTGCTCACCAACCCCGTGGAGATCTACGGCGATGACAACGGCTGGGTGCGCGGCATGAGGTGCATCCGCATGGAGTTAGGCGAGCCCGATGACAGCGGCCGCCGACGCCCCGTCCCCATCCCAGGCTCGGAGTTCGACATGGAGGTGGACATCGTGGTCGTCGCCATCGGCACCAGCCCCAATCCGCTGGTCTTCACCGAGGCCGGGGGTTTGGAGCGGACCAGGTGGGGGACCGTAGTGGCAGATGAGGACATGGGTCGAGCGACCAAGTCCAGGGTGTGGGCTGGCGGCGACGTCGTCACCGGCGCCGCCACCGTCATCAGCGCCATGGGCGCCGGCAAGCGCGCTGCAGCGGACATTGACCGCTTTTTGAAAGGGGAGATAGCTGTGGAGGGCTGGGATTAGGGTTGAGGGTTGACTAGTCAATGCAAAAAGCGGGAGGCGTTTTTAAGACCTCCCGCTTTGTTTTTGGACAAGTTATCAAATTCAGCACAGCCAGTCACCCGGCTGCACTGGTTGCCTGCTACGTGGCCTCCTAGCAGTTACCACGACCGGACTTGCACCGATTAGCCGCTGACAGCTTTCAGGACACACCATGCGCTGGTTGGGCGGCGATACCCAACACCGATAAAGATTCCAATGACCAAAGCCCAAAATCATCCACTCTATATGTGGGAGTCAGATGAATCATCTTCTTTTTGTTCGCTTTCGTTGTCGGGGCCGTAGGGCCAGTTAACAGTGCCTCGTTCCTTACGATCTTTGAAAGGATCGTTGACAACGTGTAGCTCCATCTCCTTCTGCGCTATCTCTCTCTCACTCTCGCAGTTTTCCAGGCGTTTCTTCGCAAACGCAACGTAATCGGGGGAAATATCAATGCCGATATAGTGATGGCCTAATAGCTTAGCTGCTACAAGTGTAGTTCCCGTTCCGCAGAACGGATCTAGAATCACCTTTTGTTCCTTTCCCGGCATTGAATACATGGCGCGCACTGGTAGCTCAAGGGGAAAAGGGGCAGGATGATTTTTGTTTCGGGGAACGGGCTTTAACTGCCAAATTGATCCCATCTTTGCATGGCGCGATTCCAGTTCCTTTCCGACGAGATGGTCCCCAATCGGTTTGTACAACCAATAAATACGTTCCTCTACTTGCCAGAAGCGCCAACCACGTACGTTTGCCGCCAAGGTCCGGTCCCAGATTATCTCTTGACGAATATCCCACACAGAACGAGCTATCCAAACATATGGATGCAACAACTTGCCTTTTATCCAGCGGATCTTATGATTGTAAAATACAGAACCTCCTGGTTTGGTAATCCGGTGTAACTCGTCAAGAATCTTTATCTGCCACTCCTGATACTTACTCTCTGGCATAGAATCGCTGAAATGACTGTAACCCTCGCTCTGCACAAGCCAACCATAAGTGTTTCGGCGTTTGTTATAAGGAGGTGATGTTACAGTAACATCAATGCAGTTTTCAGGAAACTGATGCAGTTCTTCAAGCGCTCTTCCCACGCGAACCGTGTCTAGAATATCTTCTAAGTTATACATGGGTTTCGAAAACAGCTAATTCTTCTGCCATTGGTATTTGATTTGGTTAGATCCGCCACCCTTCTTTCAAGTTCATTCATATCAGTAGTAACATAAAACTCTCCGCTGTCTCTATCCAAAATTAGTGCCCCCTTACTCGCTCCTGCTAACTCAGCAAAAGCCTTACGTATTTCATCTGCTTTAATTGTCTTGAATTCCGAATTTATCATTATAGCTCCGATGATCATATTGACATTGCGAGGTTCGTCCACGCCAGACCCCTCCATATCCTTGAGAGCTTGGATAACGATCCGATAGAGATCTCGGCTGCTCCAAGCTGGTTGAGTCAATAGTTTTTCAACAGCTTCTTTTACATCAATCGGTGCAAAGTGTGAGGTAACAATATCAAGAATATCTTTCGCTCCGATATGACGCGATTCTGCATCTTCGACCACTCTGGCTAGTTGCTCTACTGTCCAGCACGAGATCTGTTGCTCACGTGCAAGTGTTGACACTTTATTCTCATCATTATCTTGACCTACATAACCAGGTGCAACCAACAAGCATCCATTGGCTTTATACTTATTTGTATGGGTACGCAAAGTGGCAAATTCCATAGGCCCAGGCCTTTTTTCATCATGTTTCGACGACTTTGCCTCCAAAACAAGTTTTTTTATTCCACCCGGGTATCCCGTATACCTCGCCAGTCCATCTGGTTCGTCTGATCCAGAAATCTGATTGGCATTGAAACCCAGAGCGCGAGCGGCGACAACCAAGTTAATCTCAAGCTCATGTTCATACGATGCCGATTCCCTTAGCCGTTGGGCAATCATCGGAAAAGAGTAAGACCTATCTTGAGCAAGAGAACGAAACAAATTATCACGTACCTGTAAGATTTCACCGATTAGTTCTGGGGATATATGTCTTTCCCGTAAATATACTTCGAGCAACATTTCTGTAGTTACAAAGTCTTGGAGTAAGCGCCTGGAACTGTTTTCACTCACGTATTCCTTAACGAAGTCGTGCTCTGTGTTGATCCAAAAAGTTGAATTCGTTGGATCAAACCTGACTAATCTGCCGGTTTTGCCCAGCGTTGTATATTGATACTGATATTTGCTGCGGGGTGCGGTATATAATAGTTGTACCAACTCGGCAATATCTGTGTCTTCTGGTAGGCTGAGATAAAACCACTCATCATTGGCCTCTGCACCCTTCAAATCATAATGTCGAGTCAGTAGAGCATCAGCAATTGGTTCTTCTACTAATCTTGGGGCAACAAGTTCCTTTTGGCCCTCCTTTTTCCTGCCTTTTGCCTCTTCTGCCTCTTCTTCTCTCTTCTTTCTTAAGTATCGTATGTCTGCCTCATTTATCACTTCTCGCAAAAGTTTTCGGAATTTTACCTTGATGCTTGACTCTTCGATCGTATCTCTGGATGCAGTCAAGTATTTATCTAGATCATCGGCTTGTATATCCGCATGAAAACGATTGAGTATACCATACCTTGGGGGTTCCATCCCAAACAACGGATCGACCAAGTCAACCAGGCGACCACGTACTCTCACGAAAAATCCATGACTTCTTTGAATATCGTCGCTCTTTTGGCCGTACAAGCTTCGTTGTGTGACAAACGCATGTCCTTTTATGCCACTAGGAAAAGATTCGGGTTTAATGTACTCTCCTTCAATATGCCAATTTTCGCCCGTGTCTTCAGATAGTCCTTCAAGTCGTTCTCGCGGTAGTTCTGTAAGGTCGAACTCGACAAATCTATCATAGTCCAACTTTGAGCTAAGGACTTCTTCCCCGTTCAGGAAGAGACGAAAATCTGCGCCCAAAGGCATCGCTGTGCGCAAAACCCATTTTAAAGGACCATGGTTGATATCTTGAGCTTTGTCCTTCAGATTCTCCAGAATAGCTATTGTCCAAGATTCAGCGTTTAGATCTGCGGTTTCCAAACCTAGTGCATCTAGAACAGATTCCAGATCTGTTTCTCTGATGAAATCGGTCCATTCTTCAATTTCGTAGACGGGTAGCTCCATTTGTGCAATCTGATCAAGGCTTTTATCCTCACCATCTGATTCATCCTCTTGGCCTGCCTTCTCATCATCATCCTTCTTTGCTGGAGTATCTTGGAAGATTGTAAAATCAATCGTCACCCCCAGAATGCCCTCATGTGTCTTGGAGAGATAGGTGAGTTGATTAGCAATAGTGGAAGTAGCCAGTTTGCCAATACCAAACTTACCAATCTGTTTTCGCGCTCTGCGCCGTTCATACTCTTCCTCGCGCTTTATGCTACGACCAACTAGCCACAAATCCGAGAGACCCTGGTAATCCATACCATGGCCATCGTCGTAAACAGCTATGAACTCGTGTTCTGTATCGGTAGGTAAGGGCACAAAAATGTGACACACCTTTGCATCAGCGTCGTATGCGTTGACAACTAGTTCTTCTATTGCCTTGAGAGGAGACTGATAGAGCTGTTCAGATAAGAGACGAACAAGCTGATTCGATAATGTAACCCTTACGGTTCTGCCATCTTCTCGACTTATTGTTGATAGCGAATTGGCTATAGGGGACAAGGAATCCATAAGACTACTCCTTCAAATATCTTCTCTATAAATGCCGGAGCAAAGCAGAGGCTATTTGTGCAGAAGCGCAGTCAGCCTCATCCGCTTGTCAGCCAACTGAACGGCTTGGTCGTCAAGACCCTCGACCAAGTCTTCATCGTTGTTTGATATTATACAGCAGAAGCCCTTGCAGGTCAACCACCAGTACGATGCCCAGCCCAAAAAGCAAAAGCGGGAGGCGTTCTGAACCTCCCACTCTTGCTTTGGCCCCCCTCTTCAGCGAGGGCAATATTGGGCCTGAGAGGATCAGGAATGTCCAGTCGCCTGACAGGATGCGGGTTCAGCCGCACGCGGGTGAGACAACGTGCCCAGCAATCACAGACTCGACTCACAGCCAAGACCGGCAACAATTGGAACCTCGATCAGCGGGTCGGCTGCATGCGCTGGTTAGGCGGCGCCATCTTCTCTGGGCATAGAATGTCAAAGCATCGGTAGGCGGAGGCTTGACCTGAAAGCAAGCCGCTTACTCCCAGCGCAAAGGAAAAACTCGATAATGCTATCTCACTGGCGCTCCACAGCGGAACCCCACGTTGAACCCTGCATACGACGGGCGGTTCCTGGCGCGATCGGTCGTACGTATGAACTTCGGAAGGTAACCCCACGATCCACCACGGAACGCTTTGCGTTCACCTGAATTCGCCCCCTGGGGATTCCGCGCTGGAGAGCCGTCGTAATAGGCTTCGTCGTACCAATCGGCTACCCACTCCCACACGTTGCCGGCCATGTCCAGCACCCCGTAGGGACTGGCTCCAGCCGGCTTTGAGCCTACTGGCACAGTCATTCCGCTGCAGTCTGCGTATTGTGCTTTGTCGCAGTCGGGCACATCGTTTCCCCAGGGGTACAGGCGCCCATCTACGCCCCGTGCTGCCTTTTCCCACTCGGCCTCCGTCGGCAGCCTCACGCCGGCCCACTCGCAGTATGCCTGGGCGCCGTACCAGGTCACCTCGATCACCGGGTGGTCCTCAAAGCCGCTCTCGACCACGTATCGTCCTTCCTGCTGGAGGATGTGGCTATCCTTGTCTTCAACCGTCGTTTCCAGGCAGTCATATCCCCCACAGGTGCCCCTGTATCCCCCCAGGGCATTCAAGAACTGAACGTACTGGGCGTTGGTCACCTCGGTCCTGTCAATCCAGAACGCATCCAGGTATACAGTGTGGGCAGGCTCTTCATCGGCTACGGCCTTGAGGTTAGCGTCTTCGTTACCCATAAGGAACTCGCCATCTGGCACGTGGATCATCTTCGCCTCGTCGGTAGAGCGGGTCCAGGTCACGCCTGGGCTGTAGGTGGACGTAGCCGTTCGGGCTTGGGCACACGCACCCACGAGCACCATGCTGAGGCAAATGGCCACCAGTAAGAATATAACCCCAGGTGGGCTTCTTAGGGATCGGTTCCTGTTCATTCTCTTTTTGCTTCCACGATTCCTTTCTGTTGTGAGGTTATGCTGCGTTGGAGTCCCTGGAGCGTGCTAAGGCGTTGATGGTTCTTTACTTTGAGAGAGAGCCACCGCTAATGAGATGCCTCTGCATCCAACTTATGAAAGCCGCATAACTATAGTTGCGCCATATGGCAGGTACCTGTAGAATATGGGACTGAGATCCCAAACTCAACAGGAGGTCTGCCAAATGATACGACAACCGGAACGTGAACACCTGAACCGCTTAACCGTCGAGATTCCCGATCAGGTCTTCATCGTTGCTTGATATTATACGGCAGAAGCCCTTGCAGGTCAACCACCAGTACGATGCCCAGCTCGAAAAGCAAAAGCGGGAGGCGTTTTAGACCTCCCGCTTCGTTTCTGTTCCGATACCGAACTACCCAACGTCAGGCAGCCTGACTACTGAACGTACTGCGACATTACTACCAGTTCAATCCGCTGGGTCCAGCCGATGTTTTTCCAGAAAGCGCCGGTGTCTTGATTTTCGGCGAAGACGAAGATGTGGCACTTGTCAATCCCGTCTCGTCTGAGGGCGGACAGGCATCGCTCGACCAGGGCACGGCCCAGTCCTTGGCGGCGATGGGACTTGCTGACAGCCAGGTGGTGGATGTAGCCGCGCCTGCCGTCGTGACCGCAGAGGACGGCCCCCACCAGGTGCTCTCCATCACGGGCCACAAAGCTGAGGCCAGGATTGCAATCGAGATAGCGCGCTATGCCTTCTTCCGAATCCGCGTCACTTAACCCCACGCCCTCGGAGATCCGCCAGAGGGCGAGCACCTCGTCATAGTCTTGAATGGTCATCTCTCGTGTCACGATGCTCATCGGCCCAAAGTATCTCCTCCAGGATGCGGCCGTCAACCCCTTCGGGCAGGGCAAAGCCCAGCAGCCCGGCCACGCAAGGTGATTAGATACGTTGCGCTGTTCAAAAAAGGCGGGCGGCGGGCAACACGAAAACACGGAGAAGCACGGAACACACGGAATCCCCTTCCATACCCCCGTGATCGAACACGGGAGTACGGAGGAGACAACACGAAAAAGGTCATTCCGTGTCTCCGTGTTTGTGCTTTCCGTGCACTCCGTGTCGGAGCCCGCAGCCCGCCACCTTCCGGTAGAGGCTTGATCAATCAGGCCCTTACTGGATGGCTGCCTCTGCCTCCGCTACCGCCTCGGCGATGGCTTCCTCTGGAGTCCTCTCGCCAGTGATTACGCCTACGATGGCGTTGTAGATGGCGTCACGCACCGCCTCCCACCCGGCGATGGTGGGCTCGGTCTTGGCGTAGGGCAAGAAGCTGAAGGCCTTCTCGTAGAGCGGGCTCTCGGCGAAGTGAGCCTTCATGGCCTCCGACTCGGCAGCCGTTTTACGCACGGGGAAGTAGCCCGTGGTTATGGCCCACTCGGCCGTCTGCTCAGGGGCGGTGAACCACTTCAGGAACAGCCAGGAGGCCAACTGCTTCTCCGGCGTGGTCTTGAAGACGGTGATGGATGGGCCATACATATCCACGATGGGCGCCGCCGTCTCGTGGGGGAAGGGAGCGATGGACCATTCGAACTTGCCCTCCACTGCCTGGTCGTAGTAGGGCAGTCCGGCCGTGGAGCCGAAGGTGAAGACCACCTTCTCGTTGGCGAAGTCGGTTTGGTCGCCGTAGCGCTCGGCCATCTGATAGGCCCCGCCCTCGTCTACCAGCTTCTTGAGGAAGGTCAGGGCCTCCGTGCCCTCCTTCTGGAAGACCACGCTCTTGCCGTCGGCGCTGAGGATCTCCCCTCCCCTGGTCCAGACCCAGCCAGCGAAAGTGGAGGCGCTGGGGGAGATGCAATAGCCAGCGGTTCCGGCTGCCTCATCGGCGGCCGCTTTGCACACCTCGTAGAACTCATCCCAGGTCTCGGGCGGTTCGCTGTAGCCCAGCTCGTTGAGCCAGTCCACGTTGTAAAACATCACCTCCATGCTGCGGTTGGGCGGGAAGCTGAGCACCTTGTTCCCAAAGGCTGGGTAGCGGTCGCCTTTGATGAAGGCCTCGAAGTAGTCGGCCATCTCCGCCGCCGTCAGGCCGTATTTCTGGCTGGCGATGTAGTCGTCCAGAGGCTCGACCACCTCCGCCTCGGCGTACTCGGCCACCACGTTCTGGTAGGCGATGGACAGGTCCGGAGGGGTCCCGGCGGCGATGGCGGCCAGGGTCTTCTCGCGGATGTCGGGGTAATAGCCGCCGTACTCTGGCTTGACGGTGATGCCCCATTCGTTGGTGGCGTTGAATTTGTCAATGAGCTCCAGCAGCTTCTCCTCGTGGATCTGGGTGGAGACGTGCCAGAAGGTGATTTCCTGGCCTGTGGGGTCTATCCCGCTGATGGCGTCCACCGTCGCAAACGTGGCGGCCTCTTCCGCACTGGGGATCAAGAGCTTCCAACCAGGGTGGATCAGGTTGGGACTGACGATGTTGGCAAAGCTAGGATCTTCCGCGTATTTGGCGTTAGTGGCGCCGACGATGGCCCAGTAAGCCGGACCACTGCCCAGGTACTTCTCGGCCAGGGTCCACAGGTTATCGCCCAGCTTCACCGTGTAGGTTAACTCCTCTTGTGCCGGTGGGGCGGCGCTGACCACGCTCAGCCCAAGGGGGAGCAGCAGGGCGATGACCAACATCAGAGCAAGTAACTTGTAGATTTTCATCTCTTTCCTCCTTGAAATTTTTTTGTCGAAATGATCAAAGGACTGCTCATTTTTTGGGTTTTCGCATCACCTCCCTTCTTTGGTCAGGTGGTCGGGTGGTCAGGTGGTCGGATGGTCGGGCCTGATTCCCCGCTCCCATGGGGTTCGTAGTAGTGACTTTAGTCGCTTCGGCTTCATTGTGAACGACTGAAGTCGTCACTACGAACCGTTTGGACTTTGAACTTTGAGCTTTGGATTTTGCGCGTTGTCACCCTTTCAGCCCCGTGGTGGAGATGCCCTCGATGAACTGTTTCTGGGCAAAGAAGTAAAGGATGACCAGGGGCAGGATGGTGATGGTTGCCGCAGCCATCAGCTCCTGGGTGGCGGTGCCCGACTCGGTGACGAAATAGCGCAACCCTACCTGAATCGGATACATTTTTTCTTCTCGAGTCACAATCAAGGGCCAGGTGAAGGCGTTCCAGCTCCCCAGGAAGTTAAACAGGCCCACCGAGATCAGGGCCGGCTTGGATAGGGGCAGGACAATCTGGGTCAGGAAGCGGAAATGCCCGCAGCCATCCAGGAGGGCGGCATCGTAGAGGTCATGGGGAATCGTGGCAAAAAACTGTCGCAATAGGAAGATGCCAAAGACGCTGGCTATCCAGGGGATGATCATGGCCTGATATTTGTTAACCCACCCCAGGTTGCTGACGGTGATGAAGTTGGGAATCATGGTGACCTCAAAAGGAATCATCATGGTGGCCAGGAATAGCGTGAAGATGACGTTCTTGCCGTAGAAATTGAGGCGGGCAAAGGCGTAAGCAGCCAAAGTAGAGGTGATCAGAACGCCCGTGGCTGTGCAACTGGCGATGAAGAAGCTGTTGGCAAAATAGCGGGCAAAGGGGGC
>Ga0307437_1000989_pt1 | contig 20009 bp, 17 predicted proteins | sample SalMarWE160390MG_FD_202146 | JGI IMG/M metagenome (GOLD analysis project Ga0307437, IMG submission 202146) | Salt marsh sediment microbial communities from the Plum Island Ecosystem LTER, Massachusetts, United States - WE1603-90 | ecosystem: Environmental > Aquatic > Marine > Intertidal zone >...
TCAACGAGGGTGTGCGCCAGGGCTACAAAGAAGGTTACTTGCGCAAGTCGGTGGTGGAAAAGCCCTTCTCAGCACGAGTGAACACCAGGGACAACACCCCGGCGGTGATCCACACCGAGATCGTCCCAGGCGACAGGCTGAAGATCACCGTTTGTCCCAAGGGCGGCGGCAGCGAGAACATGAGCTATCTCAAGATGTTCTCGCCGGCAGCCGGCAGGCAAGGGATCATTGATTGGGTGGTCGAGTGTGTGGATAAGTCTGGTGCCAACCCCTGTCCGCCCATCATCGTGGGGGTAGGCATCGGCGGCACCGTTGATCAGACCATCCTCATCGCCAAGAAGTCACTGCTGCGCCCGGTGGGTCAGCCCCATCCCGACCCCGAAGTGGCCGCACTGGAGGCCGAGATACTGGAGCGGGTGAACAAGTTAGGCATCGGCCCGCAGGGCTTAGGCGGGAGAGTTACCGCCCTGGCCGTCCACGTCGAGACCTTCCCCTGTCACATCGCCAGCATGCCGGCGGCGATAAACATCCAATGCCACAGCGCGCGGCACAAGGAAGCAGTGCTGTAACTGGAGATTAGAGATTGGAGATTAGAGATTGGATATTGGAAGTTGGATGGCGAGCAACATCTAATATCCAATACCCAATATCCGACCAGGAGGTATATCAATGCCCAAGAAGATAACAACCCCTTTGACGGATGATGTGGTTGAGCAGTTGCACGCTGGCGACGATGTGCAGATCACGGGCACCATTTACGTGGGGCGCGATTCGGCCCACAAGCGGATGATCGCCGCCCTGGACGCGGGCGAGGAACTGCCCTTGGACCCCCAGGGGCAGATCATCTACTACATGGGTCCTTCGCCAGCCAGGCCGGGGCGGCCCATCGGTGCCGCCGGGCCGACGACGTCCTATCGTATGGATCCCTATGCCCCGCGCATGTTGGAGCAGGGGCTAAAAGGCATGATCGGCAAGGGCAATCGGGGCCCTGAGGTGCGAGAGGCGATGAAGAAGCACAAAGCGGTCTACTTCGCGGCCATCGGTGGGGCGGCGGCTCTCATTGCCGACAGCATCAAGGAGGCCGAGGTCATCGCCTATGAGGATTTGGGCGCCGAGGCCTTGCGCAAGCTGAGAGTAGAGGACTTCCCAGCCATCGTGGTCAACGATATGTACGGTGGGGATGCCTACGAGCAGGGGAAAGCGAAGTATCGGCTGGAGGACTAAGCGGCATGAGGATCAGGCTATCGGCGGAGGTGCTCAGGAACGACCTGGTGCGCAGGATTGAGGAGATCAGCGGCCAGGACCTCTTGGCTTGTTATCAGTGCGGCGCATGTTCGGCGGGCTGTCCGGTGGCCTTCGCCATGGACATGCTGCCCAGCCAGGTCATCCGCCTGGTGCAGTTGGGCCAGGTGGAGGAGGCGCTAGAGTCGGAGACCATCTGGTTCTGCGCCGCCTGCCAAACTTGTTACGCCCGCTGCCCCAAGGGAGTTGACCTCTCGCGTATCATGGAGGCCCTGCGGGAGATAGCGCTCCAACGAGGTGGCGATTACCTGGACATCAAGGCCATCCCTCCCGAAGAGTTGGCCGAATTTCCCCAACAGGCTTTCATCGGCGGCTTTCGTAAGTACACTTCGTAGATTCGTAAACTCGTAAACTCGTATCCCCCGAATTTACGAATTTACGAATCCCGAACTTTTGGGAGATACACATGGAGATACCCTACTACCCCGGCTGTAGCCTGAACACCAAGGCCAAGGGCTTCGACAATTCGGCACGAGCTTCGGCGCGAGCATTGGGGCTCGAATTGGTCGAGTTGGAAGAATGGAACTGCTGTGGAGCTACCTTCCCGCTGCTGGTTGACAACATGCTGGACTTGGCTGGGCCAGCTCAGGTGCTGGTCAGCGCGCGGCGGGAAGGCGAACGGCTGGCCGTAGCCTGCTCCACCTGCTACAACGTCCTCAAGCGCACCAACAAGGTTATCCGCGAGGACGAGGACAGCCGGGAGAAGCTCAACTTCTTCCTGGAGGCCGATTACGGCGGCGATTTGGAAGTCCTCGATTTATTGCAGATACTCCGCGACGAGGTCGGATTCGACAACATCAAAGAGGCGGTCAAGAAGCCTCTTTCGGGACTGAAGGTCGCTGCCTTCTATGGCTGCATGGTTCTCCGCCCCCCGGATGAGGTGGCTTACGACGATCCGGAGAATCCCCGCGCCCTGGATGATCTGATGATCGCGCTGGGGGCTGAGGCGGTGGACTATTCCCACAAGGGCGAGTGCTGCGGGGCCTATCTGGCGGTCAAGTCGGTTGACGTGACGGCGGAGATGAGTTTCACTATCCTGGATTCGGCGCAGCGGAGTGGGGCGGAGTTGGTAGTCACCAATTGCCCCCTCTGCCAGTTCAACCTGGACAGGATGCAGAAGGCGATGAGTAGCCGGCACTCCGGCTTCCGGCCTATCCCCATTCTGTATTTCACTCAGCTCTTGGGCATCGCCCTGGGGCTGGATAGCAAGGGCTTCGAGTTGGACAGGCACTACGTTGATCCGCGGCCAGCGTTAGCCGATTATCTGAATTGGCCGGTTTGAGCATGAGGATACGTTATCTCATCTGGGATGATTGGAACGTAGAGCACATTGCCGAACACGGCGTTACCCCAGAGGAAGTAGAGGAAGTCTGCTATTCCGAGCGGTGCTGGAACAGAAGAGGTCGAAGAAAGAGACGGTACGTGTTAGGACAAACAGAAGACGGACGTTATCTGAGCGTCATTTTGGGCCCAAGAGGGGGTGGCGCTTTTTACACCATCACTGCACGAGATATGGATGAAAAGGAACGACGTTTGTACCGCAGATGGAGAGGATGATTATGGCACGAAAAAGCGAGGAGATTAAGTCAAAGGTTCCAGAGTTCTCGTCTATTCGAGAAGAAGCGGCCTTTTGGGATACACACAGTTTAGCCGATTATTGGGATGAGTTCGAGGACGAGGAGCTTATTTCTGAACCTCAGGAGGATACCTGCCCCAAGTGTGGTGGTCGGATGAACATCGCTTACCTCGATGTTCGCCTCGCTGGTGGTAAAGCTATTCTGTATCGAGTCAAAGTTTACCGCTGCCCCACACCAGACTGTGGGACGACGACGCTTTCCAAAGAAGCGAAGGCAGAAATGGACGAGATAGCTGGAATGCTTCGCAAGGGGAAACTCGAAGGCCTGGAGTTGATGGCTGTAACAGCTTAGGAGAGAACCTATGGTTGAGGGATTAGAGATCCCGACACCTTTTGTCAGGCGGACGCTTATAATCGGCGCGGGCATCGCCGGGATGCAGGCCGCGCTGGACATAGCCAACTCAGGCTACGAGGTGGTGCTGGTGGACAAGCTCCCCTCCATCGGCGGGCGGATGCACCAGTTGTCGGAGACCTTCCCCACCCTGGACTGCGCCCAGTGCATTCTGACCCCGCGCACGGTGGAGGTGGGGCACCACGACAATATCAAGCTCCGGACGTACTCGGAGGTGGAATCCATTGAGGGCGACATTGGGGATTTCCGGGTCCGCATCAGGCAGAAGCCGGCCTATGTGGACTGGGATGTTTGCACTGGCTGCGGACTGTGCCAGGAGAAGTGCCCCCAGCGAGTCGAATCGGAGTTTGAGCGCGGGATGGGCCAGCGCAAGGCCATCTACACTCTCTCACCCCAGGCGGTGCCCAACAAGCCCATCATTGACGCCGAAAACTGCATCTACTTCGTCAGGGGGCGGTGCCGCGCCTGCGAGAAGCTCTGCCCGGTGGGAGCGATTGACTTCGAGCAGGAAGAGCGCACCGTCGAGGAACGGGTGGGGGCAATCATCGTAGCCACGGGCTACGACCTCTACCCGACGGATGGCCTGGGCCAGTACGGCTACGGCAGGATACCGGACGTCATTGACGGGCTGGCTTTCGAGCGCTTGCTTTCGGCGTCGGGACCCACGGCCGGTCAGATAAAACGGCCTTCTGACGGCAAGGTCCCCAAAGAAGTGGTCTTCGTCCAGTGCGCGGGCTCTCGCGATCCAGAGCTGGGCGTGCCGTATTGTTCCAAAGTCTGCTGCATGTACACTGCCAAGCACGCCATGCTCTACAAACATCGCGTCCACGACGGCCAGGCCTACGTGTTCTACATTGACATCCGCGCGGCGGGCAAGGGCTACGAGGAGTTCGTGCGCCGGGCGATGGAGGAGGATCGGGTGCTTTACCTGCGGGGCAAGGTGTCCAGGATCTTCCAGGATGACGGCAAGGTCGTCGTCTGGGGGGCCGACACCTTGAGCGGGAAACCCGTGGAGGTGGCGGCTGATCTGGTCGTGCTGGCCACGGCCACAGTGCCCCAGGCTGGAGCCAGAGAATTGGGGCAGATGCTGGGCATAGAGACCGACGAGCTCGGGTTCTACGCCGAGGCCGACGGGAACATGAACCCTCTGGAGACCGTGCGGCCTGGCATCTTCCTGGCGGGGGCGGACTCGGGGCCCAAGGACATCCCCGAAACCGTGGCCCAGGGAAGCGGCGCCGCGGCCAAGGTGCTGTCGCTGTTCGCCAGATGGAGTTCGTCGTGAAGGAGGAATTCGGCCCTTACACCACGGTGTTGGTGGCCATCATCAACAACCAGCAGGATTTCACCATCGCCAGGGACGGGCACTGGTATCGCATACCCGCTAGGCGCGCTCCGACCAGAGCCATCAACGCCCCCGTCCTGGCCTTTTATCAGACCAGGGTCTTCGGGGAGGAGGCCTGGGGCATCAACTATTGGGCCGAGGCCATGGAATGGGAAATCGTCAAGCGCGTTGAGCTGTTGCCTCAGGAGGCTTCTCATCCCCGCGCTCGAGATGATTACTACAGAATCGAGCTTGGAGAACTCAAGCAGCTGCCTCATCCTATCGTGAGCAATAAGTGGCGGCGCATCACTTTCATCGTCACCACCTGGGAGCGCTTGATGCGGGCGCGGGAGGTGCAGGAGCTTCTCCACGGCGACATCTGGGAGGAACGGCTGTATCGGGCCTTGCGAAAGATGGGCATCGTGGCCGAGGGAAGGGTGAATTGGGAAGCGAGCACGGGAGAGGCGTGGGATTGAACTTGCAGATTTGGGAGCGAACTGAATGAGAAGAATTGGCGTTTTCGTCTGCCACTGCGGCCTGAACATAGCCGACACGGTGGACGTGAAACGAGTCGCTGAGGAGATACGCGAGTATCCGGGTGTGGCCTACTCGGTGGACTACAAGTACATGTGTTCCGATCCTGGGCAGGACCTCATCAAAGAGGCCATCGCCGAGCACGATCTGGATGGGGTCATCGTCGCCGCTTGCTCACCGACCATGCACGAGGTCACTTTCCGCAAGACGACGGCCACGGCTGGGTTGAACCCCTATTTGTGCGAGATCGCCAACATTCGAGAGCAGTGCTCCTGGGTGCATCAATCGCGACCTGAGGAGGCGACCGCCAAAGCCATTGAGACCATCAAGACTATCGTTGAAAAAGTTCGCTACGACGAGTCCCTGGTGCCCTTGACCTTGTCTTTGGTCAAGAGAGCCCTGGTCATCGGCGGAGGCATCGCCGGCCTGCAAGCCGCGCTGGACATCGCCGAGGCCGGCTATCCCGTTATCCTGGTCGAAAAGGCATTGCACCTGGGCGGGCGCATGGGCCAGCTCTCCAGCACCTATCTCAACTTCGACACCGCGCCAGACCTGTTGGCCTCTACAATCGAGGCCGTGACCGGGCATCCTCATATCCAGGTCATTACCGAGGCCCAGGTAGAGGAAGTCGGCGGCTACGTCGGCAATTTCACGGTTAAGGTGCGTAGATTCGTAGATTCGGAAGTCGTAGACTCGTCCGAATCTACGACTTTACGAATCACGAATATACGAGTTTACGATGTTGGCGCCATCGTAGTCGCCACGGGCTACGACCTGTATCCCAAGGAGAACCTGGGCCAGTACGGCGGTGGCCAATACCCCGACGTCGTTGACGGCTTGCAGTTCGAGCAGATGTTAGCCATGGGGGGACCGATCCACCGTCCCTCCGATGGAAAGGTTCCCCAGGAGGTCGTCTGGGTGCAGTGCGCCGGCTCCCGCGATCCAGAGCTGCACATGCCCTATTGTTCCAAAGTCTGCTGCATGTACGTGGCCAAGCAGGCGATCATGTACAAGCGGCAGGTGCCTGAGGGCCAGGCTTACGTTTTCTACATTGACATCCGCTCCGCTGGCAAGGGCTACGAGGAGTTTGTGCAGCAGGCCATGGAGCAGTACGACGTGCTTTATTTGCGGGGCAAAGTGTCGAAGGTTTTCAGGGAGGATGGAAGGGTGGTAGTGTGGGGGGCTGACACTTTGACCGGCAAGTCGCTGGAGGTGGCGGCCGACCTGGTGGTGCTGGCGACCGCCAGTGTACCCAGCCAAGGAGCCAAGGATTTAGCTCAGCGCTTGCGGGTGGCCACCGACGAGCACGGCTTTTTCAGCGAAGCCCACCCCAAGCTACGCCCCGTGGAGAGCCTGACGGCGGGCATCTACCTGGCGGGCGCGGCCCAGTTTCCCAAGGACATTCCTGAGACCATCGCTCAGGCCAGCGGCGCGGCAGCCAAGGTGCTCTCCCTCTTCTCCCAGCGGGAGATGGTGCAGGAGCCTAGCGTCGCTTACGTGAACGAGGAGCTGTGCTCTGGTTGCGGTTTGTGCGTGGAGGCCTGTCCCTACGAGGCCCGCGAGATGCACCCTTGGAAGAATCTGTCCATAGTCAACGTGGCCCTCTGTCAGGGGTGCGGCGCTTGCGTGGTAGCCTGTCCCAACAAGGCCTCAGCAGTGCGGAACTTCACCACGGGGCAAGTGTTGGCCATGGTGGAAGCGTTGACGTAAAGCGTAAAACGTAAAACTCAGCCGTCGCGCTTTTACGTTTTACGTTTTAGAAAACTAAGGAGGTGTGAAAATGCTAGTAGGTGAAAGGATGACCAAGCGCCCGATTACCACTCATCCCGATACTCCCATTGATGATGCCCTTAAGCTCATGCGGGAGTCGAAGGTGCGCCGGTTGCCCGTGTTGGATAAGAAGGGTAAACTGGTGGGCATCGTTACCGAGAAAGACTTGTTGTACGTCTCCCCCTCGCCGGCCACATCGTTGAGCGTCTATGAGCTGCACTATCTGATCTCCAAAATCAAGGTGCAGGACGTGATGGCCAAGGGTGTGATTACCGTGACCGAGTACACCCCCCTGGAGGAGGCGGCCCGCATCATGGCCGACAACAAGATCGGCAGCCTGCCCGTGATGCGCGACGACAAGCTGGTGGGCATCATTACCGAGACGGACGTCTTCAAGATCTTTCTGGAACTCTTCGGCGCCAGGGAGAAGGGCATTAGGTTAACTATGCTTGTCCCGGAGCAGGCAGGTATACTGGCTACCATCACTCGCGAGATAGCTGAAATGGGCGGCAACGTCGTCAGCTTAGGAACCTTCCTGGGAGAGGATCCCACCAATCGCCTGATCACGGCTAAGGTGACGGAGGTGGGTAAAGACGAGTTAGTGTCGGCCATGGAAGCCATGGGTATGGAAGTAGTGGACGTGCGGGAGATTTAGGCTGAAACACTACAATGGATTCGGAATAAAGCGGACTGGAGGGAATCTGTTCCTTTCCTGATCCGCTGTAGTGTCGCCTGGCAGCTGCAACCAGGTAGTCTTCTGATTTCAGCCCCCCCCCTCTGGGCGGGAATCTTTGGTCGCGCCACGGCTTCGCCGATCTGCTGATTTGTTGGAGGTATTACAATGTCTGAAGAACTGGTTCCCATCTACATCATGGGCAAGAGGTACGAGGTGCCACCTAACCTGACTATCATGAAGGCTATGGAGTACGCTGGCTACAAGCTGGTGCGGGGAGCAGGCTGCCGGAGCGGCTTCTGCGGCGCTTGCGCTACCGTCTATCGCATCGCAGGCGACTACAGGCTCAAGGTCGCCCTGGCTTGCCAGACGGTGGTGGAACCTGAAATGTACATCGCCCAAATCCCCTTCTTTCCTGCCGAGCGAGCCTCGTATAAGTTGGATGAGCTGGAACCGACTTTCGAGACCCTGATCCAGATCTATCCTGAGCTGCTGCGCTGCTTGAGCTGCGGCACGTGTACCAAATCTTGCCCCCAAGACATAGATGTCAAGGATTACATGGCCGAGGCTATGCGGGGCAACATTGCCGCCGTGGCTCAGAAATCTTTCGACTGCATCATGTGCGGCCTCTGCACGGCCCGCTGCCCGGCCGAGGAGGTGCAGTACAACATCGCCATTCTCTGCCGCCGTCTATACGGCAAGTACCTGGCTCCCAAGGCCAGGCATCTGAGCGAGCGGGTGGCAGAGATCGAGGCTGGCAAGTTCGATGAACCGATGAAGGAGATAAGGTCCCTGAGCGAGGAGGCGCTGCGCCAGAGGTACAATGAGCGGGATATGGAGCCGGCTTAGGGAAGCTGGAAGTTGGCCTCCAATCTCCAATCTCTAACCTCCAACCTCCAAAAATTAAGGAGATACTTTATGAGCTATACACCTGAAATGCGAGAGTCCATCGAGAAAGTGGAGGCCACTCGGTCTGCCCGCCTGGATCAGCCTTTCCGCAGGCTAGACCCGGAGGAGAAGGAAAGCCTGTTGAGGAGTTTTCACCCCGATTATCGGGCCGAGGGCTTCCGCGAGGTAAGAGTCGGGCCCAACAAGGGTGAGAAAGCCATGAATGAGCTGGTGGACATCCTGGAGGGCCGCAGCCACCTTACCTCCGATGCGCTCGATTTGGAGCAGATTGATTACGACACCGATGTGCTGATCATCGGTGGAGGTGGGGCCGGGGCCTCGGCGGCGCTTTTGGCCAGGGAGAACGGGGCCAAGGTGATCGTGGCCAACAAGCTGCGCTTCGGCGATGCCAACACCATGATGGCCCAGGGTGGCATCCAGGCTGCGGACAAGGCCAACGATTCGCCTACTATCCACTACCTGGACGTCATGGGCGGTGGTCGCTTCACCAACGACCCCGACCTGGTCGAGGCCATGGTGATTGATGCTCCCCTGGTCATCCAGTGGCTGGAGGAATTAGGCGTGATGTTCGACAAGGACCCCGACGGCACCATGTTCACTATCCATGGTGGCGGGACTTCCCGCAAGCGGATGCACGCGGCGCGAGACTACACCGGCGCGGGAATCATGCGCGTCTTGCGCGACGAAGTGCGCAGCTATCCGGAAGACATCACCATCCTGGAGTTCGCGCCGGCCATCGAGCTTCTCAGGGACGATAAGGGCCAGGCGGCAGGAGCTATCTTGCAGAACCTGGAAACGGGGGAGCACCTGGTGGTGCGAGCCAGATGCACCATCATCGCCACCGGCGACACCGGTCGCCTGCATTATCAGGGCTTTGCCACCACCAACCACTACGGAGCCACAGGGGATGGATTGGTGCTGGCCTATCGGGTGGGGGGCAGGCTGCTTCATCAGGATACCTATCAATTCCACCCCACCGGCGCCGCCTACCCGGAGCAGATCGTGGGCCAGTTGGTGACGGCGAAGGTGCGTGGCCTGGGAGCCCAGGTGGTCAACGCCGAGGGCGAGCAGTTCGTCTATCACCTGGAGACTCGCGACGCCGAGGCTGCGGCCGTAATCAGGGAGTGTAGCGAACGAGGGAAGGGGGTGGAGACGCCATCGGGCATGAAGGGCGTGTGGCTGGACTCGCCCATGATTGACATCATCCATGGCCCCGGCACCATCGAGGCCCAGTTGCCGGCTATGGTACGTCAGTTCAAGCGCTTCGACATTGACATCACGACAGAGCCCATGCTGGTCTACCCGACGGCGCACTACCAGAACGGCGGTATATTCATAAAGCCCGATGGTTCCATCCAGGGAGTGCCCAACCTGTACGCGGCCGGGGCGGTCACCGGTGGGGTGCATGGCCGCAACCGCCTGATGGGCAACTCGCTGTTGGAGATAAACGTCTTTGGCCGCCGCGCTGGCCGGGCTGCCGCCCTCCGAGCCAAGGGAGTGGAATTAGGCAAACTGACCCTGGCCCACGTGGACGAATGGAACAAACAGTTAGAGGAGGCGGGGATAGAGAACCCCATCGTGTCCCCCATCCTGTTACCCGATTACACGCGGAAAGTGCGGTGAGGGTGAAAGCGAAAGAGCCGCCTGGCGGAAGCCAGGCGGCTCTTTAGTTTTTCGGGTATTGCCAAGCGCATGGTAACGTGATATAATATGAGTGGCGGCTAAGTTGGATAGATACTACGACCAGAGGGAAGCGACGAGTTTTCACAAAGAAGATATATTACAGGCAAAACAGGCTTGGGGCAGGCTGTTGCTGTCCGCGTGCAAGGCAGGGCGGCGTAGATGATAGAGGTATACACTCATTACGAACAGGGATTGCAGACTCTCTTGGAGCGACTGGGCAAAGAGCATTACCGCTATACTGAGGCCCTAACGCTTCAAGCGCGTCTCTTGGAGAATATTGCCCTTACTCGGCAGTACGGTGACACAGAGACTCGCCGTGCTGAAAGGGCGCAAATCATGAATGGACTGAATGATCTCTCCATAGCTGTATTGGGGGTTAGCTTTAATGAACTGGCTACATTGGGAGATGCAGCCGTATCTCAGACAGACGTAAGCGTTCAGGCCCTCTCACCTTTATCCACCGAAGAGACACAGACAAGGATTCATCGAGACATCCGACCTGAAGGATTACAATTGACAGCACCGGCTCAGATCTTCCTCAGCTATGCGCGAGAGGATAAAGAAAAGATAGAGAGGCTTTACCAACAACTGTCCGATGCAGGGTTCAAACCCTGGATGGACACAAAAGACATCCTACCAGGAGAAAGATGGGAACTCGCTATCCAGGAAGCTATCCGGTGCTCTGATTTCTTCCTGGTGTGTCTGTCGAGAACCTCAGTAGACAAAAGAGGTTGGATTCAGAGGGAAATTAGAGAAGCTCTGGATATTTTGAAGGGAATGTTCGACAGAGATATCTATCTGATTCCAGTACGGCTGGAGGATTGCGAGGCGCCGAGAAGCCTGCGTGATTTCCAGTGGGTGAATCTGTTTGAAGAGGATGGTTGGACACGGCTGGTGAAAGCTATCCAAGTAGGGGTAGGACATCGGGCGGAAGTAATCAAACCTATTGTTCAGGAATCCACACCGTTCGAACCCTATCTAGCCCATGAAAAGCCATTCCCTGGTGCGGAGATAGCAACACCAGAGAAAGGACCTGAACGGGTACAAACAGACAACTCGACTAAATCTGCTAAGGGCCTTCTTCCAACTATGATATTGATTCCATCTGGGCGGTTTGTCATGGGTGCCAGCTCACATGATCCATGGAGTTTGGAAAGCGAGAGACCTCAACACACCCACACAACAGATAGCTACTACGTTAGCAAATACCCGATTACCAATATTCAGTATCATGCGTTTGTAGAAGCAACTGGATACCGAGCGCCAAAGAACTGGGATGTTGAGTTGAGTCCACATGTGCCCGTAACCCGTGTTTCTTGGTATGACTGTTTAGAATACTGTCGATGGCTCACGGAAGTGACGGGTCGGGAGTTCCGCTTACCCACTGAAGCTGAGTGGGAAAAAGCCGCCCGAGGCAAAGATGGATATCGGTGGCCTTGGGGAAATGAATTTGACGAAATGAGATGCAACATAGTCAGCGATTTGTCCAGTGAGGGAATTATTGAGGTGGGCACACTCTCGCCGTTTGGCGATAGCCCCTATGGCATATCTGATATGGCTGGCAATGTCTGGGAGTGGACAAGTAGTTTGCTAATGTCTTATCCATATGCATACGATGAAAGGGAAAACATAGATATTCCAAGCGAACGAGTTTTGCGGGGCGGTTCTTGGAGAAGCAGCAAAAAAGGTGTCAGGTGTACTTGTAGAAAAGGTGCAGCGCCGAGCCTGAGGCAGGATGATATTGGCTTTAGAGTTGCTTGTTCAGAGAAGGAGTAGAGGAATATCATGACAAAGGTCCTTCTGATCGACTTGTCCTCTGCCTATCTTCCGCCGCCGATGGAATACCGAGATTTGTTCAGACTGAGACTCAAGGCTGAAGACATGATCAAGGGTCGCTGGAATCCCTATCTAAGGGGGCGAGGAGCAAAGACGTACTCTCGTGGCTTGTTGAGCATTGCAGCAAGCCTTGAAAGGGCAGGACACCAAGTCGCATATAAGCACTGTGGATTCAGTGAAGACTGTATGGCCTCCAGTGCAGTCCAGGATGCGGAGATTGTGGGTATAACCTGTGTGACCCCTACCTTTTCTATGACTATTGACGTATTGAGAAAAATCAAATGTCTTAATCCAGATATTCTGGCAGTAATTGGTGGAAGCCACGTAACTTACCTAGCCGAAGACGTTGTTGCCAGATACAATCCACTCGTTGATGTAGTTGTGCGGGGGGAGGGAGAGATCACGATGACAGAAATAGCGAATCACCCGCACAACCTTGAACGGATTAAGGGCATAACTTATCATGCATTAGACCAATTGGGCAACATATCTATACACCATAATCTGGAACGGGAAACTTGTAAACTTGCCGAACTTCCACAACCTGCATACCACTTGCTTCCCTTTGCCCTGTCACACTACTCCCATAACATAATGACCTCACGGGGTTGTGTTTTCAAATGCGCCTACTGCGTTGATGGACAATACTTCGCAAAGTTTAGGCATCATCCTGTAGGTAAGATAGTTGACGAACTGAAATACATAGCAGGGCGGGCGCCAAAAGGAACCCTTGTTCACTTTTGCGATAGCGTATTTGATATTGACAAGAACTATGTGAGTAGGCTAATTAATAGTATTGAAGAAGCAGCACTTGATTTGAAATTCTCCTGTGATTTACGAGCCAGCGTAGTTGATGAAGAAAGTATCGAGCTAATGCGTTCAGCAGGTTTCATTAAGTACTGTATTGGGGTAGAGACCAGTGATGACTCTGTACTTGCCAAGCATAAGCAGGACCAAACGTTTCAGGATGCTATCGACGCTTGCAAGCTTGTCCGGAGTGTGGATGGCCAAGCATTTATAAAGGCTTACTGGATAACTGGTTTACCCAGAACATCAATACGAAGTCTCCAAGATGAAGCTGAGGTAATGAAATCGCTTATCCAAGAGAGCATCGTGAACATAATAGGCAATAAACTGTTTGTACCTTATCCAGGCACGCCAATATTTGACCATGCAGAACAGTTCGGCCTCATCATTCGGCACAGGAATTGGTCGGAATACATTCGATACGGAAGGCCTGTATATGACCTTGATACATCAATTTCTGAAATCTTGTTTGATTGCTTTTTGGCTCAAGAAGAAGCAGTTCTTAAGGCTTACCTTGGTGTCCTTGGTATCGGCCTTGCTGAACTTGATGGTGTTGTGCCGAGTGATTATCTTTACCGCCAATGCTTCGGTCCGCTACCTTTAGAGTGAAGGAGGCGTCCTATGTCTATTCGGGATTTCAACAATATAACAACAGCTACAATAGTCTTTAATGTAGAGTGTACGAAAGTCCTGTTGATTCAGCGCGAAGCTGACGAAGCCTTTCCGTCACAAATTGCGTTTCCAGGTGGTCGACTTCAGATAATAGATGAAGACATCATCGCCGCCGCCAGGAGAGAAGTCAAGGAAGAGGCTGGGCTCAATGTAGGGTTTTTGGATTTTCTCGGCGTATATTTTGCTGGTGAGACAATGATGGTAGCTTTTGTAACAACCATTGAGGAAACTACCCCAAGGGGTGGAGAGCGAAGGAGCTTCTGGTTTGATGTGGATCTACCTTTTGGGCTTAATCTAGCACCAAACGTGAAAAATGCACTGAATGATGCACTTGAATATATGGCAGCAATTAGACAGAACAGTATGCTCTCCAGGTTGGGGGAGGCTGTTAACAAAGCGACTAAATACTTGCGTGCCTCAACTTCCACACAAGACGGCTACATTGGGTGGGATCACTTTCTGGGACGGGGAAGGGTAGCTGTAATTGGAACTGCTCTAGGAGTGCTCGCTCTGTGCCGGTGTGGGTTGCGTAGTCGTTGCATTAGTGAAGGAGTGAATTCTCTTGAGAACAGTGTTCTGCCAGATGGAGGTTGGGGGCTTCGATCTATTTTGGATGCAGGAGAAAAAATTAGCATTGCTGAAAGCACACTTTATGTGTTGTCTGCTTTGCTTTCCGCAGGCATGGACTCTACAGACAAGGTGATATCCAATGGAATTGATTGGTTGATTGACCTCCAGCATGAAAGTGGTGGATGGGGGACTGCCAAGTTCGGTGACGCGAGTTCTCCACGGGTATTTCCAACAGCATTTGCAATATCTGTGCTTTCGCAAGTGGATTACAATCGTCAAGCTGTAGAGAAAGCAGTAAGCTGGTTGCGATCCGCTCAAAAACCTGATGGCAGTTGGGGAGTGTTTTCTGCTCAAAGCTCTCCTGACAAGCGAGGAACGGCAGCACATACAGCGCGAAGTATACTTGCTCTCCTTGACTATGATGGGAGCAAAAACCGCTCGGTGATTGACAGGGGAATTCATTGGTTGATCGAATCCTATGATCCAAGACACGAACAAGGTTGGTTAAGTTCATCGGAGGTAACATTTGTGAGTAAGAAGAGTCGTGTGGATTTCAAGCATTTTGCAACGCCTTGGGTGCTGATGGCTTTGATGCAAAGTGGCACTAACTTAAGCGATCCTCTGGTCATTCACCCTTTGGTTTCTTTGTTGAATGAACAAGCAAAGGAAGGTTACTGGACCCATCACTTAGCCGCGGGGCAGATTCCAATTTGGGCAACTCATGACTGCCTTATGGCAATAAATGAGTTCAAAAGCTCTCTGTGGAAAGATGCTGGAGACTTGGCTCTATACAGACTATTCAAGGAAAAGCATCTTCAACTCCTTTCGTTGTTTGTGTCGAGAGAAATTTCTCGAAGTGCACAGAGAGGGTAATGAGGAGACACGACCTATGTTTTCTATCCGTCTTTCCCCAATAAGCGCATCTGACCTTGAATTATTCAAAGCAACAGGAATCAATGCAGCTCAAAAAGCAGGAGATGCTTTATTATCTCTATTTAACAGAACAGCAGTATTAGTAGAAAAGGCGGACGGTGACTGGGTTACACGGGCTGATCTCAAATCGGATCAAATCATCCGAGACATTATTCAAAGCTCTCAACCTGGAGTAAGGGTTGTCTCTGAAGAAGATGCCCTGCAAATTCTTGACCGTACGGGACTTACATGGGTGATCGATCCACTTGATGGCACGTACAACTTTATCCTTGGCATTCCGGTATTTGCCATTTCTTTGACTTTGGTGATTGATGGAAAGCCTGTGCTAGCTATTGTCAATCAGCCGTTTACCAGACAGCTTTATGTGGCTCAAGAAGGTCTAGGCGCTACGCTGAATGCGAAAAAGTTGTCAATATCACCAAAAGAGAACAATCAACTAGGTACTATATGTTATGTACTGGGATATGCAAATCGCAAAGAAGCCGCAGCCGATAATTTACTTTTGGAGTTACGACATCATAGTAAACGTGTCCTAGAATTGTGGGCACCATCTCTAAGTTGGTGTTTGGTCGCTCAAGAAAAGGTAGATTCGATAATCTGCATTTCCCCATCCGAGTTTGACTCCATGGGAAGTGTTCTAATTCTAAAAGAGGCTGGGGGAGTAGTTACATCGCTAGAGTCGAATATCAGTGTTACTAAACAGGCCAATTCGCTCCAGTCTATCCTAGTCGGGAGCACACATTACACTATACATCAAAAAACATTGGCGATAGTCCAAGGTTGTATAAGAGTATGAAAATGGACATTCCCCAAGAACTTCAGGAACAGCTCCACAAAGGCAACGTCGTCCTCTTTTGCGGAGCAGGTATCTCTATGTCTGAAGGGGGGCTGCCCAGCGGTGCGCAGTTGGTCAGGGAGCTAGCCCAGCGGGCAAAGTTAGGCAGTGTGGGCAAGATGACTTTGCCTGAGGTGGCCCAGGCCTACGAGCTGGAGATGGGTCACCAGAGCCTCATTGCCTACATCACTAGCCGCATTGACAATCCTCGTTACACCCCTTTGCGCGCTCACCGTCTTATCGCAGCACTTCCCTTCAGACGCGTCATCACCACTAACTGGGATAACTTGCTGGGGGAGACGCTGCGCCAGGCTCGCAAATCCTTTGTCAAGGTAGTGCGCGACGCCGATGTTACCTTCGCCGATGAGGAGAAGATTCTGCTCATCAAGCTGCATGGTTCCATCGAACAGAAGGATTCCATCGTCGTCACCGGCGATGATTATTATGATGTCTTCACTCGCCTGCCGGAGACGGCCAACTTGGTGCGGACTTACTTCGCCACCAAGATCGTGCTTTTCCTCGGCTTCGGCCTAGCCGACGCAGACTTCAAGCGTCTGTATCACGAGGTGGTACGGCACTTAGGGAAGCACAAGCGCCGGGCCTACGCCGTACAACTTGATCCTTCGCCGCTCACGGTCAAATATTGGCAGCAGAAGAACGTCCAGATCATCGCTGCTGACGCCACCGCCTTTTTGGAGACGGTGAGGGAAGAGTTGGGAGTGGCTGAACCGTCCACACTGCCCGGGCCAAAGCAGCACCGACTCCAACCCACGCTCGCTACGCCCACGCAGCGCAAACCCGTTGCTCCACGGGCCTCGACTGCTTCCTGGCGAGGTAATCTCAACCTCGAACGCGGCCTGGATGCGCTGAAGGCCCGCCTGCAAGGTGGCGATCCAGATGTCTTCCTCGAATTCGCCACCCTGGAGAGCCGCCTGTGTGCCAACATCCAGGATGAGCGGCGGTTTGGCAGTAGCGAGACGGTGCGCAGCGAGCGGGCGCGGATCGTGATGGAGTTAAACCGGCTGGCTCTAGCCCACTGTGAGGTCAGTTTCAACGTTCTGTGTTAGAGCTATGGAGTGACGAGAGGGGAGCGATGGAACAGGAAACTTACGGCCATGGCACCCTTCTTTCCCCCTTCACCTGGCGCTACGGCAGCCAGGACATCCGGAGGCTGTGGTCGGAGGAGCACAAACGGCGGCTGTGGCGGAGGAATAGTGCATAGCCCATCCCCCCGCGTGCTTGATTTGACAATTGACCCAGCAACGTGCTATACTATTCGTGTAGACTGATTCCTTTTTCACCCCGTACAGACAAGCTTTGATAATAGGTCCACACCATGCGAGTCGAAGAAGTCATCTGGCTAGAGGAGATCGAAGACAAGATCATCCGCAAACACCAGGTATGGCCTGATGAGGCGGATGAGGTATTGCTGGGCCACCCTCACGTCCGCTTCATGGAGCGTGGGCATCGGCCTGGTGAAGACCTGTACGCTGCCTTTGGGCAAACCACTGGCGGGCGATATTTGGCCGTGTTTTACTTGTTCAAGCCACCCGATGCAGCATTGGTGATCTCTGTCCGGGAGATGACCGATAAAGAGAGGAAACGCTATGGCAAACGACGCTAATGTGAGTAGCATTTCTAAATCACGCTCCATCGAAGAGATGGCCGAGTTCTGGGATACCCACGACGCGACCGACTTTGACGATCAAACCCACGAGGTGGAAGTCAGCTTTGATCTCCGTTCACGCCGCCACTACATCGCAATTGCCCCCGACTTGCTGGTCCGCTTGCGGGCCCTGGCCCATGCGCGTGGTCTGAGCACGGAGAGCCTGGCCAACCTCTGGTTGCAAGAGCAGGTATTGATGCAGGGAAACAGTGCCCTGAGTCTATCGAAGAGTTGAGGCTCTCTCATTCACGAAGCTGCTGAGACGTGAGCCATTTTGTGCGCTTGCTTTCCCCAAAGCTCCTAATGCCCTGGCCCAACTGCCCTCCCTCTTCACCTGGCACCACGGCAGCCAGGACATGCGAAGGCTGTGGTCCGGGGAGCATAAGCGGCGGCTGTGGCGACGGATCTGGGTAGCGCTGGCGGAAGCGGTGAGGGTAAAATCAAAGAGCCGCCTGGCTTCCACCAGGCGGCTCTTTGATTTTGGTGCCATTAGGAATCTACTCCCAGGCAGCTTCGCTCAACTTCAGGGAGATGACTCTAGAGGCACTGTCCTCGCCCAGGGAGATGCCGTAGATGGTGTCCGCTACTTCGACGGTGCCCCGGTTGTGAGTGATGACGATGAACTGAGTGCGCTCCGATAGCTCTTGCAGCGCGTCCCGAAAGCGGCTGACGTTGCTTTCGTCCAGGGTAGCGTCCACTTCGTCCAGGAAGCAGAAGGGGGTGGGGCTGGTCTTCAGGATGGCGAAGATCAAAGCCACCGCCGTCAGGGCTCTCTCCCCTCCGGACAGCAGGGCCAGCCTCTGCTCCCGTCGCCCCGGCGGCCGGGCTACGATGTCCACTCCCGTCTCCATAAAATCGTCTGGCTCCGTGGGCACCAGCTCAGCCGCGCCTCCACCGAACAGCGACACGAAGTATTCCTTGAACTCCCTGCGCACGGCCTCAAACGTCTCTCTGAAATCTTTCTCCATAAGTTCGTCCAGTTCCCCGATCACCTGGCGCAGATCCCCAGCCGCCTCTTCCAGATCCCCGGCCTGAGAGGTTAGAAAGTTGTAGCGCTCCAGTACCTCCTCGTATTCCGCCGGTGCGTTGGGATTGATGGGGCCGGTGTCCTTGAGCTGCGTCCTCAGTCGCCCGATCTCCTCTTCCAGCCCGAGCGGCGGCTGGAGGGGGATATGATCGTCTGCCTCCATCTCCACCGGGCCTGTCCTGAGCACTTCGACTGCGCTCAGTGTAAACTCCGCCGAAGGGCCCAGGTCGTTCTCGATCTGGCGCGACAGGCTGGTCAGCTCGTCTTTGCGGCGCGCTACCTCCAGTACGGCTTGACCCTGCAGGCTTTCGTACTCCCGGAACAGGGGGCGAAGACGGGTCTCTGTCTTTTCCAGATCAATGTGCTCGCTCTCCAAAGCGGCCAGCTCCGCCTCGGTCGGCTCGATGAGCTGGGCCACGACCTGGACTTGATGTGTCAGTTCCCTGGAGCTAAGTTGTAGATCCTCGATCCGTCCCACCAGGTCCCGACTTTCCGCCGCAAATTGCTCTTCCTTCTCTCTCTTGGCCGATACCTGCTCATCCAGGCGGATTAAACTGGCCTGCAAGTCTTGCAAAACGGTTCGCCGGTTCTCGCGGGCTTGCTCAGCCACCGCCAGGGCCGTCTTCAATTCGGCCAGCCTGTTCTCAAGCTCTTCGACACTCAGAGCGTCCAGGCGCGCCTTTAAGGCCAGGATTTGCTTTTGAATTTCTGTCTCCTTCTCCTTCAGACCTTCCAATTCCTCGGTGAGCAGCGTTTCCTTCTCGTCCAAGGCTGTCATCTCGGCCTGGAGTTGGTTTTCTATGGCTCGTCGCCATCCCATCTCTTGATCCAGGAGCTCGGCCCCTTGCTCTTGGGAAGCCAACTCCTCCAGCCTGGCTCTCTCTTTTGCTTTGATCTCGTCCCCCGTCTTTTCAAGAGTCGCCAGCTTCTCCAGCAGACGGCGCTGGTTGGCCTCCTCGGCCTGACATTTTTTCTCCCCATCGGAGCGGCGTTTTTGGGCCTCGGCCAGGTGTTGGGGCAATTCGCGCCACTCCCGTTCGCGGGCCAGTATGCCCCTGCCTCGGCCTCGCGTCGGCCCGCCGGTGACGGCCCCATCGGAGCCGATTACCTCACCGGTCAGGGCCGCGATCTGGAGCGGTCTGGTGGTACTGTTTCGAGCCAGCAGGCGCAGGGCGGTCTCGAAATCGCGGACGATGATGGTGTTCCCCAGCAGGTAGTGCCCCACTCTGGCCAGTCTCTGCTCGAATTTCACCCGGTCCACGGCTGGGCCGATGATACCCTCGCTCCCCCCTCTTTTCCCCCCCGTGGGGGGGGGATGAAGGGGGGGGAGCTCGTTGGCTCTTATTCTGTCCAGTGGCAGGAAGGTGGCTCGCCCCCATCTGGTCCGCTTCAGGAATTGGATGGCGGCCCCGGCATCGGCCAGGGTTTCCACCACGATGTCGTGCAGATGCGAGCCTAAGGCTGCCTCCAGGGCCGTTTCCAA
>Ga0307437_1000991_pt1 | contig 19967 bp, 21 predicted proteins | sample SalMarWE160390MG_FD_202146 | JGI IMG/M metagenome (GOLD analysis project Ga0307437, IMG submission 202146) | Salt marsh sediment microbial communities from the Plum Island Ecosystem LTER, Massachusetts, United States - WE1603-90 | ecosystem: Environmental > Aquatic > Marine > Intertidal zone >...
TCGTGATCCCCGGCGTCTTCATATCGAGTAGAATGAAGGTCATGTTGTGATGTTTTCGAGCCTCCGGGTCTGTCTTGAATACACCAAAGCCCCAGTCAGCTTTGTGAGCCGCTGTGTTCCAGGTTTTCTGACCATTTATAATGTACTCGTCGCCCTTTTTTATTGCTGTTGTGCTCAGAGCAGCTAGGTCTGAGCCGGCATTGGGCTCGCTCCATAGCTCACACCACATAACCTCTCCCCGGGCAATAGGTGGCAGGAACTCTCTCTTTATTTCTTCACTGGCGGCCTGCAGCAGTGTCGGGGCAAGCATTTGCACCCCGAAAATGTCTACGCCAGGGGTGTCGTAGTATCCTCTGGCTTCGGCAAAAAGGACACGGTCCATCATGTCTCCTTTGCCATCATATTCCGGCGGCCAGCCCAGGGCAAGCCATCCCCTTTTGGCGAATTCTTTAGCACAATGCAGGTGGTACTCCCAACAATCGTCTAGTTCAAAGACGGTCTCAGCTCCCAGAAAGCTTGGTGGCTTCTTCTTTTCGAGTTCTTTACATACGTCATAGAACTCTTGTTTGCGAGCTTTTTGTTCATCTGTAAGCGCAAGGTCCATGTATACCTCCTTTAAGTTTGAAAATATTATGACAATATCGCTCGAGTTTGCGCCTTATTTTAGATTGTGTGGGAAAATTTGTCAAAGGTCTGTTGTGGTATGAACCCGGGAGCAAAAATGTAAAAGGAAAGAGGTTCTACCACCATGGGCAGGAGCCAGGAAAATGGCGTCAAAGCCCTGTTGTGACTTATAAAATTACGTTTGATGAAGGCAAAAACTGCCCTCTGGGATTAAAAATCCCTTTCACGAGGAATTACCACCAGCCTACCCGAAAAATGTGACCAATGGCGTGCACATAATTTGGAATTAACGACCCCGGGGAATTGGCTGTTATCAATCCTAATTACAATATTTCCAGTCTGACTCGGGTATCCTCTTTAGCTGCTTTTACTCGAAGTAGCGTTCGTAGTGCTTGGGCTACGCGACCTTGCCTGCCGATAACCCTTCCCTTGTCGTCGGGAGCAACCTCTAATTTAAATAGTAAGCCTTCATCACTATTTTCCTCGGTGATCTTTACTGCGTCAGGTTCTGCCACAATGGCTTTAATAATGTATTCGAGCAGGTCTTTCATTTCGCCTCCTTAACAGTTAGTTTTGGCCTGAGGTCGGCTTAACTTTATCCATGATGCCTAGTTTACCGAGCAAGCTACGCACCGTATCTGTAGGCTGAGCTCCATATCTAAGCCACTTTAAAGCTTTTTCTCCATCGATGCTAATAGTTGCGGGGTCGGTCAAAGGATTGTAATGGCCGATAATATCGATGAATTTACCATCACGGGGAGAGCGACTATCGGCTACTACCACTCGATAAAATGGTTTATTTCTCCTCCCCATGCGGCGTAATCTGATTTTAACCATTTAATAAGGTGATTATCTCTTAAGTGCCAATGTTTGTCAATAGCTTCTGGCTTAGAGGGCATATTTTGATAATCTGGCGGCACAGAAATAAGAAAATTATATAGTGGTTGGGCAGTTTAGGTCACGATTTTGGGAGAGAATACATATACGGTTGTTGTTTTGAACTTCCTGCGTAGCAAAGCTAATTGTGGTCTATATATCCTAATCCTTCTTTTCTCACATGTGACCGGCATATCAAGCGCTTTGGATATGATTTTTGCCTCTAGTTGACCTTCACATATCACGGCAGCTTCAGCTTGATTTGCTCCTAGCTCTATAAGCATGGGCAGCGGCAGTGCTTTTTGCTCATCAGTATCAAGCATGCTTGCCAGGTACTCAAGTTCATTTCTTTTAAAGAAATGAGTGCTTCCATCGTTACATACTACGTGAGGATATTTCTCCTCTAAGAGACTGGATAGCCGTTTCTGGCTCTGTGGCAATCCAGAATTCACTATCCTGAGTTCGCCTCTCAAGCAATTCTGAAGCATCTTTTTGTAGGGAGATTGATTTGCTTTGTCCTGTAATGAATTAGGCATTTATTTATCCTTGGGCAACCAAGACTTTCACACGTTTCAGCCGTGCTTTCTCCTCCCTATCTCTTTCCTCAAATTTCATATTCAAGTAATTTATCGTCGCTTGTAGTCCCGGAATTACTATATATTCTAGTGCATTGGTTATCCTTTTTGTCCTGTTTATTTCCATTGCCAGTAATTCAAAATTCCTCTGAAGCTCAGCTAATTCTACAATAGCTCTAAGAGATTCTTCAGATAGCTGGGCTGCATTATCCACCCAGGATGAAGTATCAACCAGATTATACTCCGTCATTGGCTTTGCATTGTCCATGAGCTCAAAAGACGGAATACGCACGCCTGCAATATTCCTTGAGCCAGCCGTGATTTTTAGGTCAGACTCAGTGGTTATTAGTTCCTTTTCCAGTGCTATGTACCCATGATACCCAGCGGCAATTGATAGTGCCCTGTAAAGTTTAGAGAATTCGTCAAGTAGTTTTCTTTTAGCTTCTGCTGTATCCCTCGCTGTATGCAAGAATTCCATAGTTAGTATAGAGAGCCTGTCCTTTACTATCTTTTGTACTCTTTGGGCCAAGGAAAGCCTGCGCTTCAGTTTTACCAGCTCAATTTTTGTGGGTCTAACTCTAATTAATTGTGGCATTTCCCCTGTACTTGCTTCTACTTCTGATGCTTGGGCAGGTACTTTTTAATAAATTCCTCTTTAATTAGTTTCAGATCTTCTTCGGGCAATGCCGAAAATAGCTCCCAAGCTATATCCAGAGTGTTTTCTATTGTTCTTTTCTCTTCCTCGCCTTGAGATATGAATTTTCTCTCGAACTCATCCGCATTGGTTAAATATATTTTATCCCTTTCACCCAGTGCCTCAGCACCTATAATAGTGGATATCTCCCTGAGATAAACTCCTTCAGCATATGCAGAATAGGATTGCATAAAGACGTTGTTATGGTCCTCCCTGGTCTTACCCGGCCCGATCCCCTCTTTCATCATTCGGGATAGGGACAAGAATACATCTATTGGCGGATATATTCCCTTTCTTTCTAGATTCCGGGAAAGAACAATCTGCCCCTCAGTTATATACCCTGTAAGGTCTGGTATAGGATGTGTTATATCGTCGTCAGGCATGGTCAAAATGGGCATTATGGTTACCGAGCCTTCTTTACCAGAAATCCTGCCCGCTCTCTCATACATCGTGGCAAGGTCGGTGTACATATACCCAGGATATCCTCTTCTTGACGGAATCTCTTCACGCATAGAAGAGAGTTCCCGGAGAGCTTCGCAATAGTTGGTCATGTCGGTAAGTATGACTAGCACATGCATATTCTGTTCCCATGCCAGATATTCGGCTGCGGTTAAAGCTAGCCTTGGTGTTGATATTCGCTCGATAACGGGGTCTGACGCAGTATTGATGAAGGCTACGGTTCTCTCCAGTGCACCTGTCCTCTCGAGATTCCTCATAAAAAAGGAGGCATCATCGTAACTGATGCCAATAGCAGAAAATACTAAAGCGAATCTTTCCTCCGTGCCCTTTACGGCTGCTTGCCTGATTATTTGAGCTACAATTCGGTTATGAGGTAGTCCTGAGCCGCTGAATATGGGCAATTTCTGTCCTCTAACTAATGCATTTAAACCGTCTATCGCCGAAATTCCCGTTTCAATAAACTCTGCTGGAGGCTGGCGGAGTGCTGGGTTTACGGGCTCACCGTTGATATCCAGGTAATCTTCAGGGATTACTTGTGGGCCTCCGTCTATTGGTTCTCCCATACCGTTGAATATTCTCCCTAAAATATCAATAGATACCGGTAACTTTAAGGTTTCGCCTTTACACCTTATAGTGCTCCCGATGAGGTCCACTTCGCTGACGCCACCAAATACCTCGATTATAGCTGCTTTCTCACTGATATCTATTGCTTGACCACTTTTCACCTCACCATTACTAAGTCGAACGTCAACCATCTCATTAAATTTGATACCAGGTATACTTTCAGATACGAGCAAAGACCCTTTAGCCTTGCTAATAGCTCTTCCTTCTTTAGCGTAAAGCGACGGTAAATTCATGAACGCCCTCCTTTTCTCAGGCAACGCGCTTGCCAGCTACTAAGCTTTGGTCCATCTCTGACCACAATTCCTTGACTTTCTGTTCAAACACGTCGTTGGGTATGTCCTTCATTCTGGATATTCTGTATACGATTGGCGATGAGCGGATGCTCTCAATACCTGCCCCGGAATTCAACATCTCCTGAGCTAGTTCATAAAACTTCATTATAGTTTTAAGCATGAGGCCGGCTTTGGCTGGTGTACAGTAGGTATCGACCTCATTGTAGGCGCTTTGCTGAAGAAAGTCCTCGCGTATCATCCTGGCAGTAAGAAGCAGTAATTTATCTCCTTCGGGCAAAGCTTCGGGACCTACAAGTCTTACGATTTCCTCCAGCTCAGCTTCCTGCTGTAATACTTTCAGGGCACTGGCCCTGGTATCCTCCCATCCCGGATCGTGCTCATTCCACCAGTCTTTGACTGCGTCTGCATAAAGACTATAACTAGTAAGCCAGCTTATGGCAGGGAAATGTCTCTTGTTTGCCAGCGAAACGTCCAACGCATATAAAGCATCTATTATTCTAAGCGTGTTCTGGGTTACTGGTTCGCTGAAGTCAGCTCCCGGGGGACTTACAGCACCGGCTACTGTTACTGACCCCTTTCTTTGAGGCTTGCCAAAGCATTCAATCATTCCCGCCCTTTCATAAAAAGAGGAAAGCCGGGAGCCCATGTACGAAGGGAAGCCTTCCTCCCCTGGCATCTCCTCAAGTCTTCCACTCATCTCCCTCATGGCTTCAGCCCATCTTGAAGTCGAATCAGCAACAAGCAGAATATCGTAACCCATGTCCCTGAAGTACTCAGCCATAGTAATACCCACGAAAATACTTGCTTCCCTGGCCACAACAGGCATGTTAGAGGTATTAGCTATAAAGATCTCTTTCTCTTGTAGCAATCTTCCTGTGTTAGGGTCCTTGAGTTCTCTAAAGCTGGTGAGCACATCAGCCATCTCATTGCCCCTTTCACCGCAACCAACATAGATGTTTAGATGTGTTTGAGCCCATCTGGCTAACTGTTGCAGGGCAACAGTTTTTCCAGTGCCAAAGCCCCCCGGTATAGAAGCTTTGCCACCTAGGGCTAAGGGGAACATATAATCCAAAATTCGCATGCCAGTAGTGAGCAAGCCAGAAGGATCGAACCTTTGCTTATAGGGTCTGGGTTTTCTTACTGGCCACTCTTGCATCAGGGTGAGTTCCTTGACTTCACCGTTATGCTCTATCCAGGCTACAGGCTCTTCGACAGTGTAGTCGCCCTGGCGTATCTCTTTTACCTTGCCTTTGATACCCACCGGTACCATTATCCTGTGTTCTATTAGATCAGTCTCGGGCACTACGCCTATTATGTCCCCTTGGTCGACAGCGTCCCCGGCCTTGACTTTAGGTGTGAACTGCCATTTTTTATCACGGGGAAGAGCTGAGGCTTTGGCACCTCGTTTTATAAACGGACCGATATTCTCACCAAGGGTGAGCAAAGATTTTTGTAGGCCATCATAAATGGAGCCTACTAGTCCAGGGCCCAGCTCTGCACTCAACACTCTTTCCATTCCTCTCACCACCTCGCCAACTTTCAACCCCAAAGTATCCTCATGTGCTTGAATTATTGCCCTTTCACCTTCTAAGCCTACTATCTCCCCGACAAGTCCTTCTTCACCTATCTCGACAACCTCATATACCTGGGAACCTTTCATATCATCGGCGATAACTAAAGGACCTGAAACTCTCCATATTTTACCCATGTTTTTACCCTCCTACTCTTGCCATAAGCTCAAATTTCTACTTCAAACCCGATAGATTCTCTAATAAGCGCCCTGTAATATTCTGTAATATTCGGGTACTTCGTGCCGAACTTCGACGGAATTTCGACAACTACAGGGGTTATTCCTCTACCTTTTCTAACTTGGTTCAGCAGATCTTCAACATATTGAGTATAGTCTTCCAGCATCACTACAATACCAACATCAGGATCGGCTAGTAAATCGACTAGAGCATTCTTCACATTTTCAGGGACATTATCACCCTTTATTATGTAATGCTTACTGGTACCGGCCAATCTCAGTGCATTGACCAGTTCTTCGTCTCCTATAACAGCTATATCCAGTTGCTTGATAGACGTCATGTCAAAATACCAAATAATCCTTTATTTCCTGAACGGAGACACCATCGAATATTGTTTTTAGAACTAGTCGCAGGTTGCGTATTTCAACTTCTTTGAGGATTAAATACCAGGCTACCACCAGTGGAGATAATACTCGAGGTGACAACATTTCCTTGAGCATTCGGAACTTATGCTTATCGATAATTTCATCTACAGCCGTGATACTTTTGGTTTTATCATAATGAGTGGATACTTCAGTTGCTATATCCTGATATTGAGTATCCTCCAGCCTGGCAGGTATGTCGGTCATTTTAAGGGATAGTAATTCTTTGATGGCTTTATCTGTAATCCTATAACCGCCGGCAATGACAAATTCAGAAGCGTCGGGTCCTATGCCTTTAATTATGGCTCTCAAAGCAATTTGCAGATTTGTCAGGTCTATCACCAAGCCGAAGGCTTGGGTAAGGAAAGAGCCATCTTTTATTCTTCTCGCCATATTTAATATGCTTTTATAATACTCACTGTCCAAGTTAGCCTCAACAAGGAGCTTCGACTTTGCACTTTTGTCTGTTTTGTATTGTTCCAGGGCAGGTACATAGTCTGCCAATTTGCACTGGATTAGTATTTGTATAATATCATCTACATTCTCAGCGTTAAAAAGTTCCTCCAGCAATGTATTATTATGGATAATCCCAACTGGTATCATACTGGATTTTTTACCACCCGAGATGCCCTGTAAAGCAGCTTTAATATTGGAGATATCATACTTCACCACGTATGCCCTGGATATCTTTGGTATCTCTTTGGGTAGGAATTTAAATGATTCTATATATCGGATGCGCTGCGCCAGATAACTCCACAAGAGTTCATCCAGATCATCAAAAGTCTTAACAGGCAATTCCTCCAGGTAGCTCCCTACATCAGTCTCCCTGATGGTTGCCAGCGCATCCTGGAGGTTGGGTGCTGTCATCATTTTATCTATATGTTCGGAGGTGACAGTTTTGGGCTCCTCTCCTTTGAGGCAAGCAGATATAAATGCGTATTTTGGACCAAGCACTGCATTCCTTTAGGGAGCTTCGAAGAGTTCCTTGTTTATCTTGGGTAGCAACTTTGGCAGCAGCATCTCGAGTCTGGTTTCGTAAGTATTATCTATCCTGAGCTTTCCTTCAAGATCCTCGGCTATGACTCCTCCCAGGCAGTTAAATTCCCTGACCTCCACTATCTTGTCGGATAATTTCTTATCCGCTTTGAGCAAGTTTTTTACATTACTTACATCTTTCGAAGAAACGTAAATTCTGGCTTTGTCTGCGCCGAGTCCCTCCATAGCTTCCCTGGTCAAGTTTAGAAAATGGCTTTCATCGCTTTGGATTTGGGACAATTCCTTTCGCACCCCGTCAATTATCTTGGCGATTGCGTCAGCTTTCGCACTCGATATCTGCTGTCGCGCTTTAATAGAGGCCTGAGCCAGAATCCTCGCAGCCTCCTCCTCTGCCTCTCCCAGCATTTGGCCTCTCTCTTCCTCGAACCTCGCGTCCCTCTGTCTTTTGGCCTTCTCTATCTCCTCTTGCGCTTTCTCCTCAGCTTCTTTTATTATTTTCTGAGCGTCCAGCTTCACTTTGCCGACAACGGCTTCACTTATTTTTTCCATTTTTGATGCCTTTAAAAAAGTTTTAACAAGGCGAAGGACATTATGGCGAATACCAGTCCGAACACGCCTATTAGCTCGACAAACACGGCTAGCATCATGGCGTTGGTCAATATCCGCCCCTTTGTCTTGGGCAAAAGCGAGATACCCGAAGCACACACAGAGCCCTGGTAAGCTCCCGAGAATGCTTCAGCAGCGCCAGTTATGATGCCGATGCCCAATACCGCGAGACCCATGCCGCCACCATCTGTCATGGCACCAAGTTTAGGGAGTACCGTCGTCAGAACAAGTATCAGTGTTATGAGGCCATAAAAGGTCTGGGTCATCGGCAGCGACGCCAGAAGGATGACATTCCTGAGTTGCCCTGGTTCCTCGGACAGCGTGGCTGCCCCGGCCGAGCCGGCGATACCGATGCCTATTGAGGACCCTGCCAGGCCGCCGGCTAATGCTATGGCACCTCCGACGACTGCCAGGGCTTCGGCGCTAATTAACATCTTACACCTCCTTAATTAAATCTTGTTTACTACGTTCACACTTTGATGGATACAGGTTGTGCCCTCAACCGAAATGGGCTGTATGCCCGGCCACCTCCTTCAAAAAACTTGAACAAGAACTCCACGAAACACAGCCTGAGGGAGTGTACGAAACATGTTATGCCGCTGAGAGCCAAGTTGAGTACGTGTCCAGCGAGCAAAACGAGTATGAATATCAAGCTGCCGACGATAGCTTGGACTGCCCCGACCGGCATCATGTGGTACAATAAATCTGCTATCAGGTTGAAGCAGTATGCCAGATAATAGGTAGCCAGCCCCACACCTGCCAGCCTGGCATATGACATAACGTCGCCCAGTATGCCAGTGATATCAAATAGCCAGAAGATACTGCCCAGGAAAGCACCCTTCTCCATAATGGAGGAGGCGACGATCAATACTACGCCCAGAATTGCAACATATAACAGGATGGGATAAATTTGCTCAGTCAGCAAGGGAAGATTCATGCCCAGTATATGATGCATAATCCAGGGTATGGCGCCGATCTCAAGTAGAAATAGCCCGACTTTGTTGGGCACTATCGCTTTCTGCCCATCCCTTCTTCCTCTAATAAGTGCGAGCACATGAGCGATGTTCACATGGACCAGACCTATTATCAAAGCGAGTCCTATGAAGTGCACGGGGCTTGAAAGCCAAAACTTGACTAGTGTGACAAGTGTTAGGGTTTCTCTTCCAAAGAACTCGTAGAAATTGCCCAGATAGTTTCCCGTAAGCAGACCAATGACCAGACCAACGCCGCCGCTTATATAAATTATCCTCTGGAATAGCTTGAAGCCTTCGGACTGGGGGTTATCTGTGAGAAGTCGCAGGCCGAAGCGAGCAAACAGCATGAGGAGGGCGGCATACACTACGTCTCCCATCATAATGCCGAAGAATAAGGCGAAGGAGTATGCTATTACCGGAGTGGGGTCCCATTCCTTGTACTTCGGGGTACCGAACAAGTTCACAATGACTTCGAACGGCCTGAGCGCGGTCGCATTCCTCATCTTTGTCGGTGGCTCCTCTACCTGCTCCGGCTTTCTTGTATCAATGAACACATAACCTATGTTCTCCCTGAGTTCGGAAATTGCAGTTTCGACATTAATTTCTGGAACCCATCCCTCGACTAGTCTGACGTATTTTGCCTCACTGGCTTTAGCCAAGACTGCTAACCTTTCTGTTTCGGATGATAATGCCTCCCTGAAAAGGACGAGCTTTTCTAAATTCTCCCTGGTTTTACTTTCAATATCGGTACGAAGCTTGGCCAGTTCCTCTTCAAGGCTGTGAATATTACCGTCGGCTGCTTCAAGAAATTCTCTTACTGTTAAATCTTTACTTGGTATCGGTATAATCTTGCCTCCACCATCCTCGACTGCATGCTCTATGGTTTCCCGATTTTCAGATTTGGCAATGACATAAAAAACAGTCTCGTTTTCTACTGTACCTGTCAGACCCTCAAGTATGTAATCTTGAAGTTTGGAATATGAAGTTTCAAATAACTCGTTTGGAAACACAAGGACACGGGAAAAGAGATAACTTCCAGAAAAGTTTAAATCTCGTAACTTTACATCAGGCTGCTGTGCCAGAGAACAAAGATATTTACCTAATTCTGTTAACTCCTTAATCTCTTCATCAAGTTTGATTGCTCTTTGATGCATGTTGATGAGCTTGGTGCATAGCAACCTTACTTCTCTGTCAACTTCGTCAAACGGCCTGTTATAAATGACCTCCACATCCTCACCGAGCAGCACTCGCTCTCCCTTTGGAACATAGGCCAATACATCGTTAATGCTGGTTAACAATTCACCGACTTTTCTTCGTTCAGCTTCGATGGCTTCTTTGTCTATGGGCTTTAACTCTTCGCTTTCCTCGACATGAAGCACACCAGCTCTATGCAAAGTTTTGAGGGTTTCAGTCGAGTAGTCTTTGGGAGTCATTACCCTGACCATAACCATGGGATCAGGCGTATTGACAATTACGGCCGGCATGTCAGCTTTTCCCCCTGACCGTGTTCACCAGGAGCTCTGTGATTTCCTTCACTTTCTTATCGGCAATGGGACCGATTTCAGCAGCTTTCTTCTCAGAGTCTTTGATTTTTTCATCGGCCTCTGTTCTGGCCTTACTCACAATCTTGTCGCATTCAGTTTTTACGGCATCGAGTGGCAATGGAGATGAAAGCATTTTCTTAGCCTCTTCCCTGGCTTCGAGGAGGATTTGATTGGCTCGGGTCCTTGCCTCTTCGAGTATCTTTTCGGCTTCGACCTCGAGGGCTTCTACATTATGAGTGATTTCTTTGGCCATAACACGTCTTCTTGATAATTCTCTGGGCTACTACAAGTCAACATTTGCAAATAGGTGTTTCTGTAATCGGGCGGATAATCATTTCAGCACCTGATGATTGATTGCGTCCGTGATTATAACAAGGGGGTTCATTTTTGGCAAATTGGTACTTTTGATAAAAATCCACGCTTCTTACACATCAGCAACTTCAGAGTTTGTTATTGGAGTGGAATGCTTTATAATTCAAGATATGAGAGTGCAGGCATTACATGGGTGGGAGGTGAGCGTTGCCCAGGCAAGGGAAATACAATTGAGCCTGGCGAAAAGGGTGGTAACCGAGAGCGAAGTTATCGACCCACGCTTTGTTGCAGGTATTGACATATCTGCTCCTGATGCGCGCGGTGTAGCAACTGGAGCAGTGGTAGTTCTCCGTTATCCTGAGTTGAGCATAGTCGAGGTAAAGGTGGCTGAAGGTAAGATTACACTTCCCTATATTCCTGGCTTGTTGTCTTTTCGAGAAAGTCCCTTAATCCTGGCTGCTTGTGAAAAACTATGTAATATTCCCGATATTATTCTGATTGATGGTCAAGGGATTGCCCATCCCAGGAGGCTTGGGCTTGCCTCACATGTGGGACTTTTTCTCGATTTGCCTACTATAGGCTGTGCAAAATCTATTCTTTGTGGGCATCATCAGCCCCTGGGAGAAGAGGCTGGCTCTCATGCTGACTTGCTTGATAATGGTGAGCTTATTGGAGCGGCGTTGAGGACTAAATCCAGAGTGAAGCCGATATATGTTTCCGTGGGCCATAAAATTGACCTGGCATCGGCTTTACAATGGGTGATAAAGTGCTGCCGTGGTTATAGACTTCCTGAACCTACCCGCCTGGCTCACCTTGCTGCTGGAGGAATGTTGACATCTGAACCAAGCTGCCAAGGGAAGTTATTCGATTAGGGAGTATTTCAGATGCAAGAAGAGAAGGAAAATCTAGAAGCCTTGCTTCGCCGAATCTCAGACATAATGGTGCATCTTTGACATCCCTGGCAAGGAAAAGGAAATTGCCAGGATAGAGGCAGAGTCAGCCCAGCCTGATTTTTGGAGTGACCCGGCTAAAGCTCAAGCTATAATGCGGAAGCTCGGTAGAAAAAAGAATCTGGTCAATGATTGGCGTGAGTTGGAAAAGAAAGCTGCCGATCTTCGGGAAATGATTGTTCTGGCTATCGAGGAGGAAGATTACTCTCTTAAGGAAGAAATACAGCGGGAGCTAAAAAAGCTGAACTCTCGGTTTGAACGGTTGGAGAGCCGACAACTTTTTACTGGCGATTACGATAGTCGAAATGCCATGGTCACCCTTCATGCTGGTGCTGGTGGCACGGAGTCTCAGGATTGGGCAAATATGTTGCTCAGGATGTACTTGAGGTGGGCGGAGCGGCACGATTATGAGGCTGAAGTCTTAGATGTCTCCGCTGGAGAAGAGGCTGGTGTCAAAAGCGCTATCGTGGAAATTAAGGGAGATTATGTTTATGGCTATCTCAAAGGTGAGCACGGGGTACACAGGTTGGTGCGGCTTTCCCCCTTTGATGCCGACCATGCCCGCCACACATCTTTTGCCCTGGTGGAAGTCCTACCTGAAGCTGAAGAGACGGGGGATATCAAAATAGACTCGGAGGACTTGAGAATAGATACCTTCAGGTCTAGCGGTCCTGGCGGGCAACATATGCAGAAAACAAGCAGCGCTGTCAGGATAACTCACTTACCTACTGGGTTGGTAGCTACTTGCCAAGGTCAGAGGTCTCAGCACCAAAACAAGGAAGCTGCTTTGAAAATACTTTATTCTCGCCTCCTTGAGCTTGAACGCGAGCAGAAAGAGGAAGAAAGGACCAAACTAAAAGGCGAGCGTATTGAAGCGGGTTGGGGAAATCAAATTAGAAGTTATGTTCTTCACCCCTACAAAATGGTGAAGGACCATCGCACCGATTACGAGGTTCACGATGCCGAAGCTGTGTTGGATGGAGAACTAGATGGATTTATCACTGACTACCTTCGGTCTAAAGTAGGAAAATGATTAAGCGCATCGCCTTAATAACTTTGGCACTTATCTTGTTTTTAAGACCTTCCCTCGTCGCAGCCGGGGATGATATTACAGTTATAGCCAGCGATGTAGAGGTAGGCTTCCCTAGTCAAGCCGTATTTACTATCGAGGCTGAAAGCAGCGCTGAGATTGTTGATATTCGTCTTTATTATCAGGTGGATAGGATGAACTACGCTGAAGTTGTTAGTGAAGGTTGGGCTGATTTTACTCCGGCAAGTAAGGTAGAGGCTAATTGGACATGGGATATGAGAAATGCAAGCTTGCCCCCTGGTGCTGAAGTCACATACTGGTGGATGATTGAGGATGCTGACGGGAACAAATTTGAGACCTCCCCTGAGATAATGCGTTTTGATGACGGTCGCTATCTTTGGCAGAGCTTGACTGGCACTGTACCTCAGGGTGGTGACCTCACCCTTTTCTGGTATGAAGGCGGTGATTCCTTTGCCCGAGAGTTGATGGATGCTTGCGAGGAAGGACTTGCCAGGTTGACCCAGGATATTGGCACCTATCCGGAGAGGCCTATCAAGATATATATTTATGCCTCCACTAGTGATTTAAAGGGGGCTATGATTTTTCCTCAGGAATGGACCGGCGGCGTTGCCTTTACTGCATTTAGTACAATTGCTATTGGTGTTTCCCCGAGCGAACTTGATTGGGGCAAGAGCGCCCTGGTTCACGAGTTGACGCATCTTGTTGTCCATCAGGCAACTTTTAGCCCCTATGGGCGGCTTCCTCTCTGGCTTGACGAAGGGTTAGCTATGTATAACGAGGGCGAGCTTGACCCTGTTTTTCGCTCCTATCTGGAAGAGGCTATTTCGGAAGATGAGCTTATTTCGGTGCGCAGCCTGTGTAGTCCCTTTTCCGCTTACTCTGAAAAAGCTCGCCTTTCCTATGCTCAAAGCTATAGCCTCGTGGAGTACCTTCTGAATAATTATGGACAGGACAAGATGCTTGATTTATTGGCTATTTTGAAGCAAGGTAGTACATACGGTGAGGCTTTGACCAAGGTCTATGGTTTTGATATAGATGGTCTTGATGCTCGTTGGCGAGCAACGCTGGCATCCCCCACTGTCATTGCGAGCGAAGCGTGGCAATCTCATCCTGCCCTGATTGCTGTGTTAGCGGCATTAGCTACAGTCCTAACTTTATGGGGTGCTCTGGCTCTGGAGAGGCGAACCTGGCGAAGGTCGTCTGGGAAATCAACAATATAAGATAAACTATGAAAAACTCTTTTACTGTTCACGATTTGCCTCTCAGTGAACGCCCCAGGGAGAGGCTGTTTAAGCTGGGCAGTGAAGCTCTTTCCGCCCAGGAAGTTTTAGCTTTAATTCTGGGTCGGGGGATTAAAGATGAGTCAGTCATGGTGACTAGCCAGAAGCTGTTAAGCCGGTTTGGCAATCTCAAAGGTGTTGCTAATGCTTCTTTAGAGGAGTTGACCCAGACGAGAGGTATTGGACCAGCCAAGGCAGCGCAGATTAAAGCTGCTCTTGAATTGAGTAAGAGGCTGGAAGCCGATGTCGGTGAGAAACCCAAGCCGATGCTCAAGTCCCCGGAGGATGTGGTTGCTGTAGTGAAGAGCCAGTTGAAAGGCAAGAAGAAGGAACATTTTTTGGTTCTTTGTTTGGATACCAGAAACAGGCTGATAAATTGCAGGCCGGTTTCCATAGGCAGTCTGGATACCAGCATTGTCCATCCTCGTGAGGTGTTCAAGGAGGCAGTTTCCTCCTCTTCCGCTTCGGTAATCTTTGTGCATAATCACCCTTCGGGTGACCCCGAGCCATCCAAAGAAGATGTTGAGCTAACCAAGCGGCTGGCTAAAGCTGGTGAAATCATAGGCATCGATGTCCTTGACCATATAATCATCTGCGATAAGAATTACTTAAGTCTGAAAGCCAAGGATTTGTTCTAAATCAATTTACTGTGGCTTAATTTCTGAGATATACTATTGGGCAAGTGAGCATCGTGAAGACTAGCGAAAAAAGCGAGGTTTCCCTTTTTCCCTATGATAGGGGTAGAGCTTTCCTCAGAGGGCTGAGAACTCTTTTCTCCAGGGTATCCAACGTTGTCTCTAAGGGTGATTTAGTAGCGGTGAAAGTTCACATGGGTGAATACGGCGGCAGTGCTTACCTTCGCCCGCCGATAGTGCGACGGGTATGTGATTTGATTAAAGAAGCTGGAGGTAAACCATTTGTCACGGATACCACTACTCTTTATCCCATGGGGAGATTCACTGCCAGCCAATACCTGGCTACAGCAGCCTACAATGGCTTTACCGTGGAATCGGTGGGAGCACCTGTGGTTATCGCCGATGGGGAGCAAGGCGGTGACGGAGAGTGGGCAGATATCCGAAGGCAGGTTTCTGATTGCTCTTTAGATAAGATAAAGATAGCCAGGAAGATTTTCAATGCCGACTCTATGATAGTTCTTTCTCATGTTAAAGGGCATGCGCTATCTGGCTTTGGCGGCTCTATCAAGAATGTGGCTATGGGATGTGTTACTAAAGAGTCGAAGGCTGCTCAACATAGAGTAAATCGAGCTCTCATCGACATCTCCAAATGCACGGGCTGCGGGCAGTGTATTGAAGCCTGTCCCTTTAAAGCTTTGTCGTTAGTTGATGAAAAAATGGTGCGTGATGATGAGAAATGCATGGATTGCAGTCATTGTCTGTATCTTTGCCCGGAGGGTGTTTATTCCATGCCTCCCCGGGCACAGGAGAGATTTCAAGTTTCTCTGGCTCACGCTGCTGTGGGAGTGCTAAGCCGGTTTCACTCTAAAGTGGCTTTCATCAATTTCGTCCAGGATGTAACACGATTGTGTGACTGTGTCGCGCCGTCGGGTTTGCCAGTGGTTCCCGATATTGGCATCCTCGCCTCCACAGACGTGGTAGCTGTTGACAAGGCGTCGTTGGACTTGATTGCTCAAAGCAAACCCCTAGGGAAATTTGCTAATGTCAGCTCTCCCGATATACTGGGCAAGATAAATGGTACTGACAGCCTGATTCAAATAAAAACTGCCCATGAACTTGGCTTGGGCAGCATTGAATACCAGCTTGATATTCCTCTCAGGGTTTAGCGAGCTATACGGGGTAGCATGGAAGATATTGACCTGGCTCGCTCTCTTTTGGAGGAAGAGAAATTGAATCTCGTTGTAGTGAAGGGAGGACAGGTTCTTTTCAGCTCCAGAGAGCATGGAATAACCCACTTTTTTCAGGCTGTTCAAAGTATGGGGGAAAGTTTACATAATGCTGCAATGACTGACCGCATCGTGGGCTCGGCTGTAGCTATGCTTTGCCTTCATGCTCAGATAACCTCGATATATGCTGGCATAGCAAGCCAGGGAGCGATTGATATGCTGAAGGGGCAAAGGGTGACCGTTAGTAGTAAGAGCACAGTTCCTTATATCTCTAACTACGATGGCACAGATTTATGTCCTTTCGGGAAGCTGGCAAGAAGTTGTCAAAGGCCTTCTCAATTATTTGCAGCGTTACAGTCTCTTTTTGCCGAAGGTGACCAGTGAAAAGAATCTGGCAGCTTGCCTTATTATCTCTTCTTTTGTCGGCTTTACTAGTTTTATCTTCGACTGCTTGCCAACTGGAGCAGCTCCCTCCTGCTGGCGAAGATGTCCTCCGCCTCTGGGATACCGGTCCCCTAACGCTTGACCCGGCGATTTCTGCCGACATGTCTTCGCATAACTACGTCATGCATATCTTCTCTGGCTTGGTTCGTCTTGACCATGAATTGAACATAGTGCCTGATATTGCTGAAAACTGGGAGACAAGCCCTGATGGCAAGACGTATACTTTCTATCTGCGTCGGGGGGTGAAATTTCATAGCGGTAAGGAGGTCAAAGCTGCTGATTTTAAATACTCTTGGGAGCGAGCTTGCGACCCTGCTACTGGCTCTGGCACAGCCGCTACCTACCTGGGCGATATCGTTGGTACCAAGGATATGCTGGCGGGAAAAGCGACAGAAATCTCCGGGGTCAAAGTCATTGATGACTATACTCTTCAGGTTACTATTGATGCTCCCAAGGCCTACTTCCTGGACAAGCTGGCTTATCCGACCGCCTTTGTAGTTGATAAGGCTAATGTGGAATCCGGGGAGGACTGGTGGCGGGAGCCAGATGGGACAGGGCCATTTAAGCTAAAGGAATGGCAAGCAGGAGAGTGGTTGATTTTGGAGCGCAGCCAGATTTATTACGGCGAGCTGGCCAAACTGGAACAGGTCGTCTATCTTCTGTCAGGTGTGCCCATGTCCCTGTACGAAACAGGGCAAATTGACGTCGTTCCTGTTTACTTGGCTTACATTGACCAAGTGCGTGATGAGACTGGCCCGTTTTATCCCCAGCTAGCTGTAACACCCGAGCTTAGCCTCTATTATATTGGCTTCAACACCGCCCAGCCTCCTTTCGACGACGTTAACGTCCGCCATGCCTTCTGTCATGCTGTGGATAAAGAGCATATCACTAAGGTGATATTGAGGGACATGGTAAATGAAGCTGATGGTATTTTGCCGCCGGGCATGCCTGGCTATAACGAAGCTCTTGAGGGATTGAACTACGATGTGGGAAAGGCGAAAGAGCTCATCGCCGCCTCAAAATATGGATGTGTCTCGAACTTGCCCCCTATCACACTGACTGTTGATGGCTATGGCAATAGCATTCCCGGTTATCTGGGTGCCATCATCCAGGAATGGCAGCAAAACCTCGGCGTGGAAATCTCGGTGAGGCAGCTGGAAACTGAGAATTTCCTTTATAAACTGAAACAAGAGAAGGATGAAATGTTTGTAATGGGTTGGATAGCTGACTACCCCGACCCGCATAATTTCCTGGACATTCTATTCTATACTGGAAGCGAAGTTAATATCTTCGAATACAGCAACCTCACCCTGGACGCTTTACTCGACCAGGCAGCTATAGAACAAGATAGGGCTGTCCGCCTGGCTATGTACCAGCAAGCCGAACAACTGGTAGTTGATGATGCCCCTTGCTTCCCCCTGTTCCATGGCGCCAACTATATCCTGGTGGAGCCCTATGTCAAAGGCTATGAGCTCAGTCCTCTGGGTATTCCCGATCTGAGCCAGGTGTATATCGACAAGAGCTGAATTCCAAATCCCGAAGGCGCTCCGCTTCAAATCCTAAATGTTTTGGTCATTTATGCTTCGATATTGTTTATTATTTAGAGTTTCCCCCTTCGGGGCTTGGGATTTAAGATTTTTCGCTACTGTAGGGTCGGGGCCTGTTCTTTATCACACCGCTGGTAAATAGTCTTGGAGCTATATTGGGATAGTCTCTGGTGGTATAATGATAAGGGATGGAAAGGGAGGCGATGCTCTATGAGGCACTTCCTGGAGGCAAGGTGAGGTGTTGTGTTTGCCAGTGGAGATGCCTTATTAATCCCGGTAAGCTTGGCGTCTGCCATATGTACATCAATCGCGATGGCACGCTGTATAACATGAATTATGCCGAGGTTTCTTCGATGGCGGCCGACCATATTGAGAAGAAACCTCTGTTTCATTTCTTCCCTGGTACCTATGCCTTTTCCTTAGGCAGCTGGGGATGCAATTTCCACTGTAAGGGATGCCAGAACTGGGAGATTTCCTGTGTGGATATTCCGCGAGATTCGCAGCAAGTGCTCCCGGAAAAAGAGATAGAGCTAGCCAAGAAGTATAATTGCCAGGGCGTTGCCTGGACTTACAATGAGCCGACGATTTGGTTGGAATACACGCTGGACTCAGCCAGGCTGGCTAAAGAAAATAATCTATACACCGTATATGTGACCAACGGCTATGCGACTCCTGAAGCTCTGGATACCATAGGGCCCTGGCTTGATGCCTGGAGGGTGGATGTCAAGGGTTTCACCGACGGGTTCTATCGGCAGCTGGCCAAGATTTCTCAGTGGCGGGGTATTCTGGAAGTCGCCAGGCGGGCTAAAGAGAAATGGCATATGCACGTTGAGGTGGTGACCAATATCATTCCTACGATGAACGACGATGAGGAACAGCTCAGGAACATTGCTACCTGGATTCGAAACGACTTGGGTGAGCTTACTCCCTGGCATGTAACTCGTTTCTACCCCATGCGCCAATTTGCCAACGTGCCCGCTACACCGATATCCACTCTAGAAAAGGCTTATCAGATTGGCAAAGAGGCGGGGCTGAAATTTGTCTATCTGGGTAATGTGCCGGGGCACGAGTATGAAAATACCGTGTGTTATTCTTGTGGCAGGACGATTGTTCGACGCATTGGCTATGATACCCAGGTAGTGGGGCTTGATGGCTCGAAGTGTAAATTCTGCGGAGCTGAGCTTAATTTCCGGACATGAGAGATGCCTGATAAATCAGGCAACTACGGGGAGGTGCTTTATGGCAAAGGGAATGCATCCTGTGGTAAAACTGGCCAAGGAGACTGTGGAAAGCTATGTCCGGAAGGGTAAAACGCCCAAGCCCAGGAGGTTAACTCCGGAAATGAAAGAACGGGCGGGGGTTTTTGTTTCCCTTCATAAGCATGGGCAATTAAGGGGATGTATTGGCACCTTCGAGCCGACTAAGAACAATGTTGCTGAAGAGATCATTGCCAACGCTATTAGCTCATCTACCGGAGACCCTCGCTTTCCACCAGTGACTGCATCTGAGCTTGATGACCTGGAATATAGCGTGGATATCCTCACCGAGCCTGAACCGGTCACAGATATCAGTCAGCTTGACCCTAAGACATGTGGCGTTATTGTGGAGTACGGTTGGAGGAGAGGACTTTTGCTGCCTGACCTGGAGGGCGTGGACAGCGTTGAGGAGCAAATTGCTATTTGCCGGCTTAAGGCGGGGATATCGTCCAGCGAGCCAGTCAGGCTTTATCGCTTCCAGGTGAGGAGATTCAAGTAAGGGTGTTGGGCCCGAAACACGAAAATCACATTAGCGAGTACAAGGCATAGTTGAAATTTCTTATGGTGTGCTATAATACAGGACATATCAGAGCAGAATTTTGAGACGGGAAGTGCATATTGACCAGTGTAGAAATAAGAAGGGCTTGGTTCTGCATTCCTGCATTGCTTCTCATATTCTTGATATCGCGACTAGGGTGATCCGGCTGACGTCGCTTTTTCCAGGTGAAAGAAAGGCGGACGAATACTCTCGCTTGCCTATCCCCTTATCTGGTAAGGGAAAGGAGGTGCACTTTGCCTAAGTTTTCCCTGATTCCTAGAGATATGGGGTTC
>Ga0307437_1000992_pt1 | contig 19965 bp, 17 predicted proteins | sample SalMarWE160390MG_FD_202146 | JGI IMG/M metagenome (GOLD analysis project Ga0307437, IMG submission 202146) | Salt marsh sediment microbial communities from the Plum Island Ecosystem LTER, Massachusetts, United States - WE1603-90 | ecosystem: Environmental > Aquatic > Marine > Intertidal zone >...
GAGAGGGGAAAAGCCCCTCCAGGGGCTTACCTTAAAAGGGTTGGTGGGCGGGAATAGATATAAAACGGGGTGGGGTAAAGAAATACAAAGAGGCAAATACGGGGCCCCCGGAAAAACAAAGTTTTTTTGGGGTAAAAAACCTTTTTGGGCGGGTGGGTATGGGAAAATAAAGAACCGTTAAAAATGGTGGCGGTTAGGCGGAAAACTTGCCGAAGATGATGGTGCCGTTAGTGCTGCCAAAGCCAAAGGAATTAGAAAGGGCTATATTTACCTCGGCTTCTCTAGCCACATTGGGCACATAGTCAAGGTCGCACTCCGGGTCGGGATTTTCGTAGTTGATTGTGGGCGGGATTATGCCCTGATTAATCGTAAGCAGGCTGAATATTGCCTCCACCACCCCGGCTCCAGCCCACATATGACCCACCATTGATTTATTGCTACTAATGGGTAGTTGGTAGCTCCGCTCCCCAAAGACACTCTTTATCGCCCGTGTCTCGGAGAGGTCATTAAGCACGGTGGAAGTGCCGTGGGCGTTAATATAATCAATTTTATCAACGGAAATACCGGCGTCAGCAAGCGCCAGCCTCATACAACTGGCCGCTCCCACGCCGTCAGGGTCGGGGGCGGTTATATGATAGGCATCACTATTAAGGCCGTAGCCCAGTACCTCACCATAAATCCTGGCCCCCCTGCTCCTAGCAAACTCCAGCTCCTCCAGAATGACGACCCCCGCCCCCTCCCCGATAACAAAGCCGTCACGCTCCTTGTCAAAGGGGCGGCTGGCCTTATTCGGCTCATCGTTTCTAACCGTCATAACCTTCACCGGCTCCAGTCCGGCAAAGACCAGCGGCCTGATAGCTGCCTCAGCCCCGCCGGCAATCATGGCATCAACCTCCCCCCACTGGATAGCCCGGCAGGCATCGCCGATGGCATGTGTCCCCGAAGCGCAGGCGGTTACCGAACACATATTAGCCCCCCTGGCCCCAAACTCGATAGCCACCTGCCCCGTGGCCATATTGCACAGGAAACTGGGGACAAAGAAGGGGGAAATCTTCTGGCGATCGCCCTTAATCAGCAGCTCGTGGTTCTTCTCTATACTCTCTATGCCCCCCATGGCCGTCCCCACCGAGACCCCCACCCGCTCGCTGTTAGCGGCATCTATAACCAGCCCGGAATCCTCCAGCGCCATTCGGGCGCTGGCTAAAGCAAAATGGATAAAGCGGTCGCCGCGCCTTACCAGCTTCCGGCCGATAAAATCCAGCGGGTTAAACCCCCTGACCTCCCCAGCAACCCTGGTCCGGAAGCTGCTGGCGTCAAAACTGGTAATCTCATCCACCCCTGATTTACCCTGGCATAAAGACCGCCAGCTCTCCTCCACCCCCACCCCCAGAGGGGTGATGGCGCCCATTCCGGTGACAACTACCCTTCTCTTCAATAGCACTTCTCCAAAGGCGAACTATAACTCGAGACGGCTTAAAACCCTGGCTATATCTTAAGGCAAGGAATCGGTGAAAACAATCTCTCTGGGTACCTTATAGTTAGCCAGACGCTCCAGGCAAAACTTCTTTATCTCCTGCTCGGTAGCCGTCTCACCCGGCTTCAACCTGATGATAGCCCGGGGCGTCTCCCCCCGCATTTCATCACGTACACCCACCACCCCCACTTCAGCCACCTTAGGGTGTCCAGCCAGCACCTTTTCAATATCGCTGGGGTAGATATTCTGCCCCTTGGCGATCATCATATCCTTCTTCCTGCCCGCCGACAGAAACAGCCACCCCTCCTCATCAACCCGGCCGATGTCACCGGTATAAAGCCAGCCACTCTTTATTGCTCTGGCAGTCGCCTCAGGGTTATTATAGTAGCCTTTCATTATCGGTCCCTTGACTATTATCTCGCCCGGCTGGTTTGGCGGCAGTTCCCGCCCGTAATCGTCCACTATCTTCAGTTCCCATCCGGGCAAAGCCTTGCCCACCGAACCCGGTTTTCCCCCACCCCCAGGGGACTGGCAGGTAACATGAGCCGCCGATTCGGTCATACCCCAGAAATCAACCGCGGTAAAGCCCAGATACTGCCCGATTTTCTGCGCAATATTGGCCGGCATAGCCGCCCCCGCCGTACCCCAGAGGCGGATAGAACTCAGGTCATGCCTTACCCCCTCCACCTCGATAGCGTTAACTATTAAAGTATGGACAAAGGGCACGGCCATGAAGATGGTCGCCTTCTCCTTCTCAACAACCTCCATAAGGTTACTGATGGATAGACCGGGCAGTATCACCACGGTGCTACCCTTGGCAATAGCCGTCATTAATACTACCACCAGGCCAAAGGCATGATGCATAGGGAGGGCAAAAAGTACGGTGATGTCCTTATCGGTCTGCCCAAAGCTATCACCCGATATGCCTGCCGCCCTGACCAGAGCCTGGTGGGACATCATCACCCCTCTGGGGTTAAAGCTGGGTCCCGAAGTATAAGCAATATGAGCAATATCCTCGGGGTCCAACTCTACCGCCACCGGCTCCGCCGAACCGGTAGCCATAATCTGCTCATAGCTAAGAAACTGCCCCTCACCCCCGGCACCCACCTCCATAACATGGGTAATAGATTTAAACTCCGGCAGTGACCCGGCGATGGGCTTCAAAAACAGGCTTTCCGCCACCAGAGCCCTGGGCTGGGAGTCATCAAATAGAGAAGCTAATTCAGCAGGCTTATACTTGGTATCCAGAGGGACGGCAATACCGCCAATCTTGACCACGCCCAAGTAAGTGGAGACAAACTCCGGGCTATTTGACATCAGCATAGCCACCCGGTCACCCCTGCCCACCCCCATCCCGATTAAGGCGTTAGCCATCTTATTCGAGGCTTCATCCAGCTGGGCGTAGGATAAACGGCTATCACCCATAGCCACCGCCGTCTTCTTTCCATACCTTCTCACCGCTTCATCTAACATCAGCTTCAAATTCATTAATCAGCTTCCTCCGGTGCAATTCAATCGCTTACGCTATGGCGCTATAGCTAAAGGCAAAACGGGATTTTAGAATTAACCTGTAGTGTAGCAGGATTTTGCCTCCTTTGCAAAGCAGACTGACAGCGACAAAAATCCTTTGCTGAAATTTTACCGCCGTGCTAAAATAAAACTAACCATGAAAAAGCTAAACCTTAAATACCTTCTGGCCTGCCTAGTTATAGTTATATTTCTTTTTGTCGGCAGCGGCTGCCCGCTGCCGTCGTTAGATATACCTCCAACCACCAGCCCACCTCCCACCACCAGCGTCAACCCCATTGACCCCGGCTGGACACCGCCATCAACAAACGGCCAGGACCAGGCACTACCCTCTATTGCCGATGTGGTAGCGCTGGTCAGGCCTTCAGTAGTAGCCATCAATACCGAGTATACCAGCTATGATATTTTCAACCAGCCGTTTACCCAGCAGGCGGCTGGCTCGGGGTGGATTATAGACAAAGATGGGCTTATCGTGACCAATAACCACGTGGTGGAGAATGCCGACAGCGTCACCGTAACCCTGGTTGACGGCCGGACCTTCACCGCCGAAACGGTGCGCACCGACCTGCTGAGTGACCTGGCTATAGTCAAGGTTGACGCCAGTAACCTGCCGGCGGCCAAGGTGGGCGATTCGGACACGCTGCGGGTCGGTGACTGGGTGGTGGCTATCGGTAACTCGCTGGGTAGAGGAATAAGCGCCACCGCCGGAATAGTCAGCGCTACCGGTGTTTCTATTTCCGTATCCGAAGGGCAAACCCTGGACGACCTCATCCAGACCGATGCCGCCATCAACCCGGGTAACAGCGGCGGACCGCTGGTGAACATGGCCGGTGAGGTAATCGGCATCACCAGCGTCAAAATTAGAGCCGTCGAAGTTGAAGGAGTAGGCTATGCCATAAGCAGCAACACGGCCACACCGATTGTCGAGCAACTGGTGCAACAAGGCTATGTGATCCGCCCCTTTTTGGGAGTGCAGAACCTGCTAACGGTGGACCAGACGGTAGCCGCCTTTTATAGCCTGAGCGTAGACCAGGGGGCACTGATTAGAGGAGTACTGGCTGGCGGACCGGCAGACCAGGCCGGACTACAGGCCGGCGACGTAGTTGTTAAATTCGATGACCAGGAGATAGCCAACGTCAGCGATTTGCTGAGAGTCCTCTACTCCTCTCAGATAGGCCAAGAGGTGGAAATAACCTTCCGGCGAGGCGATTCCCAGAGTACCACCCACCTCACCCTGGCAGAAAGCCCACCATCCTAGGTCAGCCGCTTAACCCCCAGTGATATTTCATAGCCACTCAGCTTATGGCTTTCGGTAAAAACGCCTTCCTGGGGAACCCCATCAACCAGCTCGCGGGAAAGCGTCTCCTGCTTGATGTATTCAGCCAGGGTTTTATTTGCCATTATCTCCCTGATATAATCGTCACCCTTATAATAGGTGGTAATATGGTCAGCGATATCAAAGCCGGCGGAGCGGCGCATGGTCTGCAACCTTCTCACTATCTCCCGTGCCACCCCCTCGGCCAAAAGCTCAGGAGGAATTTCGGTAGCTATTGCCACCAGATAAACTCCTCCCCCTATGAGAACCTTATAGCCTTTTTTTTCATCGATATCTTGTTCCAGCCCGCTGACTACATAACCGCGACCATTAAGCTCTGCCACTTCTTTATAGCTACCAAATTTTAGGTCTTTTGCATTTAGTTCTTCTAAGACTTGAGATTTTAGCCGCTCCAAGCTTCTCTGTTCTCCACTACCAGCTACACTAACCACAACCTTAGCCAGAGGCTGGCGCACCTTGATGCCGGCCTGGCTCCGGGCCGCCCGCCCCAGGCTTGATATCTTCATCGCCAGCCGTATATCGTCACCAAGCTGTTTATCAATCTTATCCCCATCGGCAACCGGGAAATCGGCCAGGTGCACACTATCCGGCGCCTCGGTAAAGACCGAACACACCAGGTTCTGATACATCTCCTCAGCCAGGAAGGGGGTGAATGGCGCCAGCAGCTTTGATAGCGTAACCAGGCATTCATACAGCGTGGTATAGGCCGCCAGCTTATCGGCATCGCTCTCACTCTTCCAGAAGCGCCGCCGGCTGCGGCGCACATACCAGTTGGACAGGCCATCGACAAAGCCCTCTATCCTTCTCCCCGCCTCGGTGGGATTATAACCGTCCAGCCCTTTATCAACATCAACTATAAGCTGGTTAAGCTCGGAGATAATCCAGCGGTCAAGCTCCGATGGCTCTACCGTAACTCTTTCCCCGCCGGGGGTAAAGCGGTCTATATTGGCGTAGGTGACAAAGAAGGAATAGACATTCCACAGGGTAGATAAGAAGCGGCGGCTCAGATCAGCCACCATAGCCTCATCGAAGCGGTAAACATTGCCGGCTGCCGTGCTGGTGAAAAAATACCAGCGCAGGGCGTCAGCCCCGTACTTATTGATTACCGCCCAGGGCTCAACCACGTTCCCCTTGGCCTTACTCATCTTCTCCCCTTTGGCGTCGAGGACATGCCCCAGGCAGATAACATTGCTGAAACAGCGGCGGTTAAACAGCAAAGTGGATATGGCATGAAGGCTGTAGAACCAGCCGCGGGTCTGGTCAACCGCCTCGCTGATATAATCGGCGGGGAACCGCCCGTCCTTAAATATGGTCTCATTATCAAAGGGATAGTGATATTGGGCGATGGGCATGGCTCCGGAATCAAACCAGCAGTCAATTACCTCCGGCGCTCGCCGCATCCTCCCCTTACACTCTGAGCAATTAAAGGTCAGCTCATCAACAAAGGGGCGGTGCAGGTCTAAAGGCTCCTTAAACCCGGAAAACCCGGGCTTTTCTTCCAGTTCCCTCACGCTGCCCACACACTCGTAGCTGCCACAGGATTCACACTGCCAGACCGGCAGCGGCGTCCCCCAGTATCTCTCCCGGGAGAAAGCCCAGTCAACATTATTTTGCAGCCAATCGCCAAAGCGCCCGTACTTGATATGCTCCGGGTACCAGTTTATCTCGTCATTACGGGCAATAAGCTCGTCTTTGACCGCCGTGGTTCGGATATACCAGGTCTGCTTGGCATAATAGAGAAGCGGGGTATCGCAGCGCCAGCAGAAGGGATAGGTATGGCGTATCTTTTCACTGCGGAAAAGCAGATTCTTTTTCTCCAGTTCGGCAAGCACCATGGGGTCAGCCTCTTTAACGAACTTGCCCGAAAAGGGGTAACTACCGGTAACAACACCCTGCAAATCCACGGTGTGGACAAAGTCCAGCCCGTGCTCCATTCCGGCTTCATAGTCAACCTCGCCGTAAGCCGGCGCCATGTGGACAATGCCCGTCCCCTCATCCATTGATACGAAATCAGTAGCAATAACCGGGTAATTTAAGACACCGCCTTTCTTCCATATGATATCTGAGGAAGGTTCCCCAGTGCCTTTTAATACGTCCATTCTGGCAACAGGTATCCCGAAATCAAGAGGGTTAAATAATGGTTCATACCTCAAATCTGCCAAATCGCTACCCTTAACCTTAGCGATTACGGAGGCATCACTTAATCCAGCCGTTTCAAGGCAAGCAGAAGCCAAAATGAGATATTCATCATTTACCTCAACAATCGCATATTCGGCATCGGCGTCCACTGCAAGCGCAGTATTACCCGGCAAAGTCCATGGTGTAGTAGTCCACGCCAAGAGGTAAACAGACTTATTATCAACAAGGTCAAGAAGCCACTTTGCAAAATCGGCTTCTCTATCACCATAGAATTTTCTTAGCTCGTCAAGAAAACTTGGGCTTGCGTATAGTGATTTTGCCACCCTAAACTTTATGTAAACCGAGGGGTCTTCGGTGTCATCCTGATAGCCCAAAGCGACTTCGTGAGAGGAAAGCGAGGTGCCGCAGCGGGGGCAGTGGGGGGTTACTTTATAACCCTGATAGATCAGCCCCTTATCCCACATCTCCTTTATCGCCCACCAGACAGTCTCGATGTAGCTGCTGTCCATGGTGACGTAGGCACTATCCAGGTCAACCCAGAAGGCGATGCGCTCGGTTATCGCCTCCCACTCTTTAAGGTAGCCAAAGACGCTCTCCCGACAGCGGGCATTAAACTTATCGATGCCAAAGTCCTCGATATCCTTTTTACTGGTAAGACCGAGCGCCTTCTCCACCTCAAGCTCTACAGGCAGTCCGTGGGTATCCCAACCAGCGATGCGCGGGGCATAGTAGCCCTTCATCGTTTTATAGCGGGGGATGACATCCTTGAATACCCGGGCCAGCACATGATGTATCCCGGGACTACCGTTAGCCGTCGGCGGCCCTTCATACAAGACGAAGCGTTGCCCGTCCCGCCGGGCCTCTACACTCCGCCTAAAGATGCCCTTTTCTTTCCACAGGCCGGATATTTTCTCCTCAAGCTGTGGAAAATTTATCTTACTGCCAACAGGATGAAACATAGACGATAAATCAATCCAGGTTAATCCGGCTCCGGCTCCTTGGGCATAATAACCACCTTACGCACCTCACCCACACCGGTGCTTTCGGTGGTAACATCGGGGTCATCAGCCAGAGTCAGGTGAATAATACGCCGCTCATAAGCCGGCATCGGTTCCAGGGCAAACTGCTTTTTTCTCTCCTTCACCTGCTCTGCCATCCGCCAGGCTAAAGCCTGCAGTGTTCCATAGCGACGCTGTTTATACCCTTCCACATCAATAACCAGGGGAACCCGGGCCTGCATCTTATGAGCCACGATAAGCCTGACCATATGCTGCAGAGCCGCCAGAGTCTGCCCCCGCCGCCCAATCAAGATACCCAGGTCATCACCGGTCACATTAATAGTGATTACCTCAGACGCCCCAGTACCCGGCTCAAACGGAGGTTTGGCTTCAAGAATCACCGATGCCTCAACCCCCAACCGGCCCAGAAGGTTCTCCAGAGCCTCTTTGGCTACCTCAGTTATTTCGCTTCTCTCTTCCGGTTCCATCACCAAAGACCTTACCCTAACTACCGCCTCCTCAGCCCCCAACCCCAGAATGCCAGACTTACCCTCTTTTACTACGGTGACCTCGACCTCTTCTCGGCTTACGTTTAGCTGCTCTAATGCTTTTTGTATAGCTTCCTCCGAGGTCGGGGCGCTTATCTCCAAACTCTTCATCGCTCGAACCTTCTTCCTGTGTCGAAGTCGGCACAACAATATCAGCACCGCCTTCAGGCAACTCCTCTACCTGGGCGATGCGTTCCTTATACTTTTTATCCCGGCCCGTCGGCTTCTTGGACTCGGTTTTAAACAGACCTCCCCACCCACCGATAGAATACTGCATACCGATTCTAAATATATTTGAAGTTACCCAGAAAATAGCCAGCCCACTGGGGAATGTCATGGTCAACCAGGCAAACATAATCGGCATCATCCACAGCATCATGGTGGACTGCGATTGCTTACCGGGGTCGGCGGCGGGCGTCATCACCATCTTCTGCTGTACCCACATCGTTCCTCCCACCAGTAACGCCAGAAATACATCGCCGGTAGCCAGGTTCAGCCAGAGAAAGTGATTTTCCAGCGGTAGTGTGGAATATACTATCGGCCAGGAATAAAGAAAATCAGATAGCCCCACCAGGTTTTCCGGGATTACCGCCAGAACCCGCATTATTGACTGGAATAGCGCTATCCAGATGGGCATCTGGACTAATAGGGGCAACAGGCAGCCGGCCGGGCTCACCCCCGATTCCTTAAAGAGCTTCATCTGCTCCCTGGCCAGCTTGTCCTTTTCCTTGGCATACTTCTTCTGAATCTCGGCAATCTTGGGCTGGAGGTCCTGCATCGCCTTGGAGGCGCGGACCTGCTTCAGAGTCAGGGGGAAGATTACGCCGTTAACCACCAGAGTCAATACGATAATCGCCACCCCAAAGTTGTTAAAAAGAGCATTAGTCAGCACAATGAGGGTGTTTATCATTGGCTGCATGGCGATTAAATTCCAGATATCCCCAATACCCACTAAAACCAGACCTCGCTTACTACTTAATGGTCAGATTCCACAACCCCACCCCGGAATCGGCGTTCAGGGCGTAAAGGTTTCGCTCCTGGCTGTAAACATAAATAACGCCGCCCTCGGCAGAAAGCGGAGCGTACACCGCTTCCTCAATGTCAGCTAACGGCGTTTCCTGGTTACTAGCCGTATCTATGGCGTATATTTCACCCTCTCCGTTGACGACGATAACCCTATCGTCAATCAGAACCGGCCAGGAATAAACCGCACTTCCCACGTCCAGGGCGGCCAGTTCCTGCCCGTTTTCCGCCCCCAGGGCATAAACCTTGCCGTCAAAACAGCCGGCATAGATGGTACCGTTATTAACCAGCGCTTTCGTCCAGAACCATCTATCCGCCGGGAATTTCCACTTCAGGCTGCCGCTGGCCGCATCCAGGGCATAAAAGTTACGGTCAAAGGAGCCGAAGTAAACCATATCGTTATAGACCAGCGGGGTAGAAGCGATAGCCCCCTCAGTCTCATACTCCCACTGCTTACTGCCGTCTATAGCACTTAAGGCGTAGAGTTTCTTATCAAAGCAACCGATGTACAGCGTCTCGCCGCTAACGGCCGGGGTTGCCCAAATCTTACCCCCGGTAGTAAAGGGAAAACCCTGCTGTATATCACCGGTGGCGGCATCCAGGGCATAGACCTTGCCATCGGCATCGCCAAAATAGACCCTGTCCATGGCGACTATCGCGCCCCCAATAATCGGTTCCAGGGTGCCCTCACGGGGATATACCCACCTTAACGCCCCCGAAGAGATATTTATGGCGTAAATCTTGCCATTGTAGCCGCCAACATAAACCAGCTCTCCGGCCACCGCCGGACTGCCGTAGATAGCCGCCGGCGACGCTGACTGCGAACAGCTGAACAAACCACCGGCCGACCTCGAGCCCTCCAGAGTGACCTCCCAGAAGCGGGTGCCATCGGTGGCGCTCAACGCCACCAGCTTGCCATCCACGGCTGCAGGAGTACAACCAAAACTACCGCCAGACGCTTTTACCGACGGGGCTAGAAACAGGGTGCCCTCGGCTACTGCCCCCCCGGAACCACCCTCAGGGGAAGTCTTAGTGCCATAACAGCCCAAAACGGTCAAGACCAGCAAAAGCAAAATAACCAGCAGGGCAATCTTGCCCGCCGGTGCGGTACTTCTAATCCTCACTTATCTAATCCTCCACGATGATGGTACCGGGTCATAGCCGCCGGCGTTAAGCGGGTGGCAGCGGGCTATCCGCCTGGCCCCCAGCCAGACCCCCTTAAACAAGCCAAATTTGGCGATAGCCTCGTAGGTGTATTGAGAACAGGAGGGGGTAAAACGGCAGTTAGGCGGCATAACCCGGGACAGGGTAGACTGGTAAAGTTTAATTAACTCTAAGGCAAGCCTTTTCATTTTCCCTCATTAATAATCCAGCCCGGGATAACAAACCCTGGACTGATTTCCCCAGGCCGGTGAAGTCAACACCGGCAACGGGGGGGCGAGCAATAAAGATAATATCCCACCCCGGCTTCAATTGAGTTGAGCGCAAGACTTCCCGGAGCCGGCGCTTTAGCCGGTTTCTCACCACCGCCCCACCTACCCGCCGCCCCACCGAAAAGCCATAGCGGGACCAGGCAAGGCCGTTAGGCAACGCCTTCATCACCACCTTACCGTTCATCCACGAACTACCCTTCTCATAAACCACAGCATACTGCTCTGACTTAGTAAGGTATTCTCTTCCACGCATGGTCACACCACAGTCAGTCGCTGCCGTCCCTTTAGTCGCCTTGCTTTCAAGACAGCTCGCCCGCCTCGGGTACTCATTCTCGCCCGAAAGCCGTGCTCGCGCTTCCTGGGAATCTTCTTTGGTTGATAAGTTCTCTTGGGCACAATAACTCCCTGCTAGATTAGAATGATTATACTTCTGCCATCTCTGGAGTGTCAATGCGAAGGGAACCCTCTCGGGCTTACCGCTAAAAACTATCTCCCCTCGACAGAAAAAGCACCAGCGGAAACAAAAATTTTGTGGGCACTTTATGGGGATGAGTTTTCCCCACCGCCAGACTAATCGCGTACGCCAACACCACCCGTCTTATGAATATGGTCGGGGACATACGGCAGCAGAGCCAGGTGCCTCGCCCTCTTTATCGCCTCCGCCAGGGTACGCTGATGCCTGGCGCAGGTACCGGTTTTACGGCGGGGCTCAATCTTTCCCCTATCCGATATGTAGCGGCGTAGCTTAACCGGCTCTTTGTAGTCTATAGCCTCGACACTATCCATACAAAAAGAGCAATGCTTGCGCCTGGGTATATACCTTCCCCTACCCCGTCTCCTCCCATCTGGCTCGGCAGAATTTTGTCCAGCCATAACTAATAAATCACCTAAACCCTTCTAATAAGATTACCTAACCCTAGCTTTCTTCAGGAAACGGAACTTCTTCCGGCTCCGGTTCGGCGTGAGCAGCTTCCTCAATTCCCTCAGCGGGAATAGGAGCCAATGCCTGCTTATCTAGAAAGAGCACCCGGTTAGCTATCACTTCGCTTCGCGAGCGCCGCTGTCCATCCTGACCTTCCCAGGCACGTGTGCGCAACCTGCCCTCAGCGTAAACACGCTGGCCTTTAGTCAAAAACTGGTTGCAGTTTTCGGCTAGCCTATTCCAGGCGACCACGGTAAACCACTCTGTCTCCTGCTTACGCTCACCTTCGGGGGTCGTATAGACCCAGTTAGTGGCTACACGAAACGAGGTTACCGGATTGCCATTAGGGGTAAAGCGCATCTCGGGGTCAGTGCCAACATTTCCTATAATCATCACTTTATTCAAGGTCAACATCACCCTAAACTCCTTCCGCCCTCCTCCAAACCAGCCAAAAACAAACCCTCTCTGACTTCCTACTCAAGATTAACTAACAAATGTCGCAGAACATCCTCAGAAATCTGCAGGCTTGCTTCCAGCTGTTTAGTGAACTTGGGCTGCATTTTGAACTTGGTCAACACATAGCTACCCTCCAAAAAATGCTTTATCGGATACGCTAGCTTCTTTTTGCCCCAAGGCTCAACAGCAGAAACAGTGCCGCCATTGTCAGTAATAAAACGACTCACGCCATCAATTATGCCATCGGCGGCCTCTTTGGCCACCTCCGGACTGATAATCACCACCAGTTCGTAATCACGGGGATTCTTATCTTCTTGAGCTGTCATATTCTCCTCTATCAACTTGGTGAGACATTATAACACACATAAAGAAACGCAAACAACATCTTGGGATACCCCCCAGCCAGCTTGACACGATAGCACACCCCCTGATAGACTTTGGCTACTGGCTAAAGGGTCCCACTACCAACCCGTGACCACTTCATAAGATAAAGGCCCCGTGGTGTAGCGGTCTAACATGCCACCCTGTCACGGTGGAGATCGGGGGTTCGAATCCCCCCGGGGTCGCCACTTCCCCCCATTAAGGCGAAAGCAGCAGTTTAAGAAATCTCCTTCTCTATATAACGGAAGAATTCCGGCCGGAAGGGGTCCCACCGCCCCACCAGACGGTCAAAGGCAGGCTCAGGGAAATTTTCCTTAAATATCCGGTAGTAGTACAGTTCCTCCACGGAAGATAGCCAGGGATTACCCTCTATCCGGTTATGCTCTGCCAGTTCTTTTTCGGTGATGTGTTCCTCGGCTATTTTACGCATAATATAGGCCACCCCCGACCCCTGGACAAAGAACCGCTTGGTCTGGTAGATGATATGTTCGGGCAGGGAGTCCTCGAAAGCCTGGCGCAGGACCCACTTGCCGGCCTGTTCCTCACCGTGAATCTTGCACTCCAGCGGAATCTTCAGGCAGAAGTCCATCACCCTGGTATCTAGAAAGGGGGTGCGGGTCTCTATGGAGTTGGCCGCTGCCAGTCTATCCAGCCCCCGCTACCAAAGATAATTTAGGGGCACCGCCAAGAGCGGTGCCTTTTTTGTTTATGCTATAATTTAGATTGTATGCCCCATTTAGCCCATCGCTGGGCAGACAGAAACCGAACGAAGGGAAAATGACGTTATGCCACGTAAAAGGTCACCCGTATTTTACCCTGCCCTGCTGGTTATAGACATGCAGAACGGCTTCTGTATGTCCGGAGGTTCGTACGAAGAGTACGGATGCTCTATTGGAGCTGATATCAAGGCGTACAGGAAAATAATACCCAATGTTGCGCGGGTGATAGCTGCCTGTCGTGAAACACAAATACCCATTTTCTACACCCAGCAGGTTAGAGAGAAATCGGGCATAGACCTTTACACACGACTGCACCGGATTATACCAAGCAGAAGAGCAGAATTCCTCAGGATACCCGCATGCGTGCGGGGAACATGGGATGCGGAGATAATCGATGAACTTAGACCAATGAAGAGCGACCACATAGTCGTTAAGAGACGAGATTCCACCTTCCAGGACACCGAACTCGACCTGTGGCTAAGGAGCGCCTATGTTGATACGCTTATATTTACCGGCGTAGACACCGGAATCTGTGTAGACAATACCCTAATGGACGGATTCAATCTGGGTTACGACGTAATACTGGTGGAAGATGCCACCGCATCTTCCTGGTCAGGGATAGGTAAGGCTACTATAACTAAGGTTAAGGGCTCATACGGCTGGGTATTGAAAACAGATAAACTCATAGAGATGCTGCACGCTTATAAATCCGGAGACGGAGCCTTTAAATTCCCTGTATAGCCACCATTTTTGATAGTCAGGCCATATAGCTCCCGCTACCAAAGAAGTTTACAGGAGGGCAATTTACATGGGAGCTAAAGAGCCAAAAAGTTTGAAGGCACAGGCCGTATCTCAACCGGTTTTCGCCTGCTGAAAAGAATCCAGCACCTTAATGGCGTGAAAACCATGAGTTCACACAAACCGTCATTTTGTTCATCGGGGCACGCAGCTACAAAGTTATGTTCTCGACTCTTACCTCGATTCGGCAGGTGTTTCCTCGCGGCTATGCTTCAGATCACCGTCCATGGTACCCCGCACTTGCTCTCTTTCCTCAGCAAAATCAAAGCCAGTCCAGATGCCGATGGAGCCGAGCACCGAGTCCTGCGGGTGATACTGGCGGAAGATTTTAAAGTAGTAGGCTGCCTCACGGCTGTTAATGGTGGCATCAGGGTTTTCCGCCTTGATGCGTTGGTATTCATCCTCGCTTACCTCGCTCTCGGCTAAAGTTTCGCCGAGGCTTTCACAGCCAGCACCCTGCGTGTACTGTACCTTATAGCGCCATAGAATGTCATCGGGGAGGTAACCGGTATCTTCAAAAGCCTTACGCAAAATCCACTTCTCTATCTTATCGCCTACTTTTTCCGACTCGCGTATCTTAAGTTCAGGTGGAATCTTCATGGCAAGGTCAATCATCTCCACGTCCAGGAAAGGCACCCTCAGCTCAAGGCTGAAAAGCATACCCATGCGGTCGGCGCGCTGCAGGTTGATGTTGTGCAGATTGCCGATGCAGCGCTTTGCCTCTTTATTTAGTACGTCCGTGGGATAGTGCTTCATGTAGTGATAGCCGGTAAATAACTCGTCGGCACCTTCGCCAGTCAGCACCACTGTTACGTGCTCCGCAGCCAGCTTACAGGTAAAATAACAGGGAACGGCACATCTCACCAGCGATGGGTCATAACTTTCCAGCTTTTGGATGACAATTGGCAGCGCTTGGTAATATTCGTCCTCAGTAAAGATAAGTTCGTGGTGCTCGGAGCCGATATGTTTAGCGGCAATACGGGAAGCCTTAAGGTCATCGCTCTCACTACCGTTTTCGTCCTTCATTCCTACCACAAAGGTATGGAGATGTGGAATCTCCTCGGCGGCTATGGCCGCTACCAGGCTGCTATCGATGCCGCCGCTGCAGAAAGAGCCCACGTGGATTTCTTTATCCGACAGCAGCCGTTTTTTCACCGCCCTGACGAAAGTTTCCCTGATGAGCTTACAAGTCTCTTCGACATCGGTCAGCATATGGTCCTGGATTTCCGGTATCTGGTAGTACTCTACAAATCCTTCTCTGGGGGTATAGTAGTGTCCAGCAGGAAATTCGTGCACTTGGTCAACACCGGCCAGTGTCATTGCTCCCAGTTCAGAGGTGAAGTAGAGATTATTATTCACATATCCATAATAGAGCGGCTTGATGCCGATAGGGTCGCGCGCCAGCATGAAGTCGTCGCCGTCGAAGATAGCAAAGGCGAACATCCCGTCCAGTTCTTTCACACATTCCGGCCCCTTCTCCTGATAGAGATGGAGAATGACCTCAGTATCAGAGTCAGTTGTGAACTGGTATTTATCAGCCAGTTTATCCCTGAGTGTTTTGAAGTTATATATCTCACCGTTGCAGATAATGCCCGTCCGGCCGCCGTTGGTCAGAATGGGCTGGCGGCCCTTGGCCACATCGACGATAGACAGTCTGGTGTGGCCGAAAACTGTATTATTAAACGTATGGATGCCGCGGTCGTTGGGACCACGGTGGGGAAGAGCGTCCAGCATTTTATTAATAGTTTCCGTATCTCTTGTTCCAAAACATCCGGCTATTCCGCACATAAATTTTCACCTACCTTTTAATAACTGTATTAATTTCGCTCTCCTTAAACTCTTCCAGCACCTTGATGGCGTGAAAACCATCCAGGCAATAGACATCGGCGCCTATCTTCCGGGCATACTCGTCAGACACCGCCGCCCCCCCGATGAGAACCTTGACCCTACCCCTTAAGCCGTTATCTTTCAGGGCTTCGATAACCACCCCCATTCCGGTCATGGTGGTGGTAAGCAGCGCCGATAGACCCAGGTAATCGGGGCTTTCCTTCTTGATAAAATCAATAATCTTTTCTGTGGGCACATCAGTACCCAGGTCGTTTACTTCGTAGCCCGCCCCTCTGAGCAGTATGGCGACGATATTCTTGCCGATGTCATGGATATCCCCCTGCACGGTGGCGATGGCGAATTTCCCCTTGGTCTCGACTTTGGCCGCCTCCAGAATCGGCTTAAGGATATCCATCGCCTCACCCACCGCCTCCGCCGAAGCCAGCATATCCGGGATAAAATACTCTTTGCTGGAATACTTCTCCCCCACCACCCGCATCCCCGCCGTCAGCGTATTGATTATCTCCTCCAGCGAGATCTTTTTCTCCAGCGCCAACCGGGTCAACTCCACCACCCCCGGTGTCCCCGATAGCTTCTCATCTATACCCTCATCTTGCTGGGTCTTCCTTCCTTGGATAACATTCTCTTTAAGCCGGGCAATAATATCGCCTTCAGTCATATCTGTTTCCCTTCTTTATAAACGTTCAGCCTGGGCAACAGGCCGGGAATCTCCTGGAATATCTTGGCCGTGGTATCCGGGGCTATATGCTCCACAGGTTTGGCCAGAAGCTCGTTCATCCTCTGGTGGGCCAGGGCAAAAACATCGTCGCTTTCCCCATCCCCTTCAAAGGGATAGGGCGCCGATATTTCCCCGCTTCGCATCACCTGGCGAATATAGCGGATATACAGCTTCTGCGGTGTTTCCACCACCTCTCTTATCTGCTTCATGGTTTCCTCAAGCTCCTGCTGATTTATCCTTGGGGTTTTAAGAAAAAACTTGATCATCTGGAAGTGGGCATCGTCCAGCACCGCCTGGAGCAGGCAGAAAACGGCGTTGCAGTCGAGGAGGCCGTAGGCGCAGTGCAGGAACTGGGGCCCGCTCAAGGTCACCAGGATATCGGAAAATAACCTCTCAATAGATGCCTGCTGCCCCGGTATCTTGGTATCGCATACCCCGGAGGTGGAATAGTTGGGCATCTTATAGAACCGCGCCATCTGAACACAGTCAATGTTATACTGGCTGGTCTCCACCGAGCCGTAGGAATCGCTTAAGGTATCCATCCGCGCCCTCACCGGCACGCTGCCGTAGAGCATCGGCGTTCCTTTATTTACCAGCTGTCCCAGGGTTACGCCGGCCAGAACCTCGGCATTTATCTGGGCCATAATACCCGCCTCTTTGATGGGGGCCGTTGTCCCCGCCTGCGGGGATGACGAAACTGCGGTGGGCAGTCCCCTCCGGCAGATCTCAATAAAGGTATCGGTGGTATCGGCAACGAACTGCAGCGGGCTCTTGACCAGGCAGGTGATAAAAGAGATGATGGGGTTTTCTTTGAGCGCCTCTTCTCCCCCGGCTATCAGCTCGGCCATTCTCACCACGTTGTCCAGCTGTTCCAGCTTGGTCAGCCCGGACATAAAATGCTTGGTGGTGTTATTCAGCGAAGCGAAGAACTTGTTAACGTCCTTATTATCCTCGGTGATATCTTCGTCCTGAATGTTTACGGTGCGGATGTAGCCGTCCAGTGTCTCCAGGTGCTCACAGACGTGAGCCGACTGGCAGAGGTCGGCCACGGTAGCGCGCCGGGGGTGAAACTCCGGCACCTTAATCTCAACACCACTGTCAGATTTCTTGACATAGGTGGGAAAATCAACATCCAGCCAGATATTAGTCTCCGAGCCGGTAATAAAGAAGACCCTCGGCTCGTCACCCTTCATTATCAGGGCATTATCCGGGTTACGAGCGCCCAGCTTGACCGTCTTGGGGGCGCTGTCAAGGGCCTCTACAACCAGTTTTTCCGGTATTTTTATATGCCAGTGGGGATGGTCAGCAGAGGTAACGGCGGCAACCTCGGCACCATTACTGTGAAATATTTCCGCCGCTTTCTTACTAAAGCAAATCAGGCCGGGGTCAACCAGTATCTGTAGGGAAGCCTGGTGAATCTGCTGGATCTGCTCATCGGTAATTCTTGTATAGGGATTAGAAACTAGTATTCCTTCTCTGGGCAATTTACTCCTCCTCCTGGAACATCAGCCTATCTCAATCCACGATGCCGGTTATTTCGGAGAGTATCTGCTCTCTCACCTCCGCAGGCAGGCGGTATTTAGGCTCGGCGATAAGCCGCTTCGCTTTTTCCCCCGCCTTCTGCCAGATAGCCTTCCCCCCCTTAGCCTCCCACGCCTCCCGGCTGTTCTGGTCGCTCAAAGTAGGCCGGTAGTGCTCACGGCGCATAAAGCGCCGGGTATGCCTGGCGGCAACGAAGTTACCCCCCGGCCCCACCTCCTTGATGAGGTCAAAGGCCAGGGTATCATCGCTGACCCTGATGCCAGCCACCGCCCTCATCACCATTCCCAGTATCTCACTATCAATGACGAACTTCTCATAACAGGCCGTCATGGCGAATTCCATCATCCCGGCAGCATCGTGGATGAAATTGGCACCGGCCAGGGCACAGAGGAGACTGGTTATAGCCGACTCGTAGCCGCTCTGGGCGTCCAGAACTTTAGAATCGGTCATACCACCGGTGGCGTAGAAGGGAAGATGGTAAAACTGCGCCATCTGGGCACCGGCGGCGTTGAGCAGCCCCATCTCCACCGAGCCGGCCAGATACTTAAAGTCGCTGAGGTCGGTGTTGGTCGCCACCGAGCCAAAGATAACCGGTGTACCCGGCTTTACTATCTGGGTAAGCATAACCCCCATCAGTGAGTCTGCAGTCTGGATTACCAGGTTGCCGGCCAGCGTTATCGGCGAGGTCGCCCCGCACAACGGCTCGGCCGGACATACCAGGGGGATGCCCCGCTGGGCAATCTCTATTACCAGGTCACCGTAATTGGCGTCCATCTTCAGGGGGCTTATGCTGCAGCCTATCATGGAGACGAGAGGGCGCTCTTCCAGTTTTTCCGCGGAACCAGCCACCATCTCGGCCATCCGCAGCACCTGTTTTATCCCGTCCAGGGTGTAAACCCCCCCCATGATATGCTTGGTGGTATTGTCCAGACCGGCAAAGAAGCGGTTTACATCAACCTGCTCTATGGGGAGCTCATTGGGATAGGTGGGCAGCATAAAAAGGTGGATATTATCCAGGCGGTTAACCAGCCTGGCGATACGTTTAAGGTCTTCCAGGGTAGCCGGCCGCTTCTGCCTGGTAGCCGGCTCATAAATATAGAGGGCGGTCCCCCCCGTACCAGTGTAAACACGGCTGCCGCCGAGGTAGATGTCATGCTTCTCTTCCTGGCCACAGAGCCTGACCTCGGGCGGTGCTATCCCTATCAGCTTCCGGGCTTTTGCCTGAGGCAGGCGCACCCGCTGCTCATCTCTATTCACCCAGGCCCCTGCCTGCTCAAAGAGGTTAAGGGCCGCCTCCGAGTTTACCTCGAAACCCACCTCTTCGATTACCCTCATGACCGTCCGGTCTATCTTGATTATGGAGTCTTCACTGAGAGGACGGTAACTACCGCTGACTAATCCTTTACGAATCATAACTAAATTATATCTTCACCTCTGCTTTATTCAGGTCAGGCAAGTACTGAAAAGAAAACCAGCCAATAAAAGTTAATTAATGAGAAATCAGGCATGGTAAGGAAGGCTTAGTGGGTTTAAGGTTTAAAATTGGGGATATACTGGTGCGCCCGGATTAAATATGGTCGGGCTCTTCACTCGGATGTCTGTTTGAGGATAGAAATGATATCAAAAGTCCGCAACCAGCAGGTCACCTGTCTTCCTTGGTAGGTTTTTGCCACGGCCAAACCCCCCAGTCAAATCAGTTGTCTAATATACTACACCATCAGCCCCTCTTTGTCCAGTGGAGGTTGGGGCCCCAGAACCCAAAAACAAAAAGCGCCAGCTCGTTAAAGCCAGCGCCGTTAAATTGCTGGTGGAGACGGGGGAGAGTCGAACTCCCCGTCCAAGAAAAGCTGCCCAGAATATACTACAAGCTTAGTCAGCCGTTTAATCTCGCCGGGCTAACCTCTGCTGACCGAGTTTAGCCAGGCCAGTCGATAGTTCTTTCACCACCCTTATCAACGTCGGGGTGGCGGCACCTCAATTCAACGTCGCCCGGTCCCAACCCATTGAGGACAGGTCAGGCTGAGCGCGTAGCCTATATTTAACTAGGCTGCGTAAGCGAATTCAGGTTCGCCAATTGTTTTTTTCCGCCGGTTTTATGAGGTT
>Ga0307437_1000993_pt1 | contig 19962 bp, 25 predicted proteins | sample SalMarWE160390MG_FD_202146 | JGI IMG/M metagenome (GOLD analysis project Ga0307437, IMG submission 202146) | Salt marsh sediment microbial communities from the Plum Island Ecosystem LTER, Massachusetts, United States - WE1603-90 | ecosystem: Environmental > Aquatic > Marine > Intertidal zone >...
TAAAGTTTTTATCGATCGATCTAAACCGATGGATGAACAGATAGGAATTTTGGCCCAGGGGCTCTCTTCTTTCGACACAGAGGAGGTCTATCTTTTCCCGTATATCAGAAAAATTTTGGACAAAGCACGGAGGTATCCGTGATATCTACCCGACCTCTTTTTCTCTGTCTTACTTGGCGATCGACTCTACATTTCAATGAGCGAGCATACGGTAACATAGTGTAATGTTATCGTACAGCACGATGTCTAGGAATTCACTATTAAAAAATCCAGCAGGAAACCACAAGTGATGCACAAGATTAATCTCAAAGAGATGAGTTTCATGAAATGGCCTCTTGTAGTTTTGCTCGGTATGGTGCTTTTCTCGTGGCCACATGTTTTTGGTGCATCACCTAAATCTTCCTCTTATCCTTCCCTCGTTGCGTCTCTCAGAATCGACACACCTTTGGAATTCTGCAACGAACGGGTCCCTCTCGAAATTCAGGAGGTTCAGGAGCGGCTGGAAAAGGAGCTCCTCCTCGCCCTCTGGGATCGACCTCAAGTAATCCTTTGGTTGAAACGCTCTCGTCGCTACCTGCCCTACATTGAAGAGATGTTACAAAAGTCCGGATTGCCAGACGATCTGAAGTTTGTCCCTCTCGCTGAGAGTGCCCTTCGGCCACACGCGGGTTCAAGAAAAGGTGCAATAGGCTTCTGGCAGTTTATGAGACATACCGGACGGCAGCATGGCCTCATTATCAACAGACGCATCGATGAGAGAAGAAATATATTCACCTCGACCCAAGCGGCCATCAGGTATTTTCAGGACCTCCATAAAAAATTTGGATCGTGGTCGCTGGCTGCTGCAGCCTACAATATGGGTGGAGAGGCGCTTGCGGAGGAAATCCAAGAGCAGGGGATTAATGACTATTACCTCCTCTACCTCCCCCTTGAAACCCAACGGTATGTCTTCAGGATTCTTGCAATTAAGTTGATTTTCTCTGATCCTAAAAAATATGGGTTTCGTCTTTCCGATAAGGACTACTACCCCCCGCTCGAATTCGATCGGATTCAGGTCAACTGTCTTCATGACACCCACCTCCGCATTATTGCCAAGGCTGCCAAGACCCACTTTAAGGTAATCAAGGACTTGAACCCCGAAATTCGAGGCTACGCTCTCCCTATTGGAAAACACACCATTCTGCTCCCAAAAGGGAGCGCACAAGATTTTGAGGCTCGACACCAACATCTCCTCAAGCATCGGCTGGTGAATCAGAACGAACGAATCTATGTGGTAAAAAAAAGAGATACCCTCTCCTCTATTGCCGATCGATTCGGTGTTCCCTTGCCGGCCATTATCACGTGGAATCACCTCGATCCCCAGAGGCCCATTCTTCCAGGAGATAAACTCATCATTTATCGGGAAAAGCTAAAGCCTGCTGAACCTGACGAAGAGGAGAGCAAAGAAGCCTTTCCTTCCCGTAAATGACAAGCCTTCTAAAGGCTCCCGAGATTTTGCAAAACAGAAAACCCCTCTAGAACAGAGGGGTCTTCTGTTTTTTCTCTTTATTGGGTTGGGTTTGTTGAATCAGACTGCGCCGTTCAGCAATCGCTAATACCTTATCGGCGCTTTCTGGCAGCAGCTTTTTTCTTAGCAGCGGGCCTCTTTCTGGCAGCAGCTTTCTTCTTAGCGGCGGGTCTCTTTTTGGCAGCAGCTCGCCTGGGAGCAGCTTTTTTGCCGGCAAAGGCGTTGTAGAGCCAGGCGAAGATCACGCCGCAAACGCCGCCAACAACCAACGCCCACACGATTCCAATGATCAAGTCGCCTATCTTACCCGAAGCTTCGTACCACGGAAAGGGCGCTGCCAACATGCTCAAGTATGCCTCTCCGTACCCCGCAGAAATCTTGTTTAAAACGCCCATTACTAATACCACCAATGCCCAACCAATACCTGTGGCCAACATCAAACCTTTGACACTCAGTTTCATGACGCCCTCCTTTTTTTGATTTTCAAATCACGCACACTTTCACCTATCCATTCTTTATTAAGTGTTTTCTTTAGCATACATTGTCAATGATTGTCAAGCACAATGTTCATCATCGCGCAAAAAATATCACGCATTAAAAAGCAAGCAACTGACGAGCGTTCCCTTTACGGCCAAAAAGTTTTTGAGTGACACCAAAGACTTGTAACGAATCTTTCTGTTGCCCGTACATGATCGATATGATAAGGTAAGCCTAAAATAGAAAACGCCCGACTTAGCATCAACAGCACAATCATAAGGGGAACAGCATGCTAAGTTATATTAATCTCATCTGTCTGGTTATCTGTCTGGTCTGCATCGTCGCCGGTACGACGATTTCCATATTGGCTATCTGGGGTGTTGTCGAAAAGAACTATGTGATCTGGAAATCCCTTCTGACATTCGCGGTGATCTTCCTTGCATCCCTACTGACCATAACCGTTAACAAGCTCATACCTGTCCACAGAGAAAAGAAAGAACAGGAGAAACGGTGAGCAAGATACCGCAACAGAGCATCATCAGATGAAGCCATAGAGGGACAGATTTTGATTTGCATCGTCACAGTCCACTATCAGAAGGGCATACAAAAGATATAAATATCTGTTTTTGAGAATAAGGAGGCGGCACATCGCTTATGAAGTTTCATGCGTCATCTCCGCTCAAGCGGCTACAGAAAAAAATTGCTTATCACTTTCGGGATTCTCAAATCTTCACCCAGGCCCTCACCCATCGCTCTTTCCTTCACCAGAGCAATGAAGAAGGGGAGGATAATGAGCGGCTGGAGTTTCTGGGTGACTCGGTGATTGAATTGGCTGTGAGCCATCTCCTGCTGACCCGCTTTCCTCAGCTCGCCGAGGGGGGGCTCTCCAAGGCGAGGGCCGAGTTTGTCAAGGAAGGCACCCTTGCTACCCTTGCCCGCAGGGTTCAGCTGGGAGGGGCACTGCGGCTGGGTCGGGGAGAGGAGGAGACCGGGGGGAGAGAGAAGGATTCCATCCTGGCCGGGGGGCTTGAGGCCTTAGTGGCTGCCGTTTATCTGGATGGCGGGTATGAGGAGGCCTTTCGGGTGATAGAAGGTTTCTATACCCCTCTCTTAGAGGAGATGAAAGGGGAATTAAAGGACCAGGACTTCAAGACAAGGCTCCAGGAATATATCCAAAAGCACCTCAATACTGTCCCTCACTATATCGTTACTGACGAGGAGGGTCCGGACCACGCGAAGACGTTTGAGGTGGTTATCTCCATCGGTGGTACGGCCTATGGGATGGGAAAGGGCAGGAGTAAAAAGGAAGCTGAGCAGAGGGCGGCCGAGGAAACCCTGCGGTCCCTGCGGGAGGATTGAGCGTGGAGGGCAAACGGTTTATCATTCCCATTTTTATCTCCCATCTCGGGTGTCCCCATCGATGTATCTATTGCGATCAAAGTCTGATCGCTCACCCTGTCTCGGCAGCCCCCGTCCCTGAGCAGATTGGGGAAGAGATTGAGCGTTATTTGAAGCTGGGTTCACGCAAACGAAAACATGTCCGAACGGTGCAGGTGGCATTTTATGGGGGAAGCTTCACAGCGCTCCCCCTCGAAATCCAGCAGAGGTTCTTGCGCAGCGTCGCCCCATTTCTTGAGGAGGGGAAGGTCCACTCTCTCCGGTTATCGACCCGACCCGATGCTATCTCCCCTGCAGTCCTTGAAGTCCTCAAGGCGCACAAGGTGACGACGGTGGAGTTAGGAGTTCAATCCATGGCGGATGAGGTCCTCAGTATCTCCCGGAGGGGATATACCAAGGAAGAGGTGACCAAGGCTGTCAGGGTCCTGCATCAAGGGGGTTTCGAGGTGGGGATTCAACTCATGATCGGTCTGCCCGGGGACAGCGCCCAGCAGTTCGCCGCTACCGTCGAAAAAGTGATTAAGATGAAGCCCCACTTTGTACGGTTGTATCCTACCCTGGTGATCAAGGGGACCGCATTGGATCAGTGGTTTCGGCAGGGGCGTTACCACCCCCTCTCCCTGGCGGAAGCGATAGCCCTCACCAAGGGAGCCCTGCAGCGGTTTCGGCAGGTCCGAATCCCGGTGATCAGGGTAGGTCTACAGCCTACCCCCTCCCTGGAGGCACCGGGCACCATTGTGGCCGGCCCGTACCACCCCGCCTTCAGACAGTTGGTGGAGAGTTCCCTCCTTTATGAACAGGCTGTTTCTCTCCTGACTGGTTCAGAAATGGAGAGGGAGTTTTCCCCCACCTTCCTCATCTCCCCCCAGGATATCTCCACGTTCTATGGTCAGGGTGGATACAACATCAGGAAGCTCCGAGAGGCCGCTGGTTTGCGAAAGGTTACGGTGAAGACTGATCCTCACCAAGAACGGGGGACGGTTTCTTTATGTTCATAGATCATCTGGAGAGGCTGAGAGTATGAAGCGGGTAGTGGCGCTCTTGCTCGCCCTTAGCATTACCTGCGGTTGCGCACTTATCAGGAGGGAGCCATCCCCCCCCCGGATCAAGAGGGTAGAGGTCGGATGGGCCTCGTGGTATGGTAAGAAGTTCCACGGACGGCGCACCGCCAGTGGTGAGGTCTACGACATGTATCAGTTGACCGCCGCCCATAAGATCCTCCCCCTCGGAACCGGGGTGATGGTCACCCATGTGCGGAACGGCAAATCGGTGATGGTAACCATCAATGACCGCGGACCCTTCGTGAGGGGAAGGATTATCGACCTCTCCTATGCCGCTGCCCAGGCCTTGGGCATGGCCGAAGAGGGGGTGGCCAAGGTGAGGGTTGAGGTCTTAGACAAAGGACCCGCACCCACGTCCTCCCCTGAAGGTCCCTTCACGGTTCAGGTGGGGTCCTTCACAAGTCGATCCAACGCCTTCAGCTTGAGGGAAAAGCTACAGAAAGTTTACAAGGATGTCTATATTGCTGAATTGAAGACGCCCGAGAACACCTATTATCGAGTCAGGGTGGGAAGTTTCAGAACTCGGGAGGAGGCCTATGAGTTTGCCATGCGCCTGGCTCAAGACGGATATACCGCCTTCATGACCACAAAAAAATAGGGCCTATCTCCACTGCTGATGCTGCCTCCGATGTGGTTGAGGCAGCGGAAATAAAAAACCGGTGAACCCCTTTTTTTATCTACTCCACCCTCACACCATACTCCCATACATCATTCGGGTGGTAATATATTCTTCTTCTTGTCCTTGTCCTCTCATCGTGTTGCAACGGCAGGGAGGTTTGTGATACGCTCTGCTGCATTTATGAAGACCTCTTGAGGAGTCAATGATGATTCGGAGCTTATTGAAAGTCATCTTTGTCATGATGGTTTTACTCCCACCCTATGCCCAGGGAGTTGAGCTGAAGCATCTCAAGACCTTCGAGGGTGCGGGTGCACCGAAAGCCGTGGAGATCTCACCCGACGGGAAATATGCGGCGATCATGAATCTCGAGGGGATGGATTTTTGGCTCATCAGCACCGCTACCCTTGAAATCGTCAAGAAGGCCCAATTTTCCCGGACCCCGGCCCAAGGATGGGATTACAAGGCCCGTCAACCGATCAACTCCTATGCCCAGAAACCCGTTGAATGTGCCTTCTCTGAAAATGGAAGGCTGTTGTGGATCTCGCTGCATAATGCCGAGGGCATCACCGTGTATGATACCGCGGAGACCCTTGTCCCCCCAGACCAGGCACCGTATGAGAGGGTGCGCATTACTGATTGCGTCAATCAACAATCCTATGAGACGAGGATCATAAAGATCAAGGCAGGGAAGACCCCCAAGGTCATTAAGGTGACACCGGATGGGCGGTACGCCCTCGTCGCCAACTGGCATTCGAGCTCAGTGTCGGTCGTAGATACCCAGCAGTATAAAACGATCGCAGACATCAGACTCGGCGGCAAACGGCGGTATATACCGAGGGGGATCGCCATCTCTGCTGACTCGCAGAAGGCCTATGTTGCCAATATGGGAGGGGGGACGATCAGCGTCATCGATCTGACAGCCCTTGAGGTCATCGACGACATACCGGCCACGGCAAACCCACGGCACATCATCCTTGCCAAGGATCAACGGACACTGTATATATCAGATAATATCCTCGGAAAGATCCTCGCCTTTGACCTGATCGCCAAAAAAACGATGAAAGAGGTCTTCATCGGCAAGATGGCCCGGACCATTGCCCTGTCCCCTGACGAACGGTACCTGTTCGGTGTGTCACACGATGAAGGAAAGCTGGTTGTTGTGGATGCCGGGAGCTTTGATATCATATATAAGAAGGATTTCCCCTTCCCAATGGGATTGGCCGTTGCACCTGACGGAAGGCAGCTCTGGGTCACGAGTTACCGCATGGGTATAATAGCGGTGTATGAAATAGTCGAGAATGGCCCTGCACTGTCACCTGTGAAAGATCAATAATGCGGTATGGTAGTTGACTAACCAGCCAGCCGTTCCACCTCTTCCACTAACCGCTGCACCCACGCCCCCTCTTTGACCTTCTCGATGACCTCACCTTTCTTAAAGAGTAACCCCACCCCTTTGCCGCCGGCGATCCCGATATCGGCCTCCCTGGCCTCCCCTGGACCGTTCACCACGCACCCCATGACGGCCACGGTGAGGGGGGTCTTGATGTGCTCCAGACGCTCCTGGACCTCTTCTACAAGAGGGATGATGTCCACCTCGCACCTCCCGCAGGTGGGGCATGAGATGATATCGATCCCCCGCTCCCGGATACCGAGGGCCCGCAGGATGCCGTACGCCGCCCGCACCTCCAGCACCGGGTCGCCGGTCAGGGAGACCCGGATGGTATCCCCTATCCCCTCGGCCAGGAGGATCCCGAGTCCCACCGCGGACTTGATGACGCCGGAAAAGGGCGGTCCCGCCTCGGTGACCCCCAGGTGGAGCGGATACTCAGAACGCTGGGAGAAGAGGCGATAGGCCTCCACGGTCCTGGGGACGTCCGAGGCCTTGAGAGAGACCTTGATGGCCTGGTGCCCGATATCCTCACAGAGCTTGATACACGCAGCGGCGCTCTCCACCATGGCCTCGGGGGTGGCATGGCCGAATCTCTTCAGGATGCGGTCCTCCAATGACCCTGCATTGATCCCAATCCTGAGCGGCACCCCCCGTTCCTTGGCCTCCGTGATGATCTCCTGCAAGCGATCCCGCTTGCGGATGGTCCCCGGATTGATCCGCAGGCCATGCACCCCTGCCTCCAGGGCCAACAAGGCCAGGCGATGATCGAAGTGGACATCGGCGATAACGGGGAGGGGTGCGAGGCGGACGAGCTCCCTGACGCCCCTGATGGCCTCCTTATCGGGTACAGCCACCCGGACGAGCTCACACCCGGCCCGCTGCATCCTCGTGATCTCCCCGAGGGTGGCGTTCACATCGAGGGGATGAGTCGTGGTCATGGACTGGACTACTACCGGGGCCTCGCCGCCGATAAGGACACCGCCAAGAGAAATCTGTCTGGTCTTTTTTCTTGGGATCATCGAGCCTGAGAGTAGAGAGGAGGGGTTATGGTGCCCCCTGTGTTGGTTAGGAAAACTTTTCCTTCAGCTTTCGGGCCACATTTGCCGGCACAAATTCCTTCACTGGCCCGCCGAGGCTTGCTACCTCCCGGATGGTCCGGGAGCTGATAAAGAAGTAGTCCTTACCCGTCATCATAAAGAGGGTGTCAATCTCATCGTTGAGACTGCAGTTCATGGCTGCCATGTGATACTCGTACTCGAAATCCGAGGTGGCCCGCAGGCCGCGCAATACCACGGTGGCCTTGACCTTTTTCATATATTCCATCAGGAGCCCATCGAAGGAATCGACACTGACCGTGGGGAAATCCTTCACCGCCTCTATGATCATCTCTACCTTCTCCTGGGAGGTGAAGAGGGACTGTTTGTCATAGTTGCGGGCCACGGCCACGATGACCTTGTCGAAGATCTTGAGCGCCCGCTTGATGATATCGAGGTGGCCGTACGTGATGGGATCAAAGGAACCAGGGTAGACCGCAATCTTCTCATTCATGCTTATCCTCCGGCAAGCCTCTCTTGATGATACATTATAAAAGATGTGCGCCCTGGGTGTCAAATGTCCCGGCTGCGGCGGAACGTCACAGGGCGTACTTTTTCTTGACAAAGTGGAGGGCCTCTTCCTTATTCTGCAACTCCCCTGCGATCTGCCTCTTTTTCACCTCGTCGAGGATCTTACCCATGCGCGGGCCCGGAGAATGACCCAAGGCCAGCAGGTCCCTCCCCTGCAGCAACGGCTCGGGGGCGATGAGGTCCTCACCCTTATATAGATCCCATATCCGTTGGCAGAGGTCCATAAATCGCTTTTGTTCCCCGTCATCACCGTTCCCCTTGGATCCTGTCTCGGCCAACCCCAAAAGGAGCAGCAATCTGATCTTCTCCCCCATAAGATAGATAAGTCTGCGCAAGGCGCTATCCTTCGGTTCCCCTCTGGCGAGGGTGAGGATGCGCATGTGGTTCTCCACCACAAGAAGGACCCCGTCCCGCACCCTATTGGGGAATTTCAGACGCCGCATGATCCCCTGGGCCAGGTGGGAGGACTCCCGGGGGTGGCCATAGAAATGGACCTCACCCCCCTCATCGATGCTCTGCGTGGCGGGTTTGCCGAGGTCATGAAACAGGGCGGCATACCCCACGGTGAGGCGATCATCCGTCGATGGTTCGAAAGGAAAAGGAGGTTCCTTTTTGATCAACCTGTCCACCTCTCCCACGACCTCGATGGTATGGGAGAGGACATCGGTGAGATGATGACGCCCCTGGGGAAGACCCTCTAAGGGGGCCAGCCCCGGAAATACGCGGACGAGGAGGCCGAGCTCGTGCATCAATCCCAACCCGTGGGCAGGGTCAGGGGAGAGGATGATCTCATCCACCTCAGCCCTGATCCGTTCCGGCGCCACACCGCTGAGCAGTTCTTGGTAGTGCGTGATCTCCTTTTTTAATCGCTCGGTGAGATTAAAGCCTGGCAAGGTGCATCGATAGCGCACCGCCCTGAGCATACGCAGGGGGTCCTCCTGCAGGGCATGGGGGGAGGCCAGGTCGATCCGCCCCGCCTTGAGGTCCTCCACGGCCTGGGGGGCGGCGAAAAAGCGCTCTTCGGTAACGGCGTAGGCGATGGCGTTAATGGTGAAGTCCCTCCTCCTCAGGTCTTGTCCGATTGCATCACCCGCCATGACGGCGAAGTCGATGGTCTTATCTCCCTTGACCAGCCGATAGACCCGCTCCCCCCTCCCCTTGCCCATGGGGAACACGCTGGCCTCCAAGAGGTTCCCCAGCTGATCGAGAAAGGCAGTCGCGGCATCCTCCACGACGAAATCGTAGTCCTTGATCTCCCTCTTCAGAATGATGTCGCGGATAACGCCCCCCACCAGGTAGATTGGTAGCCCCTTTTGACGGGCGAACTCAACCACCTGCTGGATGATGGGATCAGCCAGGATCCGCTGCTCCACTCCGCTGAAGTCCTCTGGCAGGGCCTTAAGGGCCTTTTTTTCCCTCTGTGCTTTTTCTTTTGTCACCTTACCCCTCCCCACTCATCAGAGCCTATCGGTTTCTATCCGTTCAGTCAATAGACCGATATGTTTCACAATATCTATTTGTAACCCCCACACAAGGGGCGTTGTTATTGCTTGGGTGGAGGGGATGTGGTAGCTTAGTAAAAGATGAATTGCAAATTGTGCGGTAAAGATAAGAAGCTCATCAGGGCTCATATTATCCCAAAGAGTCTCTGGAAACCACTTTTTGACGCAAAACAACCGCCTGAGATCCATGCGAATACGCCAATTTTTAATGCTAAGAAGTCTCTTGTTGGAGTTTATGACACAGGAATTGTTTGCGCTCAATGCGAAAGCATCTTCTCGCCCTGGGATGACTATGCTCAGAAATTACTCTTAGCTAAACCCATGGAAAAGAAGTATGTAATTAAAAACGGCCAGAAAATTGCGTATGTAGAGAGCGCCATTGACTATGCTAAGCTTAAATTATTCTTCATTTCACTACTGTGGAAGGCCGCTGTATCAAACCACTATTTTTTCTCTCGGGTCAATGTGGGCTCATTCGAACCTCAACTAAGGAGAATGATCCAAAAGGGCGATCCCGGTGATCCAGATACGTTCGCCGTCGTGATGGCTAAATGTGAAGGCCCGCTTGGTACGATAATATTCAACCCCCATCCGGAGAGGTGGTGGGACATTACTTACTACCGTTTTTATGTGGCAGGCTACGCGGTCTATATAAAAGTGGATAGAAGACCTGCTCCAGACTGTATGGGTGAATTTGCCCTCGATCCTGAAAGACCCTTGATCATTATTGTGCGAGAATTGAGGACGAGCAAGGATTTTAAGGTAATGCAAAATATTGGGAGAAGTTCTGTTTTTAAGAAGCAACCTCAGTGAGCATGATGAAGATACTGTATGCGGAGCGCAACCTTTGAGTTTGACCAATAATTCCAGGCAAATCAGGCCCACCCCTCCACAATATCAACCAAACCAACCCCTGCATAAGGGTCTTTTTGTTGCCAGGTATGCTGAACCTTGAAACACGCCCACCCCTTTCATAACTAATTTACCAATTTATCACAGAAAGTCTTGACAAAAAAACATAAAGTTGATATATAATTAAGGTTTTATAAAAAAACACCCATAAATTTGTTATTTTTTGTATAATGAATAGAAGCGCCCAAGGAAACCTTATGTGTAACTGATCGTCTGAGTGAAGTAATGAACGAGGACTTCGTAGATTTCCGTGGGCTGTTTCAGAAGGAGTGTTGTCTGTGCCCTTTGTAAAAGGGTTTTCTTTTGTTAGCGAGAAAATAGTTTTTATAACTAACTAATTTCAAAAGGGAATTTACTCTTTGGAGCCTTGAAGGGTTCCGTTCTTTAAGGGAAGATTAAAGAAAGAAAAGGCGTTTTTGCTGCTGACTGTTAACAAAACCGTATAGAGAATATTAGTCGAGGTTATGAGATGCCAACCATCAATCAACTGGTGAGAAAGGGCAGGGAAGCCGTCAAGAGAAAGACCGCTTCACCCGCCCTCAGGGAGTGCCCACAAAAACGGGGGGTGTGCGTCAGGGTCTACACCACCACCCCGAAGAAACCGAACTCTGCCCTGAGGAAGGTTGCCAGGGTGCGCCTGACCAACGGGATGGAGGTGACCGCCTACATCCCCGGTATAGGGCATACCCTCCAGGAGCACTCCGTGGTGCTGGTACGGGGCGGCAGGGTCAAGGACCTCCCGGGTGTCCGCTACCACATCATCAGGGGAAGCTTGGACGCCCTGGGGGTTGAGGACAGGCGGAAATCCCGTTCCAAGTACGGGACGAAAAAACCCAAATAGTACAGGGTATTTGATATGCCACGAAGAAGGGAAGTAAAAAAGCGGGAAATACTGCCAGACCCCAAATACCGGGAGATATTGGTGGCAAAGTTCATCAATGTCCTTATGAGAAAAGGGAAAAAGAGTCTGGCCGAGCGGATATTTTACAACTCTTTGGAGATCGTGCGGGACAAGACCAAGGATGAGCCCCTCAAGGTCTTCCAGCAGGCCATGGAGAATGTGAAGCCCGTGGTGGAGGTCAAATCAAGACGGGTCGGCGGGGCCACCTATCAGGTCCCCGTCGAGGTGCGGCCCGATCGCAGGACAAGCCTGGCCATCCGCTGGATCATCCAGCATGCCAAGGAGCGGCCGGAAAAGTCGATGCCGGAACGGTTGGCCGCTGAGTTCTTGGACGCCGCCAACAAGAAAGGGGCATCGATCAAGAAAAAAGAAGACACCCACCGGATGGCCGAGGCCAATAAGGCCTTTGCCCATTACCGCTGGTAGAAGGACAGGAAATAGTGGCTCGATCAATACCATTGAAACAGGTCAGAAATATCGGCATCATGGCCCACATCGATGCTGGCAAGACCACCACGACCGAGCGGATACTCTACTATACCGGCGTATCTTATCGGATGGGCGAGGTGCATGAGGGCTCGGCGACCATGGACTGGATGGAGCAGGAACAAGAGCGGGGAATCACCATCACCTCTGCCGCAACCACCTGTTTCTGGCAGGATCATCGGATCAATATTATTGACACCCCGGGCCACGTCGATTTCACCATGGAGGTGGAGCGGTCTCTGCGGGTGCTCGATGGGGCCATCGCCATCTTTTGCGCCGTTGCAGGGGTTGAGCCCCAGTCCGAAACCGTGTGGCGTCAGGCAGAAAAATATGGCATCCCCCGAATCGCCTTCATCAACAAGATGGATCGGGTGGGGGCGGACTATGAGCGGACCATACAGATGATGAGGGATCGACTTGGAGCCCTCCCTCTCCCTTTGCAGCTCCCCTTAGGGAAAGAAGATGATTTCGTCGGGGTCATCGACCTGGTGGAGATGAAAGCTATTATCTACGATGACTCGACCTTAGGCTCCACATATCACGCCATCGAGATACCCGAAGATCGAATGAAGGAAGCCCTGCAATACCGGGAACGGATCGTGGAGAAGGTTGCCGAGGCGGACGAATCCCTCATGGAGAAATATATCGAAGGAACCCCGATCACCCCTGAGGAGATCAAGCAGGCCATCAGGGAGGCCACCGTGGGACACCGGGTGATACCTGTCCTGTGCGGGGCTGCCTTTAAAAACCGCGGGGTCCAGCCGCTGCTCGATTCAATCGTCAATTATCTCCCCTCCCCGCTTGATGTCCCGGCCATTGAGGGGATCAGGCCCGATGGTGAAAGTGAGAAGCGACTGCCTGCTGATGATGAACCCTTCTCCGCCCTGGCCTTCAAACTCATGAATGACCCCTTCATAGGCCACCTCACCTACCTGCGGATTTACTCCGGTTCCCTCAAGGCCGGAAGCACCATCTACAATGCTACCCGCGGGGGGAATGAGCGGATCGGGAGACTCCTCAAGATGCACGCCAATAAGCGAGAAGAGATCAAGGAGGTCTACGCTGGTGACATCGTAGCGGCTGTCGGTCTCAAAAACACCGCCACCGGCGATACCCTTTCGGATAGATCACACCCCATCATTTTAGAATCCATCGCCTTTCCCGAACCCGTCATCTCCGTTTCCATAGAACCCAAGACGAAAGAGGATTTCGATAAACTGGGTGAGGGGCTCCACAAGTTGGCCTTTGAAGACCCTTCCTTTCACATTAAGGTTAATGAAGAGACAGGGCAAACCTTGATCTCCGGGATGGGCGAACTTCATCTGGAGATCATCGTGGATCGACTCCTGCGTGAATTCAAGGTCGATGCCCGTGTGGGAATACCGGAGGTAAGCTATCGGGAAACCATTACCAAGGCGATCGAGGGAGAAGGAAGATTCATCAAACAAACCGGGGGGCGTGGGCAGTATGGACATGTTGTACTGCGGCTGGAGCCCCTCGAACCCGGCGGGGGATTTGAGTTCGTCAACAAGGTGGTGGGAGGTACCATCCCCAGAGAATATATTCCATCGGTGCAACGGGGTGTGCACGAGGCGATGCAACGGGGGGTCCTCGCCGGCTATCCTGTAACCGACGTACGGGTTACCCTCTTGGACGGATCCTACCACGAGGTGGACTCATCAGACATGGCCTTTAAGATAGCGGCCTCCATCGGTTTCAAGGACCTCGCATCGAAAGCAAAACCCATCGCCTTAGAACCCATTGTGTCCATGGAGGTTGTCCTCCCCGAAGAGTTTCTCGGAGATGTCATCGGCGATCTCAGCGCCAGGAGGGGGAAAATCAGCGGGGTAGAGGCCCACAGGGGGATTCAAACCGTCAAGGCCGAGGCCCCCCTGGCCGAGATGTTCGGGTATGCAACCGATCTGCGCTCCCTTACCCAAGGGAGGGCCACGTACACCATGCAGTTCGCCCTGTACAGCCCTGTGCCCTCCGCCATCATAGAGGCGGTCATTGCCCGCCGCGGGGGTGCCGGGTCTTCATCATTATCCAAAAAGAAGGAGGTCATCTGATGGCCAAGCTTAAGTTTGAGCGTACGAAGCCGCATATTAACATAGGGACGATAGGTCATGTGGATCATGGTAAGACGACGTTGACGGCGGCCATTACCAAGGTATTGGGGCTCAAGAAGTTGGCTGCCTTTATGCCCTTTGATCAGATTGACAAGGCGCCGGAGGAGAAGGAGCGGGGTTTGACCATTGCCATTGCGCATGTGGAGTATGAGACCGAGAAGCGTCATTATGCGCACATCGATTGTCCTGGTCATGCGGATTATATTAAGAACATGATTACGGGTGCGGCGCAGATGGATGGGACGATATTGGTGGTATCGGCGGCGGATGGTCCGATGCCCCAGACCAGAGAGCATGTCTTATTGGCCAAGCAGGTGCGGGTGCCGTCTATCGTGGTGTTTTTGAACAAGGTGGACATGGTGGATGATCCTGAGTTATTGGATTTGGTGGAGTTGGAGGTGCGGGAGTTGCTCAGTGGGTATGATTTTCCCGGTGATGATATACCGGTGGTGCGCGGCAGTGCCTTGAAGGCCTTGGAGAGTGATTCTACTGATCCTGCGGCTGCTGAGTATGAGTGTATTGGGCAGTTATTGGATGCGGTGGATGGGGCTATACCTGAGCCGGCGCGGGATGTGGACAAGGATTTTTTGATGCCGATAGAGGACGTCTTCACTATATCTGGTCGAGGTACGGTGGTCACTGGTCGTGTTGAGCGTGGGGTGGTGAAGGTTGGTGAGGAGATAGAGATTGTGGGGATTTCTGACACAACCAAGACGGTGGTCACGGGTGTGGAGATGTTTCGCAAGGTATTGGATGAGGGTCGTGCGGGGGACAACATTGGGGTATTGTTGCGGGGGGTCAAGCGTGAGGAGGTGGAGCGTGGTCAGGTATTGGCCAAGCCTGGCAGTATCACCCCGCATTTGAAGTTTAAGGGTGAGGTGTATATCTTGACCAAGGAAGAGGGGGGTCGGCACACGCCCTTTTTTAATGGATATCGTCCGCAGTTTTATTTTCGCACCACCGATGTCACGGGGGTGGTGACGTTGCCTGAGGGTGTTGAGATGGTAATGCCCGGTGACAACGTGAACTTACCGGTGGAGTTGATCACCCCCATTGCCTTGGAGAAGGAGTTGCGGTTTGCCATCCGGGAGGGTGGCCGCACCGTTGGAGCAGGAGTCGTCACCGAGGTCGTGGAGTAAGGGGAACTGAGGATGGCCAACGATCGCATCAGGGTTTGTCTTAAGGCGTATGATCATAAACTGCTCGATCAATCGGTTCAGGAGATCGTCGATGCCGTAAGGAGGACCGGGGCACGGGTGGCAGGACCCATACCGTTGCCTACCAAGATCAATAAGTTTTGTGTGCTCAGGTCGCCGAACATCGACAAGAAATCAAGGGAGCAATTTGAGATGAGGACGCACAAGCGGCTGCTCGATATCGTCGAGCCGACCCAACAGACGGTGGATGCCCTCATGAGATTGGAGCTTGCTGCCGGCGTCGATGTGGAGATCAAATTGTGATGGAGTCTCCCCCATGTTAAAGGGTATTATCGGAAGAAAACTCGGGATGACGCAGGTCTTCGGCGCACATGGCAACGCCACCCCCATAACGGTCATTGAGGCAGGCCCCTGTGCAATCGTTCAGATCAAGACCAGGGAAACGGAGGGATACAACGCCCTGCAGCTCGGATTTATGAAGAAAAAACCCCAACGGGTCAACCGTCCCTTATCGGGGCACTTTCAAAAGAGCGGCACGGGACCCTATTATATCATCAAGGAGTTCCCGGTAAATGACATAGGGGAATATACCGTAGGACAAGAGGTAACCCTGGAGGCCTTCACCATCGGGGATTTCATCGACGTGACCGGCACGAGCAAGGGAAGAGGATTTACCGGAGTCATCAAGCGCCACGGCTTCAGCGGTGCCCCCGGCTCCCACGGGGCCCATGAACACTTCCGGCACGGCGGCTCCATCGGTGCCTCGGCAACTCCATCCAAGACCTTTAAGGGGAAAAAGATGCCCGGACGCTTTGGTAACAGCCGGGTTACCACACAAAATCTCAGAATCGTCGATATAAAACCGGAGAGGAACCTCCTCTTGATACAAGGGGCCGTCCCTGGCTCGGCCAACTCGATCGTGATCATCAGGGAGGCCAAGAAAAGACAGGCCCTAAACGAAACTCCAAGCGAAACACAAGCGACACAGCAAGAGGATTAGGCATACATGGCTACGTGCGACCTCTACAATGTGCAGAAGAAAAAGGTGGGAAAGCTGGAGTTACAAGACTCTATCTTTGCCGCCCCCATCAAGCCCCAGCTCTTTTATGAGGTGACCACGTGGCAATTGGCGAAGAGGCGTCGAGGGACAGCCTCCACCAAGGAACGCGCGTCGGTGAGAGGTGGAGGGCATAAACCCTGGAGGCAAAAGGGAACGGGTAGGGCACGAGCCGGAACCAGCAGTTCTCCCCTGTGGCGGGGGGGGGGTACCATCTTCGGTCCCCACCCACGGGATTATGGTTTTACCCTTCCCAAAAAGGTACGCAGGGCCGCCCTGCGCTCGGCCCTCAGCCTCCGGCGCCAGGAGGGAAAACTCCTCCTCCTCGACGATTTTCCCGCTCCGGAGATCAAGACCAAGACCTTTGCCAAGGCCATGGAGGATTTGGGGATCACAAACGCCTTGATCGTGACCGACGGAGAGAACCTCAATCTGGAGCGATCTGCCAGAAACGTACCCTGGGTCAAGGTCTTACGGCATAATGGACTCAACGTATTTGACATACTCAAGTACGAACACCTGATCATCCTGAAACCCGCCATCGATAAGCTCGAAGAGAGGCTGAAGGGATGAAGGATATCTATGGGGTAATCAAGAAGCCCCTGATCACCGAGAAGGCGAATATCCTCAAGGAAGAGAAGAACAAGGTCGCCTTCGTCGTCGACCGCGGGGCCAACAAGGCGGAAATTAAGGAAGCGGTGGAGCGCCTCCTCAAGGTTAAGGTCCTCAAGGTCAATGTTACCAACATGAAAGGGAAACCCCGGAGGATTGGACGCACCATCGGCAAACGGCCCGATTGGAAAAAGGCGGTGGTCACCTTGAGGCCTGGGGACCGCATTGACTTCTTTGAGGGGGCGTAACCGGAAGAGATCTGGCTCATGGGCATTAAAGAATATCAACCAACATCTCCGGGTAGAAGGTTTCAAACGGTCTCTACCTTTGAAGAGATCACCCGTGCAGAACCGGAGCGTAGTCTCCTGCGCCCCCTGAAGAGCAGCGGGGGAAGAAACAATGCCGGAAGGATGACCGTCAGGTTTAGGGGCGGAGGGCATAAACGGAAGTACCGGGCAATCGACTTCGTCAGGAGGGATAAGATCGGGGTACCTGCCACGGTGGCGAGCATCGAGTATGACCCGAACCGCTCCGCCAGGATCGCCCTGGTGCATTACGCCGACGGGGAAAAGAGATATATCCTCGCCCCCCTCGACCTCAAGGTGGGGGCAAGGGTCATGACAGGGGAAAGGGTGGAGATCGAGCCCGGCAACGCCCTTCCCCTGAAAAACATACCCCAGGGCACCCTCATCCATAACGTGGAGCTGAAAATCGGAAAAGGGGGGCAGATGATCAGGAGCGGCGGCGGATACGGGAGGATCATGGCGAAAGAGGGGAAGTATGCACACGTGAGGCTCCCCTCAGGGGAGGTGCGTCTGGTGCACCAAGAGTGCTATGCTACCATCGGACAGGTGAGCAACATAGATCACGAAAGCATCTCCTTCGGCAAGGCGGGTAGGTCCCGATGGCTGGGTAGGCGTCCCCATGTGCGGGGCGTGGCCATGAACCCGGTAGACCACCCCATGGGAGGAGGAGAAGGGAAGAGTTCAGGGGGGAGACACCCCGTCAGTCCGTGGGGGGTCCCCGCTAAGGGATATAAGACCAGGAAAAACAAGATCACCGATAAATACATCGTTAAGAAAAGGAAATGAATTTATATCCTTTGGGATAGACAGGAGGAGTTGTGGCACGTTCGCTCAAGAAAGGTCCTTATATAGATCCCAGCCTTTTGAAAAAGACCCAAAAGGCCAAAGAGGGCTCAGGCGACAAGGTGATCAAGACGTGGTCGCGTCGGTCCACTATCACCCCTGAAATGGTGGGCTTGACCATGGCAGTTCACAACGGGAAAAAATTCATCCCTGTCTTCATTACCGAGGACATGGTGGGCTATAAACTGGGTGAATTCGCCCCGACTCGAACCTTCCACAGCCATGCCGGGGACAGAAGAACCAAGGTGGTCAAAGGAAAGAAATAGAGACTAGAGGAACAATGGAGGTCACGGCTAAAGCGCGATATATCAGGGTCTCACCTCGGAAGGCCAGATTGGTGACCGACCTGGTTAGGGGTAAGAAAGTGGGGGAGGCCTTGAACGTACTGGCCTTTACCCACAAGGCCTTTGCCAAGACCTTGACCAAACTGATCAATTCCGCCGTGGCCAACGCCCAACAGAACAAACAGATGGATGTGGACACCCTCATGGTCAAGCGGATATCGGTAGACGGTGGGCCCACCCTCAAGCGATTCATGCCGAGGGCCCAGGGAAGGGCCACTATGATTAGAAAGAGGACCAGCCACATAACGGTGATCTTGGATGAACGATAAGAAAGGGAGGTGACAGCTTGGGCCAAAAGGTACATCCCATCGGGTTTAGATTGGGGACCATAAAGGATTGGAATTCCAAGTGGTTCGCCGAGAGGGATTATGCCACCCTCTTGCACGAAGATATGACCATCCGGAATCATGTCAACACCAAACTCTCTCATGCAGCGGTTTCCTCGGTGGAGATAGAACGGGTGGCAAACAAGGCGAGCAAGGTAAAGGTGAATATCTACACCGCTCGACCGGGTATCATCATCGGCAAAAAAGGGGCGGAGGTGGAGAATCTCAAAAACGAACTCCAGGCCCTGACGAAAAAGGAGATCATCATAAATATTAAAGAGATCAGAAAGGCCGAGACCGATGCCCAACTGGTGGCCGAGAACGTGGCCTTCCAGTTGGTGCGTCGAGTGGCCTTCAGGAGGGCCATGAAGCGCAGTGTGAGCTCCGCCCGCAGATTAGGGGCGCAGGGGATAAAGATCGCGTGTGCGGGACGGTTGGGGGGACATGAGATGGCCCGACGGGAGTGGTACCGAGAAGGACGAGTTCCCCTGCACACCATCCGTGCCGATATCGGCTATGGCTTCGCCGAGGCCAAGACCACCTACGGCGTGATAGGGGTAAAGGTATGGATATTTAACGGAGAGGTCCTCTCACCCCGTGAGAGTGTATCTCCATAGTGGCAGAACACAATGCTGGCACCTAAAAAGACCAAATACCGCAAGCAACAGAAGGGAAGGATCAGAGGAAAAGCCCAGGCGGGTACCGACCTTAACTTCGGCGATTTCGGCCTCCAGGCCTTGGAAGGTGGGAGGATTAGCAACCGCCAGATTGAAGCGGCTCGTATCGCTATGACCCGTTTCATCAAGCGCACGGGGAGGATATGGATCCGCGTCTTCCCTGACAAACCCTTCACCAAGAAACCCGCCGAGACCAGGATGGGAAAGGGAAAGGGGACCGTAGAGGGATGGGTGGCCGCCGTGAAATCGGGCCGCATCCTGTACGAGATGGAGGGCGTCCCTGAAGAAAGGGCAAAGGAGGCCTTTCGACTCGCCTCGCACAAACTCCCCATTGCCACCCGATTTGTGGCTCGGGAGGAGATATGATGAGGGCACAGGAACTGCGGGAATTGAGCGTTGATGAGCTCACTCAAAAGGAGCGGGATCTCAAGGAAGAGCTCTTTAACCTCAGGTTCCAGCGTGCCACCGGACAACTCGAAAACCTCATGCGCCTGACCCAGGTCAAGCGCGATATAGCTAGAGTCAAGACCGTGTTACGCGAGGGAAAGGGAAAGGAGAAGGATGAAAAGGCGGGGGATGAACAAGCGTGAGATAGGGATTATCGTCAGCGACAAAATGGACAAGACAGTAACCG
>Ga0307437_1000997_pt1 | contig 19912 bp, 14 predicted proteins | sample SalMarWE160390MG_FD_202146 | JGI IMG/M metagenome (GOLD analysis project Ga0307437, IMG submission 202146) | Salt marsh sediment microbial communities from the Plum Island Ecosystem LTER, Massachusetts, United States - WE1603-90 | ecosystem: Environmental > Aquatic > Marine > Intertidal zone >...
GACTTAAATCAGGAGAAGTTTTTATTTCCTGGTAGGAAATAAGTATTAAGGTATAAATATAAAGGGGTCGGGACATGCTAACTTATAGATATCAGGAAAGATAGCCCATAATAAGGGCTGACTTTTAGTCTTAGAAGGCCCTATTTACCCCCAAAAAAAGCACTTTAAGAAAAGCTCCAAAAATAATATCAGATGATCTCCTTAAACGCACATTTTTGCCGCCAAAAACATTGCTTTAAAGCCGATTTTGAGGCCGTTTTTCATTTTAACTCCTGAAAATTCAATCAGTTCGTGTGGCCCGACCCCAAAATTGAATATTAAAATAATAATCATACAGCAGTTCTCCTGTAAATGGTAAGCTGAATTGAACTAAACCGCTTCGCGGTATACGGATAAACGTTTGATTTTTTAATTCTGGATAGATTTTCATCTTACTCGTAAACCTTCTTTGAAGAGTCTAAGATTGATATCACAAAATCCAAAGCTTTACAAAGGAGGTTTCATGAATACTTTACGTCAACGCATGTGGGAAGACATGCGCATCCGCAACCTTTCTCTGACTACTCAAAAGAAGTATCTGAGACAGGTTGCATCATTCGCAAACTATTTTAATAAGTCTCCTCGATTACTGGGAATTGAGGATATCCGTGTTTTCCTGCTCTATCTTGCCCAGGAGAGGAAATTATCAGCAAGTTCCATCAATGTATAACCGTATCCGCTTTACGATTTTTGTACAAAGTAACTCTAGGATGCCAATGGGATATTGAAAAGATTGAGTACTTCTGGGGATATCGAAACCATGTCGTCTTAGATGCCATATCTGAATTACCTGTGGGCGAAATCACCAAACCAGCTAATGTTTCCGAACAAATCCTTTTCGTTCCCTTATTCACCCAAATCCAGAACTCTTTCAATTTTCCTATTAAAGAGGTTCTCGCTGATGCTATGTACGATGTCGAATATATTCTCAAGTTTGTCATCCGTGATTTAAAAGCCCTCCCCAGAATAGCCCGTAACCCTCGCTGGCAGACACACTCCGATGTCAAACCTTCTCCCACTGGCGGCCTCATATGTATTGCTGGGTTCAACATGATTTACTGGGGCAAGTTCAAAGACCGGGGAAAAATCAGGTTGAAGTTCGTTTGCCCCGTTACCCATTCTAAAAAATTTGCCAAAAGCCATCCCGTTTGCCCTTGGCTTCATCCGAAATTTCTCAAAGGCAAAGGCTGCATTGCATATCTTCGAGGCGATTCCAATGTCAGGACATCTATCAATTATGGCTCTGAATCTTTTAAGAAAAGCTACAATCGCAGAACAAGCTCTGAGCGTGTTTTTTCTCGGGTTTTGACGCTTTCCATGCAAAATCCATCTGTCATTGGATTGCAGGCTACAGCCAATCACTGTACTATCGCTCATATTACTGTTCTCCTTATTGCACTCACTGCAGTTAAAACAGGCCATAAAGATAAAATCCGCTTCATCAAAAAATTCCTTCCTTTTATCTAATTTTGTGACCGCCTATTTAATATATAGTCTTTTTTGCAATATTCAATAAATTTTTCATTATTTCAGTCGCTTTTTATTTAAGAAAAACGTCAACTAATGCTTCTTCTATATTCTCTTTCCTAAAAAATAGTTTCACTCCTCTTTCTTGCAGTCTTGTTATTCCTTTTTTACCGATATGAGCAGATATAATGATCGAACAATCATCAATTAAATTATAAACATCTAATGTCTTTAAATGCTGCATCGTTCCTGCAAACGGATTATTTCTTTTCTCAATGAGCCTGAATTGCGTTTCATTTTCAATTTCATAAATAAACATCTTTTTTGCCATTCCCAACATTCTCGGAAAGATATTTATTCCGTCATTGGTTGGGATGGCAATTCTTACTCGATCTTCTTTATTACTATTGATTTTTTGGGCTTTCAGTAATCTCACATAATTCTTGAAGAAGAAAAACTCTTCAAAGTCAGCGAAATTGTTACTTTCCAGTATCTGCTTCCAATCTCTTCCGATAAAATCAAAAGCATATTTGCATTCAATGTTTTTAAAAATAAAGCGGTACAATGGCGGCATCTCAGTCATGTTAAATTCAGCGAAATCGAGCATGAAAAATGTACCTCCAGGTTTTAAATGGGCATAAATGTTTTGGAGCACTATTTTGCGGACTTCATTCGGAAAGCCGTGGATCACAAAGCTAATAAAAATTTTATCAAATTGCTCTGATATATCAAATAGAAGGTCAATTCTTTGCCTGAGAAATTTAATATTCTGATGTTTAGCGCATTTTTTATTGAATTGCTTTTCCATAATCGACGATACATCCATGCCGGTTATTGCTCCATTATCACCCAGATATTTTGCCATAATGCAGGCATTACGCCCGCTGCCGCAACCCAAATCGAGAATTTTATCTCCATGCTGAATATCCATTGCCTTAATTGCCCTATGAATAAAGCCGCGATAAAGCCCCAGAGAGGCAATATTCATAACCTTATCATAATTTTTTGCCGTAAATGGCTCTAATTCAACACCCGAATCAGGATATATTTTGTCTGTTTTTGAGTTCATTTTTTACAATCAATCTTATAGATAAAATAAAATGACAAAAAAATTATAAGTATAAATAGTACAAAAAAAAGTGTAAATCCGAATTCAGTTATTATCCAGCCACCTATAAATGAAAATATGGAAGGGATGATGCTGCCTGCACCTGACAATCCTGTGTATAATGCCCTGTTCTCATTATTAGTGATTTCCAATAATATTCCGTTTATAGAAACATTATGAATTGTAAAAATGACTCCGCCAGCCAAAAAGATATAAGGGAAAAGCATAGATCCTGGAAGCATCAAAATAAACAAAGGGACCAGGATAGCAAGAATTGAAGTAATATACAACATGTATTGGTATTTAACTTTTTTGGAATAATAAAAGAGTACACTACCAGTTAGAACTCCGCCAATTACTTTTAGAATCAAAAAATTGCCAATGTCTTGACTCCCCGCATAAAATATTTTCTTGGCATAAAGGATTAAAAAAGGCATCAGAACTATACTGATTCCCTGAGTATTGATCAAAAACAAATAATTTCTCAGCTTTATATTGGTACGGATTTCTTGAATAACAATGTGTATGAATTTCACCAGCCCGTCAATTTTGGAATTGAATGCTGGGATTTCCTTGATTTTCCAGAACCCAAAAGACGCAATTCCAAGCAGTACAGCAGCGATAAAAAATAATGTGGCATAATTTATGGGGTAACCGTATTCTGACAATACACCTTTGGCAAGGAAGGCTGACAGAAGAACTACAATACTAGAAATAACGTGTTTGATAGAAAAAAATGCTTTTCTTTTTTCCTGTAATACGGATTTCCCCAAAATATCAACATAATTAATGTTTGCAAAAGCACCGCTAAACGAAAACAGGGAAATTAATATGAAAATAGACCAGATGATAAAATTATCCTGAATATGAGATGAAAAATAAAATAACACTGCCATACCGCCGAGAGCGAAAATACGAGCGTTGATTCCGCCCAGTAAATAACCTTTCTTTGAAGGTTGATTATTCAGGAACGGTGCAAAAAATAGTTGCGCAAATTTTCCTCCGCCCAGCATAATTGATGTTAATATTCCAAGATGCAGCGCACTGCCGCCCGCATCGACCATCATGGCCGGAATGATTGTGTCCACATCCATAAAATTTATTGCCAATGCAAGAAACACAGCATGCCATAAAAAGGAATAATAATTGTTTTTTGATATCTGTTTGTTTAATTCCACTGTATAAATCTATTTCGTATCATTGGTAGCTAATTGTAAAGCTATTTGTCAAATTTCTGATAAAAAAATATCCAATTTATTAATCAATGAAATTTTTATAACTCATTCCAAATTTGGGATAACTTTTCATTTGCCACTTCCATTTCGTTTGCTGCTTCTAATACACTTTTGTAAATCGGTTCGTTAAGGTATAGTAATTTCCTTTTTTTGAAATTAGGATTTTCTCTAAATTTCATCAAATTTTCTCTCTCTGAGCTACTGTATTAAAAATAATACATAGAACAAAAATATAAAGTCAATAAAATCCTTAGGAAAGAGAGAATTTCATAGAATTAGCCTGTAAAAAGATAATACAGAATAGACTTTGCTCTTAATTTCTTATTAAGCAAGTTTACTTTTATAGATATTCCACTCTTTTCTCCGCTGCCATGTTAAGCTGGACTTTGGGAGTCGGTGGTCTTTCTACCTTAAAGGTAAAGTTGAGGTGGTTGATTATCACGTTGCTGCAACAAGGAAATATGAAAAGGGGGTCTGGCCATGCTAACTTATAGATATTAAGCAAGTTAGCCCGAAGAAAGGCCTTGTTTTTGGCCTTAGAAGTTCCTTTTTAGGCCCCAAAAAAGCACTTTAAGACGCAAACTATAAAAATAACATCTGATCTGCTTAAACGTACATTTTTGCCGCCAAAAACATTGCTTTAAAGCCGATTTTGAGGCCGTTTTTCATTTTAACTCCTGAAAATTCAATCAGTTCGTGTGGCCCGATCCCAAAGGGCCAACCAAAGGACCAAAGGAATTATAAATTACTTTCTATCATTCATAAATATATATATATATGATATTCTGGAACAGTAATAAGGAGGAATGCTAATGACCAGAGGATCTAAAATCGGGATGATTGTTGGCATATGTTGTGGTATTGTCGGCATTGCTGCTTGGATTATTTTCGGAGTAGCTCCACTGATTAGGTCCAATGCTCCCTTAGAACCGGCAAGAAGTACAATGGGCACTTCCGGCGGGTATGTTATCATTGCAACCGAAAAGGCAGACAATGATTATACCCAGGCGATTGCAATTGCAAAAGAGATACATCCTGAGGCGGATAAGATGGTATTTTCTCCAGCCAGCCTGGAGGTTGTGAAATCAAAACTTAAGAAGCTGCAGCCCCGCTATGCCTTATTATTTATGACTCCTGATGAGATTGATGCTAACTTTGTCTGGAAATGGCTGAAAATGGCTTCCGAAATTGATGACGACCCTTTTGTTGATTTTTGTTACGGGTTTATTACCGGGAGAAATGCAAAAGCTGCAGCCGCTTTCATGGAAAGGATAAAGGATGCAGCCGAAGGAAAACTCAAACTTGCCGGTAAAATGATTGACAATCTTGGTTCTAACATGCAGGCCAAGGCCAGTGCTTTTTATCAGAACCGTGGCAGCTATATGATACCGGTCTTTTCCGAACGGTGCTCCCTTGAGACTATTTCCCACGGCAGGCGGGGTTTTACAAAAGAACGTCTCTCCAGCATGTATGGGGCTGGCATTGTTCACTGGGGAGGGCATGGCTATCCTGACCGCGTAGTTGACAGCCTGAACGGTCCATTTGTGCAAAAGCTCAAACTTTCTCCATGCATTGCTTTTAATGGAGCCTGCTATACTGGAGTTACTTCAACCTGGTTTAGTATGATGGGAGGAAAGCTGAAGAAACAGAAAGTGGATGACAGTAAGTCTTTTTGCTTGGGGATCTTAACTAATAATGTAATTGCCTATCTTGCTGCCTTACATGCTGACCATGGCATCCCTGTTTATCAGGAAATGGAGTACATGGCAACTACTGGCGCTTCCCTGGGTGAGATTATTAAACACACCTATGATGGAGTGGTGCTTGGTAATGGCGGGAAGTTGCCTCATTTTGGAACTCTTACAGAGGGGATGATATTAAACTGGAGCCCGAAAGATATTATGTTAAATGGAACAGCGACTCGTGTGCTTTTTGGAGACCCTGCTTATGTACCGATTAAGGCATTTTCCAGCAAACCATTTGATATAAAAACTAGTATCAAAGATGGGGAACTGGAGATTGTTGCGACACTTGTAAATCCGGTTTTGAAATCTACATATACCGATACATATCATTCTGATATGTCAATAACACAGCAGTTTAATGACCGTGCTCTTCTATTTTTTGGTTTACCAAATGGCTGGGATACAGTCAAAAAAGTGAGCATTTCTGATGTAACTGTGAATGACAAATTAATTAAGCATAAACTGGTTGGTTATGCTGTTGAGCGGGATGGAAAAGTATCCATGCTTCATATTCAGATTGATTTACCCAGCAGCGGTTACATGCAGTCGCCATTCCGGAAAAAGGGGGCCAGGATTAAACTCAGGGCAAAAAGATAAAAGGAAAAGGGGGTCGGGTCATGCTAACTTATAGATATTAAGCAAGTTCACTCCCAAAATATGAGTTCAGTGCTTATTTTTTACGTATGGCTCCAACAGCGATTTTCATACGATGTAACCGTCCCCGGTTAGATGCAGTCCGTCATTGGAATAATCAGGGTTAAGCTTATTTCCTTCACAGGTAAAGGATGAATATACGTCAATATAGGTGATTTTGAATATTTCCGCCTGCTTCTTAAGTTTTTTATTGATTTCTTTATCCTCATCATTCTAGCTCCCTGAAAAATATTGTGCATTCTTGTCCGGAGTCAAAGCAGCGGTTGAATCTCATGCCACATCTGTTTGATTGAAACGGCCCGGACATTTTCAGCCAGTGCAAAAGTCCGCTCACCAGCGTGGATAACGTCCAATGAAGAAAGCTTCAAATATGTGATGGCGCTTCGCATCGACCTCGTCAGCTTGGGAGAGCTGGTCCTTTTGATTTCGAATCCCAGGCGTGTCCTTGCCCTCACCACCAGTAAGTCGAGTTCAGCGCCGGCATGTGTTGCCCAGAAAAAACATTCCTCGTCTCTGGCCTTAAGGCGGCGCTTGAGCTGGTTGATGACGAAGCCTTCCCAGGAAGCTCCGATTTTAGGATGGCCTTCCAGGTCCTGCAAAAGATAAGAATTTCCTTTTCAGCTGGACCGGCTGGATGAGCATCTTTGTCCTCATTTTCCCATTCAGCCATCGTGAGGAAATATAAATCACGATAAAAAAGATGTCAAGGACAATCGGAAGTCGCTCATGGTGGGTCAAAACGCCGCAGGAAAGCTCAAGAGTGCCCAAAACCGCATAGATGACTCCTTCCAGGCAAGAGAAGATTATAAGAAATGATCGGCTGGAGCCTCGGAGTCCATCAAGAATTCCTGATAGGCAAGATGAGGCGGGGGAGGTCTCTCCGCGACAAATGTCAGCTTGAGGTGGGCGATGATACGATCGACCACCGCATAGTCGGTGAGGAAGGCGATGATGCGCATTTCCCCCTGGCATTTGGGACAGGTCAAGGGATTAACCTTGTAGACTTTCCTTATCATCTCGGCCCAGCCCCGGCGGGGGATCCTCGGGTTCTCCTTCTCAACGATGATGAATGGATGCTTGTCGGGCTGCCCCTTCCGCACTTTGCCCCGGTGAGCATTGGCATACAGGCCGAAGTAACGGACGGTGACCTGGCCCTTGTCTGGAATATGGGAGGTCACCCGGGCGATAAACTCCAGATAATCCATGCGCTCTACCTCGGCGGCCTCTTTCCCATACCGGTAGCAGACCTTGCCTTCCTGTTCATCGGGGGAGAGGCGTTCCAGAGAAAGCAGCGGACGGATCATATATTTGCCCACTCTCTCAGCCTCTTCTCTGGTCTTGGCCCTAACCTTGCTGTGGACGTTGAAACCTGTGTGGCGCCACCCTATGATCTTCTCCACCAGTGCCTCTGAGATGAGCTCCTCCCTGAGGAGAAGAGCGAAGACCTCCCGGGCAAACATCTGGGCCAGGAGGCTGTCCTGGAAAGAAGCGAGATGATGAAACGTCCCCTCTCTATCTTCACCCCCCTCGGTCACCAGAAAATGGAGGTGCGGGTGAAGATTTATCTTCTGTCCGAAGGTCTGGACGGCGGCCCGGCAGAGTTCCCCCAGAAGCCGACGCTTGTAGCGGAAGAAGATGCGCAGTATCTTAGGCACGGTGAAAACAACCTGGCGGTGGGGAACATCCAGGAGAAGCTTCTCCCTCATCCACTCACCCCATTCCTCCCACCTTTTCGAATGGCACGATGGGCAAAATCCACGAGTGCGACAGGAAAAGTAAAGGAGCCGCTCCTCACCACAGTCCGGACACCTGATGCGAGCAAAGCCGCAGTCGAGGTAGCGCTCGACCACATCCTTGATGATGGGTCGGAGGAAGCCGTACTCTTTCTCGAAACGTGACTCATATTCGGCCAGGAACTGGTCAAAGTAATGGAAGAGTGCCCGGTAGAGCACGGTGCATTCGGGATGTCGGGGACGGTAAACTCCTGCCACAGCAGGGACTCATGAATCAAGAAACGGGCCAATCCCCTCTGAAAAAGCCTAATTGCTGAAATGACAGAAGTTAGCGTAAGCGTTCCAGCGGACTAGGAGCCCAAGGTGTCAACTTCCGTTGACCCTCAGAATAGAGAAAAGCGCCAAAAGTTAGCACTCTATTTATGTTACTGCTTAGAGTAGAAATGCACCAATGGCTTCGGAAAATTGTCCCGTACCCAACAACAAACTACAAACGGTCAATGGGGGCAAAAGCGCTACGGCCACCATGACACCGATAATTGCAGAAGATGCTCCAGTCGTAAATGCGAGCACCCCTGCACAGCCAGAGGCAAGGGCCAGAATAATGTCGGAAAGATTCGCCCGAGTTCTCATTGGTCTATCAGAAAGTCTGATTTCGCAAGTGTTAAGATTCTCTTCTCTTCTTCTTTAATATCCTGCACTGAATCATTTCCTAATCTGCATTCACTTTGCGGAAAGATTAAATGATAAAGTAAGTGCATGATCTGGGAATTTGACGCTGTACCAGCAATTACAATGAGGCAGTCATCTATACAAGAAGCTGAAAAGTTTTGAACTCTCGCTTCAGAGAACCAGGGGCTCAGGACGCGCATACGTTTGAAACACAGCAAAAAATTCAATTTTATCGCGCTTGCGATGCATGCTCGACCGTCAAAGGAATCGGATTTTCCTGTTTGTATATCTTCAGCTCTTGAATATCGGCCGGGAGGGTGAACCCTTCATTTATTAAAATCTCTTTCGTTTGAGTGATGGCAGTCGTTTTCAAATCCAAAGCCGATCCTTTGAATTCGAATAGATTCACCCAATAATAGACTCTCAGGTTAACAGTGCTTTTGGCGAGTTCTTCAACCGCGACAACAGGAGCAGGATCCTTCAACAATCCATCCAACTCGTTTATTTTGTCGAGAATGAGCGTTCTCGCTTTATCCGCATCATCTTCTTGGTCAATCCCCACGACAAAATCGAATCTCAATAATCCATCCCTTGTGTAGTTGAGAAGCGGATTCTTCAATATCATCGCATTCGGAATGTAAATATCTTTCCCGTCAAAAGACCGGATATGCGTGTTCCGCAAATCCAGTGTTTTAACCACGCCTTTGATGGTATCGGATTCAACCGTATCCCCGACATCGAATGGCCGGTTGAACGCCAAAAGAACTCCGGCAAGAAAATTCTCTCCGATATCACGAAAAGCAAAACCGAGCACGACTCCGGTTATCCCGGCACTGGTGAGCAAACCCCGGGCGATGCCACCCAGTCCGACGAAATGCATAGCGAGGGCAAGGCCGACCAAAATGATGCCCCATTGAAAAACCTTTGCAATGAATTTTGCCAATAAAGGATCGTCCGTCCTTTTGCTCATTCTTTTTTGCGCGATTCTCTTGACTCTTCTGCCGATGTAGATCGCGATCAACAAAACGATGATGGCAAAAACGATCTTCGGCAAAAAAAACCAAAAGTCTTCCAGATATTTCTCGAGGACAGGTATCAATCTCTCTTTCATGTCATTCCTCCTTTCGAACTCACGATTGTATTCCAAATATTATTTTGGGTTTAATTAAAATATTTGTCCGCAGAAGGGCCATAACTCTCAGTCATTTTGGGACAAAAAAATAAGCAGAACGAGCAGAAACAGGAGGCTGGTCCAAAGAATGATGGCAGTGCGCGTGGCTTTTTAGGCACGATTGGCCTCCCACCAGGTAAGTGGACGAACACCTTGGAAAAGAAATGTGATGACGCCGGCAAGGTTCACACAGATGAAATTCACGAGAAATAATTGCAAGGAACCAATGGCCAGTTCCCACTGGCCGGCGCCTACGAGCATGCCCATCGTGACAAGAGGGGGAAGAAGAGCGACCGCCACCATCACTCCGATCAAGGCGGAAACCAATCCCGAGGACAATGATAAAACGGCAGCGCTTCCTGCTGACAAGGCAAGGGCGATATCTCCAAAATTGACTTCCGTTCTGGTAAAAATCTCAGGAATCTGGGGATTAACTTCAAGTAAGATACCGATCAACGCCGAAAAAACAAAAGCCCACAAGCTTCCCACAAAAATCGTTTTGAGAGCTCTTCGGGATAAGTCTCCATCGCTGAGAGTCGTCCCCAGGGATAAAGCCACGTTGGGTCCCAATGCCGGGGCGATGACCATCGCTCCGATGATGAACACGACATTGTTCCGGAGTATGCCTACCGCTGCCACCACTGAAGCGAGAACGATCAACACGATAAAAATCCAGGAGAGTTTTGTCATCTTCTCGACATCGGAGTACAGCTCTTCCCGTGATATCCTTGTTCCAATTTTCCCGCTTTTATCGACCTTCGTTTCGCCCGATTTTTTGGGAGTTTTTTCTTCCTTTATCCGTATCCGTCCCTGTGTGATCTCCTCATCCCACATATCGATAGGATTCTGTTCCCGAATCAAGCCCTCTGCAACATTGAGGTATCCTGGGGAAAGCACGATTTCGATCAGCCGGAGAGACATGTCATTCTCCTTGTCTGGATTTGTATAGGTAAACTATGATGCGGCATCTTCCTTCAATATTTTCTTCAAAACATCAAGAGGGCCATACACCACGAGCCTGTCGCCTATAAGGATTTTTTCAGCAGCTTTGGGTATAGGAATCCAAGTCTTCTCCCTTTCTATGCCTAAAACCACGGCTCCCTTTTCGCGCAAATGAGACTTTGTCAAAGTTTTGCCGTTTAGTGAAGAGTGTGGCCCGACAATTTTTTTTACAAGCCCGTACCCCTCCAGAAAATGGAGGAGATCTTCTGTCGTGGCTTCCTCAAAAACCGGAGACTTGATGAGTTTGTTTTCTATGAACCTTTCCCACCTTCTCGTGAATTTTTTATATGTCGCGACTTTGTAGATAAGGAATACCCCGACAATCAAAATGACGACATTGACGGGGAGTTGATATCCTCTGCTCGTGGCCATCGAGCTCGTGGCCGTGACGATGACCGTCGCGATTCCTGCATTTCCTGTTATCATCAGCCAACGGATGATCTGACGCCTACGGGGATGATTGACGATCGATTCGGATTCTTTTGTGGTGAAACCTGTACCGGAAAACGCAGACAAAGCCTGAAATCTTGCCTTATTCTTTTCCAATCCGGTCATCATCAGAGCCACAGAGGCAGCCCTCACGATCAAAAAAGAAAACAGGATCGCCAGCAAAGTTGGCAGAAGAAAATATATCCCGATCATTTTATTTGCCTCCTTTAATGTCGTTCCTTCAATGACACCGAATTATCAAAATGTATTGTATCGAAAACTAGAAGACTTGACCAATGCTAAAGAAGATTTGAGACAGGGTTTCCCCAAGACGACGATCGAGCTTGAATCCCCAATCCAACCGGATCAAAACAAAAGGGGTCTGGAGACGAAGCCCGAAACCAGCTGTTTTTCTGATGTCAGATAAGTCAAAATCAGTGATTTTCGGATACACATTTCCCAAATCCAAAAAGACAACGCCACCGAATTTCTTGAAAATCGGGAATCTCAACTCTTGGTTCAGAATGAACACGGCATCTCCGCCGAATGGCAAATCCGTTATGGGGTCCCTGGGCCCGAGTTCATCTTTCTTGAATCCACGAATTGTGGTCCCTCCCCCTGCAAAAAATCTTTCACTGGTCGGAAGATCCTCCGCATATCCTTTCCCCAATCCTATTCGGAAGGAAGAGGCATAGGTGAGAAAATCCGTCAATTTTGCATAGGAAATGAGTTGCCCGAAGTAGCGGATAAACCGTGTCTTCGATCCCAAGAAACCGGGGGCGTATCTGATGCTTTGTGACAGGAATATCCCTCGTGAGGCATTCAGGATATCATCACGGGTATCATGGGTGAATGCCAAATTGAATGTTCCTATACGATCAGTCTTTTCCAAATCTTGTTTTCCTGTTTGGTCGGGAACGAACGTGTCGATTTTCTCGAAGGAATAGTTGTAAGAGATCAAATTGGATTCGCTAATTTTCAACTGCTGCTGGAGTGTAAAGCCTGTGCGGTCTATGGTAAACGCTGGCTTAATTGTTTTGTTGAAAAACAGATAGAATTCTGTGTTTATCTTTTTAGCGAAAATATAGGGGCTACGGAAGAAAGCCCTTGCATCCCGTCCGTCGCGATTCAGGCGAAAACTCGATCCCAAAAGAAGTGCGTTTCCGAGGAAATTTCGGTCGATCAAATTGGCAAGAACTCCAAAGGAGGAATCCGTGTCATATTGCAGACCATATCTCAAACGATAGGGCTTGAACTCCTTCACGTCTATGAGGACACGGCAGGGTTTCACAGAGTCCGTTTGATTCTTTCCGGCATCAAAAGAAACCGATCCTTCGTGAGCCATAGGAAGAACATCGATATTGACCCTTTCGAAAACACCCAGATCATATAATCGCTTCCGGCTCTCATTGATCGACCAAAAATTGACCTCATCTCCTTTTTTTAACTTCAGCTCACGCCGAATGACTCGCTCCTTGGTCAATAGATTGCCCAAAATCTGAATTTCCTCGATAACCCATCCGAGATCCTCCTTGACTGCGATCATCAAATTAACGGTCCCTTTATCTGAATCGACCAGGACATCGGATCTCACACGCACATCATTGAAGCCTTTCTGCTGATACATTCCTTCAATTTTAGCTTCGACCTGGTTAAATCTCTCTGGGGATATAACGTCTGCGGGATGAATACCGATTTCTTCGAAAATTCGCTCCTCCTCAAAATAATGAGCCCCTTCAACGTCAATGGTTTCCACTCGAAACCGCACTCCTTCCTGTATGGAAAAGTCCAAAAAAACTTTCCTTTTATCGGGTTCGAAACGGATAGCTGGCAACTGCACTTTCGGGCGCAAAAATCCGCTGCGGCCGTAGAGTCCCTCGATATGTCTCTTGAAATCCATGGGTTTGTAAAAAGCCATGCTCACTAATCTGTTCTTTCGAAGATAGGCTGAGATATCCTTAGCGGCAATCAGCTTGTTACCTTCGTAATGGATAATAGGGTTGTGGAATCTGAGTCCTTTCGATATCTGGAACACGATGATTCTTTCCCCGTTCGCCCCTCGCTCTTCTTGGGACTGGACAGCCGCTTGATAATACCTTCTCTCCAATAGATGAATCCGAATTTTCTGTGCGATATCTTCCTTGGTCAGTTGTCCGAATGAACTCCCGATCCAGGAATCCAGGATGTCTCTCTTCAATTTTTTCGGGACAACAGCTCCCCTGTATTCGATGATAACTTTTGGCCCCGAGTCAATACGAACGATCAAGTCGAGTCGGCCATTCCTTGACTCTTTTTTGGAGGCTAGGGAGAAGCTCAAATAATCGTTTTTCCGGTAAATCCTACGGACTATCTCGAGAGCTTCTTGGAACCTCGTAAAGTTGAACCGCTTTCCACTTTTCCATTTCAATTTTTGATAAATCTCGCCTGCAGGCAGCCCAAGATCTCCGGCCAATTCCACATCGCCCATCAAGAGTTCTTTTTTTTCAAGTTTATCTTTTGGCAAATGGGAGGATGCTCTTTTCAATCCAAACAGAATCTCATGACGAAAGGCCAAGTTGTATTCATTATTGTCGCGTTTGATTCCCTGGATGTTGAAACTTTGGAGAGGATTATAGTTCGCCAACCACATCTGATTCCGGGCATCCTTCAGGTCTTGGGAAAAGACTAGCTCAAAGTTGCGTGAGAGGTTCTGTCCGACAGTGATCCGGGCTTCTGGATTTTCTTCGGCAGATACCAGGCCCGCATCGATCCTCACACTTTCCAATCCTAGCGCTCTGGCTGTGGCCTGCTCGATCTTTCCCGTGAGCGCACTGTTGATATAGGAGAGGGCCGTACTACCGGCCACACTGAGGATGGAAGCCGAGGCGCTTTCCAAAGTCCTTCCTGTGACAAGCAAAGACACGATATTCGGCTCGGAGAGCGGGGGATCAGAAACAAGACTTGCCGATAATTTTTCGGGTGTGCCCTGGAGGACCAACCGGATATCATATTCCTGGACTTGCGTCCGCGCGCTCAGATTCAGATCCGGTTCTATGCGGGTGGGATTGATAAAATCGACCGTACCTTGCTCGATGGCAAATGTGTTTTGGCTGAAATAGACTTCTCCCCCCTCGACAATATCTATCCGACCAGCCAAACTCGGATGATATGCCATACCGGTCAATTTAAGATCGGCCGACATTTGAGATTTCGAGATATTGTTGTCGATGACAAGATTCTCCGCTGTTAGGATGTTTATGTTGAAGCTCAAATCTTTCAAATAGGGATTCGGCTCTTGAAAAACGTCCCCTATAGGATCTCTTCTAATAAGCCGGAAGAGAGTCGAACCGACATTGAAATCATCTGTATACCTTGCATCCATGACCATTACATCCCCAGAGAGGAGATACTCCTTGTCTTGGGAAAACAATTTGAGTTCGCTGGAAACCAGAGATCGTAAACCTTTAGGGAAGTCGAACACGGAATTTTCCGTCTTCAGGTTTAGTTCGATATCATGGAAAGCCATCGCGGTAAATCCGGCTTTCCCGGTCAGCAAGATTTTTCCTCCATTCAGGTCCCCTTGTATCCCCTCAATTTCGATCCGATTTTGTGCAAATTTTATTTTTCCATTAAGCTGATCTAAAAAAATGCGGGGACTCATTCTCTGAATTCGTCCATCTCGAACATCCATAAAACCCTGAATCGATGGATTGGAATAGCTATCTCGGGCGTAGAGCTCGAAACGGGCTTTGCCAGAAAAAACGTCTTCTTTGTCAAACGCGCTTAGCCCGCTGAGATCGAACTCTCCTCCGAAGAAGATGTCGATCTCCCTGCTCCCGGTTATGCTGGCCTTCCCTTTCATATCAAGGTGATTTTCTCCATCTTTGAGAACAAGATTCTGAACCGATAGCACACCATTCTCCAGCTGAACGACAGTCAAATCGTTTTGTTTTAGCGGGATTCCCAAAACATTCAATTCGAAGGTCTCAAAATGAGCTTTGCCGGAAATTTTGTCGGGCTGGAGATGTTTCCCTTTTAATTCCAATTCGCCGCTAATCTTCCCGCTGAGCGATTGAGCCATCTCCCGAAAATACAGCGGTTCCAAGACAGCAGGGTCGAAGTCCTGAAAGTGGAACATAACATTTGCTTCTCTGTCGCCGCGAACGCGGAATAATTCGGGCAACGTCAGAGAAAGAGATTCCAAGGGAATATCCCCTTTCATCAAAACCTGGCTATTGGCAAGACGCAGAGAAAAGGAGTCGATTCGGATAACATTGTCCTTAATCATGATGCGAGATCGGATATCTTCCAAAACGATCGGGATGGGAGCGTACTGAAATTGAGTTCCGGAAATTTCCAATGTTGCAGAGATGTCGAGATCTTTGAGGGATCCCCGAAGCTCTGATTCGATTCGCAAGAAACCTGTGCTATCCACGTTTGGGAAAAATCCTCTCAACAGGGATAGATCCACATCTGCCCTGACCCATAGTCTTGATGCAGAAGATTCCATGGAGGTGAGGATTCCTTTGGCCTCGATTTCCGCTCCTGTGCCAGTCAGCACCAGATTTTCGATATGGAAAGCATCCTCTTTGTAAGAGACAAGAATCGGGCCTTTGTTTTGGATAAGGTGCTGTCCCGTTCGGAGTTGGATTTGCTCGATTTTTGCGTTTGTTTCTATTTTATTTCCCGGTTCCTCGAGATCCAGCTTCATGCTGATCTGGGATGTCAACAGGCCGGAAAAATCATGTTCTTCCAAGAGAAGAATCTTTTCCTTGAAGACATTGAGGCGCATCCGGTTGGTGTCCCATTCCAATTTCAGGAGGCGAGGATGGCCCAGAGAAATCGAACCGTCTACCGAGCTCGAAAATACAGGGGACTCAACATGGAAGGCCAACTCATCCCTTCAGGTTTGGATCTCGAATGCTAAATCACCCAAATCGCGAGTCCCTATGAAGGCCTGACGTAAACTCCCTTTCACCCGGATTTCCGGAGATCCCATTTTTCCTTCGACCGTGGCGCTGACTGCAACAGTCCCTGTCGCCACCATCGGAATGTCAAGAATCCTCAAAATCCTCTCGAGAGCGAGATCCTCCCCTTCCGCTTCAAAATGCATAGTTCGCCCAGAAGATGTTAGCGGATAAGCCCCGGTTATTCTAAATTCTCTTTTCCCATCTTGAACCCTCAAAGATTCGATACCGATAGACTGGCTGTCATAAAAAATATTCCCTTTTATCCCGATATTTTTTACTCTGAGGATCTCTAGATTGTCGCTCTTCACATCGAACGTTACAACCGGTTTCTCGAGATTCCCTCCCAGCAGCCCGGAAACTAAAATCGGACCATCAAGACCTAATCCTTGTATAATCCCCTCGTCCAGTCCTTTGGAAAAGGCCAGGATAACAGGGATGATCCTTGCAATGCTTCGAGCATCCAACTTGAAATTTCCCGACATTTCATCGGAATTCAGCAGAAACTCACTTTGCAACTGGGCTCCGAGAATCGTGATATCCTGGAATGTGGTGTGGAACCCGTTCGAATCGGATCGGGCGAGGATTTTTCCTGTTATTTCCGCCCTGCCATTGGAATCGTTTTTGCCACCATTTCCGCCGAGATGAATTTCGCATTCCCCGGTGATGTTTTCCAGGGAGAAGCCGTTCCAAGATACTCTCAAGGTTCCCGATGAAACGGATGACAGGGGATACGGACTGTCAAGGGCATCGCTAAAGGGCGCCACATCGAGACCCGTCCACTCTAAGTTCAGATGATTTCCCCTATCCCAGCCGAGAGGGTGCAGGCTGCCTTTCGCATGGACATGTCCTCTTACATGCCTTAGATCGAAAGAACGAATCTCCAACACCCTACCCTGCCAAGAGATTTCAGAATTCAGGAGAATATTTGCCCATTTTCCGTACGCCAGGTCCTCGCCTTTCAACTGAATGCGAGCGGACAAATCCTTCAAAGGACCGCTCAACTCAGATTGAAAGTCAAGAGTGCCTGAAAAAAAGGTCTCGAGGGATCCGATGGCAGTGCCGATGACATCCAGGTCCAAACGGCCTTTGCAGGTTCCCTCAAAAACCGGAGAGAATAAATCATTTGCTCTTCCAGAGAGCGTAAGATCACTCCCCGCCAGATTTATAAGGAATTCTTTGACATCAATTCCCGCCTTATCGATCACAGCCTGCAAAACACACTTCACAAGGGGAAAAGATTTATGTCCAAGATTTACCGAACCCGGGAGACGAGTTTCTAAATGAATAGAGTGTTTTCCTGCCCCCATCCAAACACCCCTCGCCCAAATTCCCGAAAACCGGATGTCTAGGTTCTGTCTTTCATCGAAAAAGTGCACGCGACCGTTCTCAATCATGGCCCGCTGGATGATGAACTCGGGCAGATTTGCCTGAGCCTGCGGGACTTCAGTCGAACGAGATTGAAAAGGCAGGTTGTTTTTCCCGTGCCGGTCGATGCATATATTGATTTCCGGATTGATAACATCCACATCTTGTATCCGGAGTTTCCGGTTGAGGAGAATGGATAAAGGAATTTTTATGCGTGCTGAATCCGCTTGCAGAATCGGGGGTAAATCCTCACTCCCCGGTTTTCCCAGCCGCACACCTTTCAAGAAAAACGTGAGATTCGACAGGTTGTAATCGAATGTTTCGACCGTGAGCTGAATTCCCTGGTTTTTTTCGAGGTTTCGCTGGATGGAAGACAGAATTTTCAACTTGACAAATGGCAGATGGAAAAAAGATAGGACCAGAGCAATCAAAATGATAAAACCACCGCCCATGATCAATAATCTTTTTGTTATTTTTCTTCTCATCAGAGAGATCTATTCCATTTCAGCACTAATTTCAGCTCCGATAAGATATACCAAGACGGTGTAATAAAGCCAAAGCATCAAAAGAATCAGCGATCCTATGGATCCATAGATAACAGAATAGAGATTGATGCGTACTATATAAACACCAAAAATATGCTTGAGAATTTCCCAACAAATCGTGGCCACGAAACCCCCGGTAAGAACATTCTTGAAGGACAGCTTTCTCCGGGATAAATACTTGTATGAAAGGGCAAAAAAGACGGTTTCAACAACCACATACCCAATAAGAATCACGAGATAGGAATTGACAAAAGGGATCCTCTCCAATTTTGTCGCGAAATAAAAAAAGGCGTTCCCGGAGAAAAATAAAACCAGCAGGATAAAAGCATAAAAGATAAGAATTTCCTTTTCAGCTGGGCCGGCTGGATGAGCATCTTTGTCCTTATTTTCCCATTCAGCCATCGTGAGGAAATATATATCATAATAAAAAAGATGTCAAGGACAATCGGAAGTCCCTCATGGTGGGTCAAAACGCCGCAGGAAAGCTCAAGAGTGCCCAAAACCGCATAGATGACTCCTTCCAGGCAAGAGAAGATTATAAGAAATGATCGGCTGGAGCCTCGGAGTCCATCAAGAATTCCTGATAGGCAAGATGAGGCGGGGGAGGTCTCTCCGCGACAAATGTCAGCTTGAGGTGGGCGATGATACGATCGACCACCGCATAGTCGGTGAGGAAGGCGATGATGCGCATTTCCCCCTGGCATTTGGGACAGGTCAAGGGATTAACCTTGTAGACTTTCCTTATCATCTCGGCCCAGCCCCGGCGGGGGATCCTCGGGTTCTCCTTCTCAACGATGATGAATGGATGCTTGTCGGGCTGCCCCTTCCGCACTTTGCCCCGGTGAGCATTGGCATACAGGCCGAAGTAACGGACGGTGACCTGGCCCTTGTCTGGAATATGGGAGGTCACCCGGGCGATAAACTCCAGATAATCCATGCGCTCTACCTCGGCGGCCTCTTTCCCATACCGGTAGCAGACCTTGCCTTCCTGTTCATCGGGGGAGAGGCGTTCCAGAGAAAGCAGCGGACGGATCATATATTTGCCCACTCTCTCAGCCTCTTCTCTGGTCTTGGCCCTAACCTTGCTGTGGACGTTGAAACCTGTGTGGCGCCACCCTATGATCTTCTCCACCAGTGCCTCTGAGATGAGCTCCTCCCTGAGGAGAAGAGCGAAGACCTCCCGGGCAAACATCTGGGCCAGGAGGCTGTCCTGGAAAGAAGCGAGATGATGAAACGTCCCCTCTCTATCTTCACCCCCCTCGGTCACCAGAAAATGGAGGTGCGGGTGAAGATTTATCTTCTGTCCGAAGGTCTGGACGGCGGCCCGGCAGAGTTCCCCCAGAAGCCGACGCTTGTAGCGGAAGAAGATGCGCAGTATCTTAGGCACGGTGAAAACAACCTGGCGGTGGGGAACATCCAGGAGAAGCTTCTCCCTCATCCACTCACCCCATTCCTCCCACCTTTTCGAATGGCACGATGGGCAAAATCCACGAGTGCGACAGGAAAAGTAAAGGAGCCGCTCCTCACCACAGTCCGGACACCTGATGCGAGCAAAGCCGCAGTCGAGGTAGCGCTCGACCACATCCTTGATGATGGGTCGGAGGAAGCCGTACTCTTTCTCGAAACGTGACTCATATTCGGCCAGGAACTGGTCAAAGTAATGGAAGAGTGCCCGGTAGAGCACGGTGCATTCGGGATGTCGGGGACGGTAAACTCCTGCCACAGCAGGGACTCATGAATCAAGAAACGGGCCAATCCCCTCTGAAAAAGCCTAATTGCTGAAATGACAGAAGTTAGC
>Ga0307437_1001005_pt1 | contig 19775 bp, 16 predicted proteins | sample SalMarWE160390MG_FD_202146 | JGI IMG/M metagenome (GOLD analysis project Ga0307437, IMG submission 202146) | Salt marsh sediment microbial communities from the Plum Island Ecosystem LTER, Massachusetts, United States - WE1603-90 | ecosystem: Environmental > Aquatic > Marine > Intertidal zone >...
AGCATCAGTAAATACATGAATTGAGGGATGCTGGTAAACCTTGCGTATAGTATCACTCAAATAGGCTTGAACATCCATCCCTTCCAGAGTGTAGTGAATTCTACGAGCTATTCCCCCCAGGTCTGTATCTTTTTCCACCAGGTAAACCTCAAATCCCTGCTCGGCTAAGCTCAGAGCACTGGTCATTCCGGCTATGCCACCTCCGACTATTAAGCCCCTTTTGTCGACCGGCAGCTCAAATTCCTTTAAAGGCTGCAAAAGAGCGGCTCGGGCTACCGACATCCGAACTATACCCTTGGCCTTTTCGGTGGCGGCATCCTTTTCTCGAGAGTGGACCCAGGAGCAGTGTTCCCTTATATTGGCGAATTCAAAGTAATACGGATTAATTCCCGCCTCGCGCAGCGTATCCCGGAATAACGGCTCGTGTGTTCTGGGGGTACAGGCGGCGACAACCACGCGATTGAGCCCCTTTTCCTTGATGGCGTCGGTTATCTTCTGGGCGGCATCGGTAGAACAGGAAAAGAGGTCTTCTTGAGCGTGGACAACATGGTCCAGGGTTAAAGCATATTCAACCACTGAAGGAACATCCACCACCCTTCCGATGTTGGCGCCACAGTGACAGACGAAGACTCCCACCCTTGGTTCTTCACCTGAAACATCCCTTTCCGGCGGGTATTCCCTTTCTTTAGCCAGCTTCCCCCGCCGGTAGGCAAGGAGCTGACTGCAGAGGGCGTCGGCCCCGCTGGCGGTCATAACCGACTCGGGGATATCTATAGGCCCCCGGAAGGCTCCACTGACAAAAATTCCCGGGCGGGAGGTCTCAATAGGATTAGCCTGATTGATTTTACAGAATCCGTGAGGCTCGAGCTCGATGCCGAACGTATCAGCCAATTTCTCAACATTACTGGGAGGGTTCATCCCGACGGATAGGACCACCATATCGAATTCCTCTTCCTTTACCCCGTCGTCGGTAGTGGAGTATTTTATGGTTACATTCTTGCTTTCGGGCAGCTCTTTACCTATGGATACGTAGCTTCTGATAAATCGGATGCCGGGAAGCTTCTCCGTCCTCTGGTAAAATCGCTCGAAATCCTTGCCGAACGAACGAATATCGTTATGGAATATCGTACACTTGGCCTCAGCGTCATGGTCTTTGGTTAAAATCACCTGCTTCTGGGTATAAGTGCAGCATACGGCGGAACAATAGCTGTTACCGCCCGGGATAACCTGTCGGGAACCGACGCACTGAATCCAGGCTATATTCTTCGGGTGCTTGCCATCAGAAGGGCGCCTTATCTCACCTTCGTAAGGACCGGTGGAACATAGTATTCGTTCAAAGTCGAGACCGCTTACCACATTCGGCATCTTTCCGTAGCCATAGTCGCCCCTCAGCCTGGCGTCAAACGCCTCATAGCCCGGAGATAGGATTATCGCCCCTACCTCTATTTCTACCTTCTCCTCCTTTTGGTGAAGGTCTATGGCGTTATTCTTGCAGACGCCTACGCAAATGTTGCATTTCTCGTCCTGAAGGAAAAGGCAGGTTTCAGGGTCTATGTAGGTGACCAACGGGACGGATTGAGAGAAGTATATATGGGTGCATTTGTTCAAAGACAGGTTTTGATTATATTTATCGGGGACCTTGACCGGGCAGTACTCGGTGCAGGTAGTACAACCCCGGCATTCATCCTCAATGATGTATCGGGGCTTTTTAATCAGGGTTACCTTGAAATTGCCGGCTTCCCCTTCGACCTTGTCGACATCGGTGTAGGTCATGATGTCTATGTTGGGATGTCGGCTGCATTCGATAAACTTGGGAGATTCTATACACAGGGAGCAGTCGTTGGTGGGGAAGGTTTTATCCAGCTGGGCCATCTTGCCGCCGATAGCCGGCGAACTGTCGACCAGGTAGACCTTAAAGCCCATCTCAGCCAGGTCGAGGGAGGCTTGAATACCACTGATGCCTCCGCCGACAATCATAACATCGCCGACATTATTTTCTTCGGGGCTATTAATAAGCTGTCCTTCAACTGGTTCTTTTTCCACTATTCTCCGTCCTTATCAGGTTTCTGGTTTATCTCAATCGCCTCTTGGATAATTTCCGTGATGTCTTTAATCTCTATGACCTCACTATCCGCCAGGGTTAACCGGCTATCCTCAAAATTGGTGATGCAATACGGGCAGGAGGTAACCAGCACCTTAGCTCCAACCCCAATGGCTTGCTCTAATCTGAGGTCGGAGAACCTTTCGCCCTTGGGCGTCTCCATCCAAATCCTGCCCCCTCCCCCTCCGCAACAGAGACTATCTTCCCGCGAATCAGCCATCTCAATCAATTCTAAACCGGGCACCTTCCTCAAGACCTCCCGGGGTTCGTCATATATGCCATTATGCCGGCCCAGGTAACATGGGTCATGATAGGTGATTTTCTTCTTATACTCCTTGGTGAGCTTTAATCTGCCCTCATTAATAAGCTCTAATAAATATTGGGAGATATGAACCACCTCAAAGTTGGCCCTAAATTCGGGATATTCGTTGGTGAAGGTGTGGTAACAATGAGGCGAAGAAACCAGGATTTTCTTCACTCCGTTATCAATAAAAGCCTTGATGTTTTCCCTGGCCAGGCGTTTGAATAACTCCTCATCGCCCGCCTTGCGGATGCTTTCCCCACAGCAGTTCTCCTTGGCACCCAGTATACCGAAATCCACTCCTGCCTTGTTAAGGATATTGGCCGTAGCTGTGGCTACCTTTTTCAATCTCGGGTCATAGCTGGGGTAGCAGCCGGGGAAGTACATGATTTCCATCCCCTCGGTGAACGGTTTTACCGACAGGCCTTCTGCCCAATCGGCTCTCTGGGCGCGTTGTTCACCCAGAGGGTTGCCCTCGGCGCCGAGGTTGACACTGGTGGTGTGGATGGGAGGTGGGGAAATCCCGGCTTCCGAGGCAATCCGGCGAAAAGATACACTAACGTCCATCGTGCCCACTCCCCGGGGGCAAGCTTGAGGGCAGGCTCCACAGGTAGTACAACGCCATATATCTTCACCTTCTATCTCGGGCAAACCGAACGCAGCCTGTCGGACTATGTTGCGCATACTAAAATCTCTAACCCGGTTCCAGGGGCAAACAGTATCACACAATCCGCACTGGTAGCATAATTTGTAGGCTTCTCCACCAGCCTCTTTTATGGCATCTATTGCCTCTTTGAAAGGAGCTACAGTCTCCACTATCCTTTTTACTCCTCTTAATGCTTTATTCCTTGGCTAACCGGCCGACGGTATCCATTACCGCCTTGGCTCCGTGCTTCTTTATCAATGATTCTAAGCCTATCTCCATCTCATTCGGCCTCTCTTCTTCCTCCTCTTCCTCTTCCCTTTCTTCGTAAGTCAGGGCATCAGATAAGCACCACTTAACACATAGCGGCTCCTCCAGCGGCGGTTCCTCTTCACACATATCGCATTTTAGAGGGAGACCAGAATCAGGGTCTTTGAAAAGGTCCCGCGACGGGCAGGAAGCCCGGCAGAAGCTGCACTCGTCATATTGCTTGCCGTTAATCGTATAAGTGTCTCTGCCGTTACATTCGGCCTCAGTATACTCACCGGCTAATACCGGAACATAAATATCTTTTAGTGGGTCAAAAAGCACCCTGATCCGAGACCTCTCCGGATTGGTGCTGCTATATTTTGGCTCAGCGTGAAAGGCGGAGCAGATTGCCTCACAGGCCCGGCAACCATTGCATTTATCGACATCGATTTTGATTACCTTGACTTTTTTCATTTTTTAGAATCCTTCTTAGTTCTGGGCTTTGGCTGACTTTTTTTACCTTTTGGGGCACTCTTAGTTCCGGGGCTTGGCTGACTTGTTTCCTTTTTGGAAGTGCTCTTAGCTACCTTCGCTTTCTCTTTATAAACCCCTCTTTGTTCTAAGTCCTGGCCAACGTAATCCAAACCGAGTTCGTCTAAAGTCTCTTTGGTAGGAATACCTTCATTATTCCATCCCTTAAATTTATAATACTCGTCAAGCAGTTTAGCTTCCATCTCAGGGTATCTCTTCCTCCAATGGTCCTCCGGAGGCTTCTCATCAATTCTCCTCATGCCTTTTCTCACATTAATGGCTCTAATCAAAGTTCGGTTCCTACTGGCTATTTGCCATAGTTTAGCTTCATCGATATCCAGCCCGGTGGCAGATGAGATTAGACTCGGTAAATTGTGTATATGATAGGGAGGCTTAATGGGAAATGATGACAAACCGGCGCATATCCCGGTAGCGTCGTCAATGTAATGCATAGTCTCCTGCCATTCGACAAGCTCACAAGATGCTTCAATAGTTGGGTAATATGGCAGTGTGCGGGGCTCCCAGTTCAAGACAAAGTCCTTAAACTTTTCATTGGGAACCTGGACCCAATCCTCGACAAACTCCTCTCTCTCCTCTTTAGTAAGAAAAGGCGCCTGGGGTATCTGCCCTTCAATCTGGGTAATGTTGATTTTCTCGCCTGTTGACCACATGAGGTAATAAATGGGGTTCAGCACCCCCAGTTTGATGGGGATCTGCTCGTGTTTCTTAATCGTATTGTGGTCGTAGACCTCAGCCCCCTTGCCAATCTTTCGGGCCGCCCAATAAACACCATCGGCCAGAACATCTCCAATCCCTTCCCGCCGAACAATTTTTTCAAGTAACCAGAAGAATCTCTCCTCGTTATCGGACGGAAATCCGGGCAGGTCCTTGTCAGTCAAAATGCCAGCTTCATAAAGCTCAAGGGCGAAGGCCATAACCTGCGGGGTTGTGTACCCGTCCACTCCATACTCCTGGGCCAGGCCAGCGATTTTAAAACCAAAATCCAGGTCTGACATGGCCGCCATTGTATAAGTAAGTTTCGAGTAGCATTTCATCATGTATCTTTCCAGTTTCGGGTGGGTAATTATTCCCCCGCATTCCATCGAACAGTTATAGCAACTTATTAGCCGCTCCACCGCTTTGTCCTGAGTCTTCTTCCACTTCTTTTCGATTTCCTTGTTCCAGAAATCCTTCCTCCGGTGGCGCGCGTTTCCCCAGGCGAAACTGGCCGTGTGCCACTGCTCGTCATGTATTGACATCTCCTGGGGTGACCCGAGCCCGGCTAAAATGGGCGGTACCCCCTTGATTGGATTTTCTTTTCGGTGCTTTATATATTCCAGCACCTCGTTGCAAAGCTCCATAAACTCGGCCGGTTGGGCAACCAGGACGTCCTTTTTGCCACGAACGGCTATCGCCTTTAACCCTTTGTCTCCCATAACGGCGCCTATTCCGCCTCGGCTGGCGCTGGACCTGCCCTGCTCGATGGAAGCAAAGTAGACTCTATTTTCACCGGCCAGGCCAATAGCCGCCACCTGGGCTTTCGGCTCCTTCAACTCCTGTTTAATAAGTTCGGCCGTTTCCAGAGCGCCTTTACCCTTCAAATGAGAGGCATCACGTATTTCTATTTTGTCACCGTTTATCCACAAATAAACCAGCTTGGGGGACTTGCCACGAATGATTACCTTGTCGTAACCGGCAAATTTCAGTTCTGGTGCCCAAAATCCTCCCATTATTGAATATGCCATTAAAAGGGTCTGAGGAGAAAAGGTAGAAACAATGGTACGGTTAGCACCGGGAGCCGGTGTGCCGGCTAAAAGACCAGCGCTAAATATCAGTAGATTATCAGGAGAAAAGGGGTCAGCTTCAGGGGGGACCCTGTCCCATAATATCTTGGCGTTAGTACCTAGACCGCCCAGGTAAAGCTCGGTTAATCTTGAGTCAGACCCTTCCTTCTCAATGCTGCCTCGGGATAGGTCTATTTCTAAATTAACCCCTGTCTCTGCGTACCTCATTTTTTACCCCCGTAGGTTATTTATCCTCTAAATAACCCTTCCGATAATGATACTACACTCTATCTACTCTTGTCAGCGCTCCGTTTTGCTCCCGCCTCTACAAGGTCTTTCCTCGGCACCTTTGTGCCCTTCTGTTTAAGCCTCCTGGCGCTCCGGTAGTTCTTGGACACCGAGTCGAAGTATTCATTGGCTTTCTCGGTGAGCAAGCCGCGGTACTCATTAAATAGAGCCGCTGCCTCAGGCCGCAACCAGTTCGCGGGGAGCAGTTCCAGCGGCAGGTCCGGATCAAAGAAGGGCAACTTGCGGTATTCATGGATAAGCTTGAAACGGGCAACAAAACACTCGCTGGGTTCAATAGTTTCACCCGCCTGTAATCGCTTCCGGTGCTCTTCCAGCTTCGGGCGATACTCGGCCAGGAAATCGGTATACTTCTGGCGTATTTTGCCCAGGTCCCAGCAGTGGGAGACAATCTTCCTCGGGTCAGTATTGCCCTGATGTTGAGCATTGAAGATGTTAACATATTCCCCAATATTGAACCTCTGCAACAGGTTCTTCACCTCTCTGGTCAGGTCATGGGGTGAAATCCAGGTGGCCTCACCCAGAGCCCCATAACCCAACCAACCCAACTCAAGGCGTAACCTGTCCCTTCCCTGCCGCATGATTTCCGGTATGGAGTAGGTAACAATATTCCAGTTGCCATCCCAGTGGGAGTTCTTACGCTGGAAAATGCGCTGGGCTCCCTCGGTCAGCAAGTTATGCCCCTCACTGGTCAGCGAGTAGTAGCTTTTACGGTTGGCACGCTTTGCCTTGAGGAGACCAGAACGGCACATCCTTGAAACCGCTGACCTGATAGCCTGTTCCGACAGGCCAAAATTGCTCAGCAGTGTGACCAGACTGCCAATTCCGATCTCACCACCCCTATTTAGCACGTAATCACCATAAAGGGTCAGCATGGCGGCTCTAGGACCAAACATCAGTATGTCTCATATTCTATATTGCGTTATTTTCACGCTATATTGATATTATCTCATTTACCCGCCGTCTCGTCAAGCCCCCAGGGGGCCTGAACCGAAGCTAGCCAACTAGCCCTAAAGCCGTTATACTTAGAGAAAGTGGGGGGCACATAAAAATGTCAAGAGATAGCGGCATGGAGTGGGTTGAATACACCAAGGTGAATGCCGGGGTTGCTAAGGCTAAGGAAAGAGTAATAACCGAACTCGGTTTATCAATCATCGTAAACGGAAGGCATTTTGCCACAGCGATGATAACGCCTATGATGGAGAAGGAGTTTATCGTTGGGCATCTATTCGGGCAGGGAATTATAGAAAATATTGCCGATATAGAATCAATAACGGTAAAAGAGAATATAGCTGAGGTAACCTTACCCAGGAAAGAAGATAAGGCAAAACTGTCTCCGCAAATACACTCTGATTTTAAGGTTAGCCGAGAAGATATATTCGACGGTGTCAACGCCATCCTGAAATCTAAAATATATGCCGAAACCGAAGCCATACATTCCGCTGGACTGTTTAGGCGAGGGGTAAAACCAATTTGCATAGCCGAAGACGTGGGCAGGCACAATGCACTGGACAAGGTGATAGGCTATGCATTGATTAATAAGATTGATTTTAGAGATACATTTGCGACCTCAACCGGAAGGATGGTCTCTGACATGGTGTCAAAGATTTGCCGAGCGAATATTCCGGTTGTGGCGACAAAGACCGCGGTAACAAAGTTGGCCGTCGAAATTGGTGAAGGGTGCGGATTGACAATTATAGGATTTGTCAGGGATGTAGGGATGAAGATCACCACCGATACGGATGTAAGCATTGCCACTAAGAGGGAAATGAAGATTTACACGAATCCTCAAAGAATACTTTGCTAAACTCCCGTCAGGTAGACGACAACATCACCCACATTAGTCCCCGTGTCTCCGGTTATCAGCAGCGAATGACCAATTTTTTGAAGTAAGGTATAGCTATCGCATCTTTTGATATAGGATTCTATGTCTAATTTCTTGTCCTTTGCGGTTTCGAGTGAGTTCTGGTCGACGATGGCACCAGCGACATCGGGCAGGAAATCGGAGCCGTCGGTGCCGACGCTAGCCACCACCCACCGTCCGAGGTAATCAGCCATCGCCAGCAACGAGACGGCGGCGTAGTGCTGGTTCCGACCTCCCCTACCCGCGTCGGGGGATAGCTCAATGGTCGTTTCGCCGCCGATGAGCAGTATATTATAGCCCGCGTGTTCGTGTTCTAATACGTCCCTGGCTCTGGAACGGGCAACTTTTGTGGTGTCACCCGTCTGCTGGCTGGTTATGATATAGGGACTAAAGCCAAGTTCCTTAGCTTTGGCTGCCATCGCCTCTAGAGCCAGTGTATTGTCGCCGATTATGTAGTTGTGACAGTTATTTAAGGCTTTAGGCGTCTCGGGGGCTTCACCCCGCCGTCCCTTTTCGATGAAGTCGATGACGCTTTTCGGCGCTCTGGTGACCAGATTATAGCTCTTCAATACGTCATAGGCATCGGCAAAGGTGGAGGGGTCGGGAGTGGTGGGACCAGAGGCTATAGTAGCCAGGTCGTTGCCGATAACATCGGATAGTATCAGGGAAACAACCCTAGCCGGGGAGTAGAAATCGCCTAACTGCCCGCCCTTGACCCGGGAAAGGTGCTTTCTCACAACGTTGATTTCGTCTATTTTTGCCCCTGAGCCGATAAGAAACTCGGTGATTTTTTGCTTATCGCTCAAGCTCACCCCCTCCACAGGGCAAGGCATAAGCGCCGAGCCGCCGCCCGAGAGCAGGCAGATGACGATATCATTTTCCCCTATCGCGTAGCGGTCTTTAAGAGCCAGCATTTCGCCGACGCCGCCGACGCCACGCTGGTCGGGGGTGGGGTGGCCAGCAATTACGGCCTTAATCTTCTGTGTCTTGACCTGCCCGCCTTTGAAGTTGACCATGCCATCGGTTATATTTTCGATGCCGATAATATCTTCCAGCGCCTGCGCCATAAGCCCGCTCGCCTTGCCGCCGCCGACAACGAATATACGTTTCGTTGCTAACAGGGAGAAGCTATCGTCCTGTATCTTAATGGTTTGGTTGGGAGCGTCATAGCTGACCGCCACCCTCATTATATTCGGGGGGAGGACGCGCTTAATGCCCACTTCAATTATTTGCAAGACGTTGTCTCTCAACACAGTGTTAGCCAGCTCACGGCGGTTTTTGATAATCATGGCTTCCCTATCATACAACAACTCTTTGAAACAGTGAAAGCTTGACGTCAGCTATGAATAACCTCTAAAATTGCCCAGAGCCAGTGGCGGCGGTGGGATTTTATAGAAAGGAAACCAGCGTATTACTATGGCAGATGCGACCTGGCAGAACTACAAAAAAACGAAGCACGCCAAACCGTTCCCGCTAAAAGGTATCCGCGTGCTTGAGGTCTGTACCCTACTTTTGGGCCCGGCCGGGCCCGGTTTTCTGGGAGAGATGGGTGCCGAAGTAATCAAGTGTGAGTTTCCCCCTATGGGCGATACCTGCCGCGACCTGACCCCCTTCGGCTATCTGTTTCGGGAGCAGGGGCCGGCCTTCGCCCATATGAACACCAACAAATACTGGCTGGGGCTGGACCTGCATCGAACCGAGGCTCAGGAGGTGTTTCATGAGCTCGCCGCTAAGGCCGACGTTATCGAAAACAACCTGAGACCGGGGGTAATGGAGAGCTGGAATATCGGCTACCGCCAAATCAGAGAAATCAATCCCGGCATTATCTACCTGGCTAAGAACGGCTTCGGCCAGTGGGGGCAGTACGCCATGGAAAACCGACCCTCAAACGATGGCGCTTCGCAGGCTTTTTCCGGCTATGCCTGGCTTTCCAGCTTTCTGGGCCAGCCGCCCTTAAAGAGCCGCCTCTACATCTGCGATAACTACGGGGCGCTGATGGGGGAACTGGCGGTGCTGGCGGCCCTGCACCATCGGGAAAAGACGGGGCAGGGACAATTCATCGAGCTTTCCCAGAGCGAAGCCATAATGCGGGCCATGAGCTGGGTCTGGCCCTACCAGCAGCTTACGGGTAAGGTAGCTATGCCCGCGGGCAACCGCGATTTATCCGTCTGCCCCGCCGACACTTTCTACTGCGCCGATGACAGCTTCGTGGCTATGGCCGCGCCGGCCCCGGATGAGTTCAAGGGGTTATGCACCGCCATGGGCAAGCCTGAGCTGGCTAGTGACCCCCGCTTTAAAGACCATCTGACCCGACTCAAGGAGGAAAACGCCACCGCTATTCTCAAGATTATCGCCGACTGGGCGAGAAAAAAGACGGCTAAAGAGATTGAACGACTGGCGGAGAAGCACGGCTTTGCCGCCAGCCATATTTATAATACCAAGGAGGTGGTGGAGGATAAGCATTTTCGGAAGCGAGGCTTTATGACCGAGGTCAATGATGCCATACTCGGCCACTACCTCGACCATGAGTTCCCGGTGATGATGTCCCAGAGCCCGCCCAAGGTTGAGTGGGCGTGTCGGGCGGTGGGCTTTGACAACGAATACGTAATGACCGAGGTCCTAGGCAAGAGCGAGGCGGAGATTAAGCAGCTCTATGAGTGCGGAGCCTTAGGCAAGTGGGCCGACGTGCCGACGCGCCGCCCGCCCTCAAACTGGGACGGCAAATCGGGCTTAAGAACGTCGCTGGATTTATCAAAGTTTGCCACCAAGGCTCCCCCCTCCAAGAAAAACAAGGCGGCCCTTAAAGAACAAGCCTACTTTCTGGACAAGATAAAGGAAAGGGACGACCCGGCCATCGCCCACACCCAGCCTGAAGCCCTGGACGATATAACTGTCCTCGACCTGAGCTACAAGAGCTATGCCGGCTGCTACTGCTCCTCAATGCTGGCTGAGTTCGGGGCTAAGGTCTTGAGAATAGAGCCGCCGGAGGGCGATTTCATCAGGAGCTGTACCCCCTATGGTATGTTGCACAAGGGCGAGGGGCTCAACTACCTGACCGAGGGCCGGAACAAGCACCACATCACCCTCAACCTCAAAGAAGCAGAGGGCAGAGAGATACTCAAAAAGCTGGTAAAAAAGGCCGACGTGCTCATAGAAACCTTTATGCCCGGGGTTATGGACGAGTGGGGTATCGGCTACGAGCAGCTGAAGAAGCTCAATCCCAAGCTGGTATTCGCTTCCATAACCGGTTTTGGCCAGTTCGGGCCCATGAGCCGTAACCCGATGCCCGACTACGATAACATAGCCCAGGCCAGGTCGGGGGTGCAGTCGGCGACGGGGGAGGTTATGCCCGAGGGCAAGAGTTACGACGATTGTCCCTGGGCTGTTCCCACTAAGGCCGGGCCCTGGATAGCCTGGGCGCAACCGGGGACATTCATGGCCGTCGGTATTCTGGCGGCGCTGCACTGGAGAAAGACAAGCGGCCAGGGACAGGCGCTGGACGTGGCTACGGCGGAGGCTTACGCCCGTTTCGATGACTATGCCGCGCTGTGGTACCAGGAGACAGGGATGGTCTGCGAGCGCTTCGGCAGCCTGGACACCGCGGGCTGGCTCTACTGCTTCGCGCCGACCAAGGACGGCGCCGTCTTCCTGGGGGGCTTAAGGCTGGAGATGTGGCAGGCTTTTGCCGATATGCTGGGCAAGTGGGACGAGTGGGATGCCGCCAGCTGGACGACCCTACAGGTCTTTATGCGCAAAGATGAGCAGTTGAAATGGGCGCCGAAGGTATTTGCCGAAACACGCAAGTACACCAATGACAAGCTGGTAGCCATGTCGATAGAGTATGCCCGGAAGGGCCGCTTAGCGCCTATTACGCCGGTAGTGGCACCGGTATGTTCTCCTGACGAGTGCATGAACGACGCCAACTGGTTGGAGCGGGGGATGTTCACCCCGGTTAAAGACCCCGTTTACGGAGAGGTTGTTGTCTGCCAGGCGCAGCACAAGATGACCAAAACGCCCATCAGGACGAAGTGGGTCTGCCAACCGGCGGGCTATGAGAACGAGAGTGTATATAAGGAATATATGGGCTTCTCTCCTGCCCGCTTAAACGAACTGAAGAAAACGGGTATAATATAGCTAAGGGAAATAATGGATTTAGCTAATCTGGTAGTGCTTATCAGGAGCGGTGGCGAGGTAGCCAGCGGCGTGGCTCATAAGCTGGCGAGCGCCCGCTTCCGTGTCTGCATGACGGAGACCTCTCAGCCATTGGCCGTCAGCCGCGGGGTTGCCTTTTGCGAGGCGGTGTACGACGGGGAGAAAGAGGTCGAGGGGATAACGGCCAAACGGGTGGAATCGCCGGAACAGATTGCCGGGGTATGGCGCCAGAACAAGCTACCTATCATCGTCGACCCCGATGCCCTGGTAAAAGACATGCTCAAACCCGTGGTGCTGATCGACGCCATGATGGCCAAGCAAAATCTGGGGACGAAGATTAACGATGCCCCGCTGGTCATCGGGTTGGGGCCGGGCTTTCAAGCGAAAGAGGATGTCCACTTGGTGGTGGAGACAAATAATAGCGAGCGCCTGGGGCGTGTAATCGTATCCGGCACAGCGGAAGCAGACACCGGAATTCCCATCGCCGTCGGCGGCTTGACCTCGGAAAGAGTGCTACATTCCCCCAGCGACGGCCAGTTCCTGACCGACAAGGAAATCGGAGACATGGTGACAGCAGGCGAGGTGGTGGCTTCGGTGGCCACTCAGTCCCTCAAGACGGAGATAGGTGGCGTGGTGCGGGCTTTACTCAGAAACGGCACGGTGGTGGGGAAGGGGGCCAAGCTGGGCGAGATTGACCCTTCGGGGGATAAAGACGCCTGCTATACCATCAGGCCCCGGGTGAGGGCGATTGCGGGCGGGGTTTTAGAAGCGATACTGATGCGCTTTAATGTTTAGGGGAGAGATGAAATGGCCGATATCTACCAGGAAATCGTCAGGATTAAGGAAGAAGGCAAAGAAGCAGCGCTGGTCACCATAGTCTCCACCTCCGGCTCCACGCCCCGCGAGGAAGGCGCCAAGATGCTGGTTAGGCCCGACGGCGCTATCATCGGCACCATCGGCGGCGGCACTTTAGAAGCCCAGGTTATTGAAGAAGCTATTAAGGTCATAAAGCAGGGCAAGCCCAAGCATTTGCACGCGAGCCTGACGGCTAAAGAAGCCGAGGGGGCGGGGATGATATGCGGCGGCGACCTGGAGGTGTTTATCGAGCCTATCCTGACGACACCCGCCCTGTATATCTTCGGCGGCGGCCATATTTCGCTGCCCCTATCGATGATTGGCAAGCTCCTCGGCTTTAAGATTGCCGTTATCGACGACCGTGCCGATTTCGCCAGCGCCGAGAGGTTCCCTGACGCCGAAATGGTGCTGGCCGACGACTTTACCAAAGCTTTCCCTAAACTAAAGATAGATAAGACGAGCTACATCGTGATTGTTACCCGTGGTCATCAGCATGACGAGCTGGTGTTGAGTTGGGCGCTGGGCACTCCGGCTAAATATATCGGTGTGATCGGCAGCAAGACCAAGGTCAAGACAACATACTCTCACCTGCTGGCTAAGGGAGTGCCTAAAGAGAAGCTGGATAGCGTCCACTCCCCTATCGGGCTGGAGATAGGGGCTCAGACTCCCGAGGAGATAGCCGTCAGCATCCTGGCGGAGATAGTAAAGGTTCGGCGCTCAGGTTAGGGAGTGTGTGGTCGGGGTGGGCGGATTTGAACCGCCGACCTCAGCGTCCCAAACGCTGCGCGCTAGACCAACTGCGCTACACCCCGCATCACAGAGTATAGCAAGGCGATGACTAAGGGTCAATGCGTGGGGTTTAAGAGAGAAAAGGTTAATCGCGGCAGTCGGGGCATTTATCGAAGGCGTCGGGGGCTAAGCCCGCCTTCTTGATGATATAGTCCAGCTGTGCCTGGGGGGCAAAGTAGCGGCCGCAGTTCGAACACTTCTTGAGCTTGAATTCCATCTTGTTATTGGGCCAGTAGATGTGCCTGGTATCACCGACATCTTCGAACTTTATGGCGTCAACGGGGCAGACATAGGCGCAGGAGCCGCAGCCGATGCAAACGTTAGAGTCTTCGAAGTACGGGGTAGCCAGGGCACGGTCGACGCCGCGGTTGACCAGGCTGATGGCCGAAACGCCGACAACCTCCTGGCAGACCCGGACGCAGAGTGCGCAGAGCATACAATCATTATCGTCGAGCTTGAAACTGGTCTTTTCCACGCCCAATTTGCGGGCTAAATCCTGCACCGCTTTGTTATTGGGGCAGCGGGCCAGGAGCAGTTCCATGAGCATCTTGCGGTTAGCGGTGATTCGCTCCGAGTCGGTCTTTACCTTCAACCCTTCCGCCACCTCGTAAAGGCAAGAAGCCACCAGTCTCTCCCGTCCATTTTTAGTAACTTCAACCAGGCAAAGGCGGCAAGCTCCGTAGGCGGTCACCTCTTCGTGGTGGCAGAGAGAGGGTATGTAGATATTGTTATCCTGGGCTGCCTCCAGTATGGTGGTCCCCTCTTCGGCTTGAATTTCCTGGCCGTTGATTATCAGCTTGACCATCTTCACTTCCTTATCACCGCTCCAAGATTGCAGACATCATAGCAGGCGCCGCACTTTATGCACTTCTCCTGGTCCAAGACCACGGGCTTCTTCTTGCCCATATCGGTTATAGCCTCGGACGGGCAGGCTTTGACACACAAGCCGCAGCCGGGGCACTTTTCTTCGTCGATGCTATAGGTCACCAACGCCTTGCAGACGCCAGCCGGACATCGCTTGTCCTTAATGTGGGCTTCGTATTCATCTCTAAAATAGCGCAGGGTAGTTAAGACAGGGTTGGGGGCGGTACTGCCCAGAGCGCAGAGCGAGGTGTCGATAAGCGTGGCTGACAGGCGCTCCAGAAGCTCGATATCGCCTTCCTTGCCCTTGCCCTCGGTGATGTCAGTCAGTATCTGGCTCATCCGTTTCAGCCCCTCTCGGCAGGGCAGGCACTTGCCGCAGGACTCGCCCTCCAGGAAGTTGACGAAGTACTTGGCGATATCAACCATGCAGGTGTTCTCGTCCATGATAATCATGCCGCCCGAGCCCATCATCGAGCCGGCTTTGTCCAGCTCGTCGAAGTCAACGGGCAGGTCGAGCAGGCTTTCGGGGATGCAGCCGCCCGAAGGGCCGCCGGTCTGTACCGCCTTGAACTTCTTGCCGTCGGGTATGCCGCCGCCGATGCCGTAGATAATGTCCTTCAGAGAGACTCCCATGGGAACTTCGATAAGGCCGGTGTTGTTAATCTTGCCCACCAGCGAGAAAATCTTGGTTCCCTGGCTGCCCCGGATGCCTATCTTGCCGTACCAGTCGGCGCCGTTCTTAATGATTAACGGGACATTAGCCCAGGTCTCCACATTATTAAGATTGGTCGGCTGCTCCCAGAGGCCTTTCTCCGAGGTATGGACGTATTTCGCCCTGGGCTCGCCGACCTTGCCTTCCAGCGAAGCCATCAGCGCCGTCGATTCGCCGCAGACAAAGGCGCCGCCACCGCGGCTTATCTTGACGTTGAAGTCGAATCCGGAGCCCAGTATGTTCTTACCCAGCAAGCCAAGCTTTTCCGCCTGCTTAATAGCTATCTGGGCATTCTTGACCGCCAGCGGGTACTCATTGCGGACGTAGATATAGCCTTCATGGCCGCCGATAGCGTAAGCGCCGATAACCATCCCCTCCAGTACGCTATGGGGATTGCCTTCCATCAAGCTCCGGTCCATGAAAGCGCCGGGGTCGCCCTCGTCGCAGTTACAGATGATATATTTGGTATCGCCTTCGGCGTGGCGGCAGGTCTCCCACTTGGTAGCGGTGGGGAAGCCGCCGCCGCCCCGCCCGCGCAGTCCCGCCTTCTTGACCTCGGCGATTACCGCTTCGGGTTTCATGGAAAGGGCTTTAGCCAGGGCGGTGTAGCCGCCGATAGCCAGGTAGTCCTCAATGACGGCGGGGTCGATTAAGCCGTTACTGCCGAAGACGAGGCGTTTTTGCTCTTTGTAAAAGGGAACCTCGTGCTCGTAGGTTATCTTCTTGCCGGTGGCGGGGTCGGTATAGAGCAGTCGGTCAACGATTTTACCCTTGACCATGGTCTCAGCGATTATCTCGGGAATATCTTCCGCCTTTACCTGCTGGTAGAAGATGTTCTTGGGCTTGATGACCACCACCGGCCCCTTTTCGCAGAAGCCGTGGCAGCCGGTGACCTTAATGTCTACCTTGTCGCCCAGTTTCTGGCGCTTGATTTCCTGTTCAAAGGCGTCGGCTACCCCTTCACTGCCGAAGGAGTGACAGCCGGTGCCGCCACATACCGTTATGCAGGGCTTCTGGGCGTCCCCTGTCTTGATTATAGACGCCCTCAGCGCTTCCAGCTCCTGCGGCGAACTCAGCCTACCATTACTTTGTTTAGCCATCTAGTCGTAACTCTCCAGCAAAGTTTTCACCTTATCTGTCTTCATCTGCCCCGAATACTTACCGTCAATAACTACAATCGGCCCCAGAGCACAGGCACCGACGCAGTTGACCGTCTCCATGGTGTACTTAAAGTCTTCGGTTGTTTCGCCTGGCTTTATGTCAAGTTGCCGCCCTATTTCCTCAAGGACTCTGCCGGCTCCCCTGACGTGGCAGGCGGTGCCCAGACAGACGTTAATGATGTGGCGTCCCCTCGGTTTAAGGCTGAAGGCCTTAAAGAAGGTGGCCACGCTGTAGACCTGAGTCATCGGTATGTCCAGCCCTTCGCTTATCTGGTTCAAGGACTCTTTGGGCAGGTAGTTATACTCCGCCTGGACATCCTGCAAAATGGCCACCAGCATGCCCTGGTCGCGTTTGTAGCTGTCCAGTATTGAGCTAATCTTCTGCTTAGTCGGCTTATTCTTGGTCGTCACTCGACTTCTCCTTAAGCTCGGTGTAATCAGCGGTCACCCGCTTTTGTATCTTCTCTAATAAGTCTTCGGATAGATGGCGGAACCTCCCCTGAAGCTTCATGTAGTCGGTAACGGGCCTGAGCTCGGGGAAATCGAAGTTCAGCTTGTATTTGCCGTTTTCCACTTCGTAGAGCGGGAATATGCCTGTCTCCACCGCCAGACGTCCCATCCTGACCGTTAAATCAGTGGGGCATCTCCAGCCGGTGGGGCAAACCGAAAGTATATGAACATAGGCGGGGCCGGGGGTCTCCGCGCCCTTCTTTACCTTCTCAATCAGGTCGAAGGGGTAGCTGGGACAGGCGGTAGCCACATAGGGGATATTGTGGGCGGCGGCGATGCCCGGCATATTCTTCTTCCAGCTCATCTGCCCGATGCTCTGCTTGCCCACGGGGGAGGTAGTGGTAGCCGCGCCGAAGGGGGTGGCCGAAGAGCGCTGGATACCGGTGTTCATATAGGCTTCGTTATCGAAGCAGAGATAGAGGAAGTTATGCCCTCTCTCCATGGCGCCCGATAGTGCCTGTAAGCCGATATCACTGGTGCCGCCGTCTCCGGCCATAGCCACCACGGTGATATCCTGCTGGGCGATTCGGCCCTTCTTCATCAGCATCTTGAGCCCCGATTCGATACCCGAAGCCACGGCGGCGGAGTTCTCGAAGAGGGTATGAATCCAGGGAATCTTCCAGGAGGTGGTGGGCAGTGGGGAGGAGACTATCTCCATACAGCCGGTGGCACTGGCGATTATTACATTCTGCCCCAGCGCCTTACAAGCCAGCCTTACCGCCAGCGCTTCGCCGCAGCCGATACAGGCACGATGGCCGGGGACAAAGGTATCCTTTTTGTTTACCAATCGGGGAACATAGACATTATAGTTCTGCATCAGTCCCTCACCCCAAATATCTCGAACTCGTTCTCGCTGCCCTTTTGCGAGATTTCGATACCTTTATTTATTATCGTCTCGAAGCCGGCCGGGGTAATGTCTCTGCCCCCCAGCCCGGCCACGAAGCTGACGACCTTGGGTTTCTTAGCTTCGCCGTATAGAGCCGACCTCACCTCGGAACAGACAGGCCCACCGGGACCGCCGAAGGAGAGCGCTCTATCGACGACGATGAGAGTTTGGATCCCCTTGACCGCCTGGCGGAACTCCTCAAAGGGGAAGGGACGCCAGAGGCGGAATCTTACCACCCCCACCTTCCTGCCCTCGCCCCTCAGCTTATCGATAACCGTCATCGCCGTCTCGCTGAAGCTACCCATAGTTAATAGCAGCACCTCGGCATCTTCGGTCTTATAGCTTTCCACCGGTGAGTAATGACGCCCGAAGGCTTTGCCGAACTCATTCCAGGTCTGGAGGATCACCTCTTTGGATGCTCTCAGGTTGACTTCCTGCGCCCATTTCGTCTCCGGGTAGGTGATGGGCGGGGCGAAGTCCCCCATCGTTACCGGTTTATCGGGGTGGAGGGGCAGGGGGTATTTATTGGGCGGCAGGAACTTATCGACAGCGCTTTGTTTGGGGAAGACTATCGGCTCGATAACATGGGAGAGGTGGAAGCCATCCAGGTGAACCATTACCGGCAGTAAGACCTTCTGGTCTTCGGCAATACGGAAGGCACAGAAGACATTATCCACCACTTCCTGCCCGTTTTCGGTAAATATCTGAATCCAGCCAGTATCGCGAACGGCCATAACGTCGGAGTGGTCGCCCCAGACGCTTAAGGGGGACGAAAGCGCCCGGTTAGCCACTGTCATCACCATAGGCAGGCGCATGGATGAGGCGACATAGAGCACCTCATGCATAAGCTCCAGCCCCTGCCCTGCCGTAGCGGTAAAGGTCCTGGCGCCCGTAGCCGCCGAACCGAGGCAGGCGCTCATCGCCGAGTGCTCCGATTCAACGGGAATATAGGCGGCGTCCAATTCGCCGTCGGCTACCAACTCCGCCAGGTGCTCTACAATGTGGGTCTGGGGGGTGATGGGGTAGGCGGCGATGACATCGGCATTAGCCAGCTTGACCGCCTCGCCAACAGCTACCGATACCTCCATGCCCACTTTCTTGGCCATTATTCCTCCTCCACGACCATAGTTATTACCCGGGTCGGGCATTCACGGGCACAGATGCCGCACCCCTTGCAGTAGAACATATCGGCTTCGAAATAGCCGTCTTCATTCTGCCAGATACAACCCTCGGGGCAGTAAATCTGGCAAAGCCCGCACTCAATACACTTGGTGAAATCGTAGGTGGGCCGCTGCGAGCGCCAGTCGCCCGTCTTGTATTGCGCGGCGTTACCCGGCTCGGTGACTATGGCACCTATTTCCAGGTCTTTCCAGGTTAGTTCGCCCTCTGGCTTGGTCAATACCCTACTCCTTTAGCTCGGTTTCCTCATATGCCCTTTTCATGGCGTTGACATTTCTTTCCGCCAGGCGGCCGAAGCGATGGTTTAGCGGCTCGACCAGGGACTCCAGTTTCACGACGTCGGTGGCTTTGAGCAGCGCACCGACCATGGTGGTATTGGTAATGGGTACGCCCAGCGTTTCGCGGGCGATAGTGGCGGCGTCAACCTTAGCCAGTCTGCCCTTGGTCTTGAGATTCTTCTCGATTTCGGCAAAGGGCTTCTTGGTATTGATTATTACAATGCCGTCTTTCTTTAGCCCTGCGGCGACATTGACGATGGTGAGCAGTCCGGGGTCGAGTACCACCACGACATCGGGGTCGGTTATCTCGGCCCTTATCCGTATCGGTTCCTGGCTATCTATCCTGACGAAAGCCAACACCGGCGCTCCCCTACGCTCCGGGCCGAAGCTGGGAAATGCCTGGGCGTACTTGTCCTCGCTTATGGCCGCCTGCGCCACCAGTTCGGCGGAGGTAACCGCCCCCTGCCCGCCGCGGCCATGCCACCTGATTTCTATAAGTTGGCTTTTAGCTGTCAATTTATAGTCTCCTAAATATACAAAGCGCCCCTGGAGCGACTCGAACGCTCGCACCCAGCTCCGGGGGCTGGTGCTCTATCCAACTGAGCTACAGG
>Ga0307437_1001019_pt1 | contig 19621 bp, 25 predicted proteins | sample SalMarWE160390MG_FD_202146 | JGI IMG/M metagenome (GOLD analysis project Ga0307437, IMG submission 202146) | Salt marsh sediment microbial communities from the Plum Island Ecosystem LTER, Massachusetts, United States - WE1603-90 | ecosystem: Environmental > Aquatic > Marine > Intertidal zone >...
CGAGAACTAATGTATTCTCCCATGGAAATAGAAGGGGTAGAATATCTCATTAAACCAATGAATTGTCCCTTTCATCTCTATGTTTATAAGAGTCAGGTTCGAAGCTATAAAGAATTGCCAATTCGTTATTGTGAATTGGGAACAGTTTACCGGTATGAGCCTAGCGGAGTTCTCCATGGCTTAACTCGGGTTAGAGGTTTTACTCAAGACGATTCTCATCTTTTCTGTGAACCGGAACAGCTTGAAGATGAGCTTGTCGGGGTTCTTAACCTCACTAAACAAATTTATGATGTTTTTGGATTTAAAGATTTTCATTCCTATCTTTCCACCAGACCGGAAAAATCAATGGGCAGTGATGCTATTTGGGAAAAATCTACTAAAGCCCTTAAGAAAGCTCTGAAAAAAACCAAACTTCCTTACGATATTGATCCGGGCGCAGGTGTCTTTTATGGTCCTAAAATTGACCTGAAGGTCAAAGATAGTTTGGGTCGAGAATGGCAGCTTCTTACCAATCAAGTTGATTTCAATTTTCCGGAAAAATTCAAGCTTACTTACATTGGCAAAGACGGCAAGCATCATCAACCAGTGATGATTCACCGAGCCATTTTGGGTTCTCTTGAGCGCTTTATGGGCATTCTAATTGAACATTATGCCGGTGCCTTTCCTGTTTGGCTTTCTCCTGTTCAAGTCGTTGTCATTCCCATTACCGACAAACACCTTAAATATGCCCAAAAAGTGAGAGACGAATTAAAAGAAGAAAATATTCGGGTGAAACTTGACCAAAGGAGTGAAACCACTTCCGCCAAAATCCGTGATTCCGAACTTCAAAGAATTCCCTATATTTTAGTGGTTGGCGATAAGGAAATTAAAGCCAAAAGCGTTAACGTCCGCGTTCGGGGCGAAAAACTTCATGGTCCGATGCCTATCCTCGAATTTATTTCCCTCATTAAAGAAGATATTGCTAAAAAAAGGCAAGTTTGATAAAATCTAAGAGAAAGTTGGCAAAAAAGTTCTACCGAATTAATCATTATATTCAGGCAAGAGAAGTGAGGGTGGTTGATGACAAGGGTAAGCAGATTGGAGTCCTGCCGCTTGAAAAAGCGTTAAAACAAGCCCAAAGCAAAGGGCTTGATTTAGTCGAGGTCGCTCCCGGTGCCAAACCACCGGTTTGCAAAATCATTGATTTTAAGAAGTTCAAATTTTTAGAATCAAGAAAACAGCAAGAGGAAAGAAAAAAAAGCAAAAAAGTTGAGCTAAAAGAGGTTAAACTCAGTCCTTTTATCGCCGAAAATGATTTTAATTACAGATTAAAAAGAGCTGAAAAGTTTCTTAAAGAAGGCAATAAAGTTAAAATTACAGTTGTTTTTAAAGGCAGGCAGGTTACGAAAAAGGATTTTGGTTATCAACTAATGGAAAGGGTTGAAGAGCAATTAAAACCTTATTCGGAGGTTGACTTTGAGCCTAAATTTGCCGGTCGGAGATTAGAAATGACTCTAAAACCAGCTAAAGGAGACAAAAATGGTAAAACAAAAGATGAAAATAAGAAAGTCAGTTAAAAAAAGGTTTAAGGTTACTAAAACCGGTAAGGTAATGCGGCGTGGTTCCCATATCCGCCATTTGAGAAGGAAAAAGAAAAAAAGCCAAATCAGAGCTCAAAAACTGCCTAAAGAAGTTAAGGGCGCTTGGAAAAAGAAAATTAAAAAGTTATTAGGAAAATAGAAAGGAGAGAAAATGCCAGTACCGTTAAATGAACTTGAAAGACACCAAGCCAGGCAAATTAGTAGGATGGTCAAAGGAAAGCAAGAAAAAAACGAATCCTCATTAACAAAAAGAGCAGGAAGGTTTGTTGATAACATTATAACTCCAGTCCATAAAAAAGTTAGCCTGGGAAGCAAAAAAGAAGGGTAAAAATGGCCAGAGTCAAAACCGGCATCACCAGAAGAAAAAGGCATCAAAAGGTTCTGGAAAGAACCAAGGGCTTCCGCATGACCAAAGGCAAGCTTTACAAAGTTTCCAAAGAAGCTGATTTACATGCCGGCCAATATGCTTTCGTGGGCAGAAAATTAAGAAAAAGAGACATAAGAAAGCTTTGGATAACCAGAATTAATGCTGCCTTAACCCCTTTTGATATTTCCTATTCAAAATTCATTAATGGTCTTAAAAAAGCCAAAATTGAACTTAATCGGAAAATCCTAGCAGATATTGCTCTCTCCGACCCCAATACCTTTAAGACTATCGTCGAAAAAGCAAAAAAATAATCCCCAGATATAGCCCCTCTTTCTCTTGCAAAAAACTATCGGTTTTGTTACTCTTTCCTTGTCGCACCTGAAAAATCAAAAAAAGGAGAAAAGAAAAATGTGGGCAGTAGTAATTCTTGGCATTTTAATCAGTCTTGTTTTGGGTCTAGTCTTTATAGGCGTTAGCTCTTGGGTGATTCGTCGGTTCGCCTTAACTCAGACAGTCCTACAACTGACAATCTTCACCATTTTGATGGTGTGCTTAGCCTGTATGGTCGGCACAATTTTCCTCATTAAATAAGAGGGAGGTAAAAACGATGGCAACCTATCTGTCTCTGGCACAAGAAGTGGTAGAATTGGGACTGACACTTATTCTTTCCTTTCTCAGTCTTGTTTGTCTGTTGGTCATTAGCGCCATCTGGTACCGTTCCATAGTAAGAATCGAAAGAAAGCCAAAGGGCAAATATGAGTTAATGGGAATGATAGTAACACATATCGAAAGGACCTTAATCATCATTAGTCTGAGGGAAAGTGTAAGGGGAAATTTGAAGGAATATCCTCTTTCCCTCAAAGACCTACAAAATGAGGTTGAGCGGAGACTCAAACTAATCGAAAAGGATGTTCCTTCTGACCTGAACTTAATACCACACTTAAAAGCACTCGAAGATGACGATATTATTCAACGGATTGATGACGGATACGAATTGAGTGCTAAAGGAAGGGCTGTTCTAGAAGAATTGACGGGAGAATAGTTAAAGGAGGAAAGGGTGTTTTTTCAGGATATTTACCGACTAATCAAGAAGGGAATTGGAAGGGTAGCAGTCGTGCTTGCAACTATCATCGTGGTTGCGACTATTACTTTTCCTCTGAAGGAAGTGGTTGATGAATCCAAGCTCGCATGGATTGTATTTATCTTCATGATAGCATTGCTCCTAATCTATATGCTCTTGATAGCACCCGCTATCAGTCGAAGATTTCCTGGATTCGAGGACTGGACATAACCTAGAAAGGAGAAAACAATAGAAACAATATTTATAAAGCAGACCCTTCTTATCCTTGGGCTCTGGGCAATTGCCTTTCGCCTAGGAGGATGGGCGGCTTTCGGCTTTGGTTTCTTTTTCACCTTTCCCTATTTCCTCTTGCTTGTTATGACAATCGAACGCGATCTATGGGAGTGGTGGGAAAGGCAATACTTCTGAATGATCTGTGCGACCACGAGCCAGCGGGCTCAAACAACTCTTTGTTTACCGCTGGCTCATTTGCTTTTTCTACTTGACAAAACCAAATTTAATTTTTATACTAATCCCAATGCAAGTTCCAACCATTACCCAAGCAGCGTTTTTAAAGTTTTTCTTTACCTAGCTGCCATAAGGGGAGGTTGGATTTTGCAATTTTAGGAACAAAAAACAAAAAAAGAATCTCCCCAAAAGGGGAGTTTTTTGTTGAGCCGAGGTAGCCAACGCGGTGACGGCGCGTGTCTGAAAAACATGAGATGGCGGTTCGACTCCGCCCCTCGGCACTAAAATCTGCTAGAATGGAGTAGAAATGGATATTAATAAAATCCAAAATCTAAAAAACCAGGCTATCTCATCTATTCTCGAGGCTAAGTCTGACCGAGAATTAGAAGAGTTGCGAATTGCTTTTTTGGGCAGAAAAGGAGAAATCACTCAGTTGCTCAAAAAAATTCCTTCTTTAAATTCGTCAGAACGGAAAGAAATGGGTCAAATAGCCAACGATGTAAAAAGGGCAGTTGAACAAGCCTTGGCTGATGCTAAAAAGGCAGAGGCTGTTAAGAAAATTGATATTGATAAAGAATGGTTGGATGTGACTGCTCCAGGTAAAAAACCTCCTCTTGGTCATATTCATTTAGTCACCGAAACAATTAAAGAAATTACAGAAATTTTTACCAAAATTGGTTTTACTCGTGTTGCTTATCCTGAGGTGGAATGGGATTGGTACTCTTTTGGTCGTTTAAACATGCCCGCCAATCATCCCGCCCGGGACGAATGGGAAACTCTTTATATTGATAAATTAAAACATAAAAAATATGGACGTTCTGTTTTGACACCCCATACTTCGTCTGGTCAAGTAAGAGAAATGGAAAAAAGAAAACTACCTATCAGGATGCTTAACATCGCCAAATGTTACCGCCGTCAATCAAATGTTTCTCATGCTCCGATGTTTTATCAGTTTGAAACCCTAGTGGTTGATAAGGGCATCAATGTTACTCATCTTAAAGGCACGCTTGATTATTTTGCCCAGCAATATTTTGGCAAAGATCAAAAAACGCGCATCCGCCCCTTTCATTTCCAATTCACTGAACCTTCATTTGAAGTTGACGTTACTTGTACTGTTTGTGGTGGCAAAGGTTGTCAGGTTTGTAAAGGAGGCTGGTTGGAACTTGGCGGTGCTGGTATGGTTCATCCTTTAGTCCTTAAACATGGCGGCATTGACCCGGAAAAATATAGTGGTTTTGCTTCAGGCTTTGGTGTGGAAAGAGTTTTAATGATGAGACATAAAATTCCAGATATTAGATTACTTTTTGGTGGTGATTTAAGATTTTTAAATCAATTCTAAGATGAACATTTTAGTTCCTGATTCTTGGTTGAGAGAATATCTCAAAACAAAAGCAAGCTCTAAACAAATTGCTCGGGGTTTAACTCTTTGTAGTCAATCGGTGGAAAAAATAAGCAAAGTCAAAGATGATTCTATTTATAACATAGAAATCACCACTAACCGCCCTGACTGTCTCTCTATCTACGGGATTGCTCGAGAGTTAAATGCCATCCTTCCCCAACACAAAATTAAGGCTTCTCTTAAAGAAATTCCGGAAGAGAAAAGGGAAATCCCTCAAGTTAAAAAAAGTTTACCTCTTAAAGTAGAAATTGCTAAACAATCTCTTTGCCTCCGTTTCACCGCTTTAATTTTTGACCGGATTACCATCAAACCTTCACCCAAAATAGTTCAAGAACGTCTAGAAAAAGCTGGTGTTAGGGCTCTAAATAACGTCGTTGACATTTCTAACTATCTCATGCTTGAGCTGGGTCAACCGATGCACACCTTCGACTATGACAAAATCAAAGAGGCAAAAATGATTCTTCGGGAGGCAAAAGAGAGAGAAAAAATAGTCACTCTTGATGGGAAAACCCGGAAATTACCTCAAGGAGCCATCATCATTGAAGATGGCCAGGGAAGAATTATCGACCTTTGCGGCATTATGGGCGGCGCCAATTCAGAGGTTGATCAAAATACAAAAAGAGTTCTTTTGTTTGTTCAAACCTATGACCCGATGAAAATCCGCCAGACCTGCCAAACCTTAGCTTTCCGCACTGAGGCCGCCGCCCGCTTTGAAAAAGGAGTTGATTCCGGGGGGGTTATCTTGGCAATGAAAAAAGCGATTACCATGTTTGAAAAAAATTGCGGCGCTAGAGTGGCTAATAACTTAACTGATACTTATCCTTTTCCTCAAAAAGAAAAAAAAGTTACTCTTACTCAAAAAAAATTAAATTATCTTGTCGGCATTGAAATTAAGCTTGATGAAGTCAGGAAAATTCTTGAAAATCTTGGTTTTAAAACTAAATTGGAAAACAAAAAAATAGAGGCCATTGTTCCTCATTGGCGTTATGAAGATATTAATCTTCCTGAAGATTTGATTGAAGAAATCGCTCGTGTCTACGGTTATTATCAATTGCCCAGTAATTTGCCCCAAGGAAAAATTCCTCAACAAACTCAAGATCCTCAATTTGAATGGGAGAATCAAATCAAGCATGCCCTTAAAAATTGGGGTCTGACCGAAGTAATGAGTTATTCTATGGTCAGCCAAACTCAATTAGAGAAAACAGAAATCGAGCCAAAAGGTTGTATTAAAATCAGCAACCCCTTGACCGAAGATTTGGTTTATATGCGTCCTTCCTTAATTCCTTCCTTGTTAACCATCGTCAAAGAAAACAATCAAGAAAAAATTACCATTTTCGAGTTAGCCAATATTTATCCATATCAGGGTAAAAATGAATTACCTGATGAAATGCCGATGTTTACTGGTCTTTTAACTGGCAATAAATTTTATCAGGCAAAGGGACTTGTGGAAGCTATTTTAATAACGATCGGTATTAGTGACTACCAATTCGAACCTTATCAACTAAAACAGACTTTTTATGGCAAAGCTTTTCATCCCGCCCGAACCGCGGAAATAATGGTTAAAAATGATTCTCTTGGTGTGATTGGTGAAATCAGTCCTCATGTTCTAGCCAGATTTGGGATTAAGGGCAGAATAGCCGTTTTTGACCTTGATTTTAGAGAATTAGTCAAACATGCCTCTAGGGCAAAAAAATATTCGCCTATTTCTAAATATCCGGCGATTGTTGAAGATTTAACTTTTGTGGTGCCCACCCAAACTTTAGTAGGGGAAATGATGAAAGAAATAATAAAATTAAATAAGTTAATAATAAAGGTTGAATTACATGACTACTATAGAAACACCCGTACTTTCCGCATCACCTACCAAAGCTCCAAAAAAACTTTAACTGATAAAGAAGTAGAAAAAATCAGAAAGAGAATTATCAAAAGAGTGAAAATGAAATTTGGAGCTAATTTAAAAAAATAAAGAATTATTAATCTTTCTACCTTCCTTTTCCCCGAACAAAAACAGCAATACCATTAAGCAAATTAGCCCTCTCTTTTTCCAAAACAACAAAGTCAGAAGTTTTTTCTAAACCTCTAAATATCCTTTGTGCTTTCTTGTTTCTTCCTTCCGCAATTCTTCTTTGAGCTCGATAATAACCGCGCGTTAATCTAAAATCCCGAGGGTCAAGTTTTGTTAGTTCAAATCTGACCACCACCTCATCCCACCCAGGAATAGTACCGTTTCTTTGATAGGCTTCATGAGTGAGATACTTTTTTTTCTCCCGGAGGCAGTTTAGTCGTTCCGATTTCTCTTTCTAAGACTACGGCCATATCTGAATAACCCATTATAACATAAAGAAGCAATCGCCTCTATGATGGGCTTGGTAATGGGCTAGGAGAGGGGCTGGGCGTAGGTGAGGGCTCCCAATTCCAAGGGACTTTAACGCCAATTTTAATTTCTCGCTCGCCTTTTTTACCTTTTTCATCTGTTGCCCTTACTTTAATCTTATAAGTGCCCTTGCTTAGGGTAAAAATCTTATCAAACTTATTGCTATTCTCAATTGTCTCCTTAACTTCGCCATCAATCAAAATTTCAATTTTTCTGATGCTATTGGTGGCGATGGCTCTGCCCTTAACCCGAACCTCATCTTTAGAGTTATCAATCTGGGCTTCATTTTCCGGTTCTTCAATCGTTACTTCGACTTCTTCAATATCGCCGCAATATTCTGTGGGCGGGTGGTAGCGCCAATCTGATATGGTGGCTAGCCATTGGTCAATCCCTTCTTGCCAGCGGTTGGTGCCATCAGAAGAAATCGGGTCGTCCTCTTTAAAAACAAAATATTCTTTGGTTTCATAATCGCCCCGCGCCACTTGGGCAGGAGTGGCTAATTTATCTTGTCCTCGGCAAAGTTTTAACATCACATGAACCGGATCCTCGCCGGTTGGTTCCGTACCTTGGATAAAATATTCCGTCCTTGAAGAGAAATTATCATGGGCTCGATATCCGGAAATAGTATCCACTTCAGCTGTCACCACCCCGCCAGGAACGGAAAAACCAATATTGGGCTTTTTATTCAAAGCCGCTAAAATTACTCTTCGCCAAATTGGCGCCGCACCAGAAACTCCGGAAGCAACTTCCTTCATTTCCGTATTATCGTTGTTTCCTACCCAAACCCCCGCTACAATCTGGGGCGTCCAGCCAATCGTCCAGTTATCCCGTTTATCATTAGTCGTGCCTGTTTTAACAGCCACTTGTCTGCCGGAAATGGCAATAGCACTATGAGCGCCAAAAGTAATCAACCGAGCATTATTATCTGAAAGGACGTGAGAAATAATAAAAGCCTCTGCTTCACTCAAAACCCGATTGCCTGATGCTGACTTAAATTCCTCAAGCACCCGACCATCCCTATCTTCAACTTTGAGAATAGAAACAGGTTCAATTCTCAAGCCTCCATTAGCAAAAGCACTGTATGCTTGAGCTAATTCCAGCAAGCGGACTTCACCCCCACCCAAAGTTACTGATAATCCCAAGCGGCGTAAGTTCTCTTTAGTAGGTTCAAGAGTAGACAAACCCATTTCATAACCGGTGGCTAACATGTTTTTTAAGCCCACTTTGGCTAGCATTTTAACGGCTGCGAGGTTAATTGAATTACCCAGAGCATCTCTTGCCAAGAGAGGACCGTGAAACTTTCCGTCATAATTAACTGGTTTATAATCAGGTAATCCTTGACCGCCAGGGAAGGTCGTTGGCGTATCTATTAATAAAGTAGAGGCGGTATAACCTCTTTTAAGAGCGGCAACATAGGTCACTGGTTTGATCGCCGAACCGGGTTGACGCAAAGAGAGAGTAACATTGACTTTGCCATCATAATCCGGGTCATTGTAATTTTTAGAACCGACCATGGCTAAGATTTCGCCTGTCTGTGGATCTAAGACAATCGCGGCACCGTTAGTAATATGAAGAGATTCCACCTTGGCAATTTCTTCAGTGACTGCCTTTTGGGCTTCCTCTTGAATGCTGTAATCCAGGGTAGTGGTCACTTTTAAGCCACCCTGTTCAACCACTCGTTGGCCATAACGTTCTTCAAGTTGTTTTTTAACATACATCACAAAATGGGGGGCTTTAAAATTCAAACCCTCGGTGGCAAATTCCAGTTCTTCAATCTGTTTAACCGCCGTTTTTTCTTGCTCTTGGGTAATATAGTCATTTTCCCGCATTCGTCTTAAAACTGTTTCTGTTCGTCCAACATACGCTTTGGGATCGTCACCAAAAGGGGAATAAGCTGATGGTCGCTGAGGTAAACCAGCCAGCATCGCCGACTCGACCAAATTTAATTCAGAAACCGGTTTATCAAAATAGGTTTCGGCAGCCGCTTGGACTCCCCAAGCCGTCCCTCCGTAAGGCGATTCATTAAGATACATTCGCAAGATTTCATCTTTTGAATAACGATTCTCTATTTGAACCGCCAAAATAAATTCTTTAATTTTTCGAGGAAGAGTCCTTTGAGGCGTGAGAAGAACATTTTTCACTAATTGTTGAGTTAAAGTTGAACCACCCTGAAGGCGGCGATGAACAACAATATTGAAAACAGCCCGAAAAATACCGGTTGGGTCAAAGCCACCGTGTTTGTAAAAATTTTTATCTTCAATGGCGATAGTGGCGTTTCTCAAATGTTCGGGAATCTCCTCTAAAGCCACTGGAGTCCGCCGCTGGTCAGCAAAAATATCATAAAGCAAGACTTCATTCCGGTCGTAAATTTTAGTGGCAAAACCTTCCCGGCGAACAATTTTATCCGGTCGCGGCAGGTCTTTAGCATAAAAAACAAATAAGGCACCAGTTAAAAGAACGATGACAATTAAGCCAATAAAGCCAAAAAAAGCCAATTTTGAGGCCAGGGCGCTTTTGCTTTGTCTTTTAAAGCGCCGATAGGTTCTTATTTGTCTCGTTCTTTTTCGCCAAGCACGCTGCCAACTCATGAATTTGATTGTAACAAAAAATCAAAATTTGTGCTAATATTAGGAGTATGGACAAGACTGACGAAGTTTTAACTAGGGGAGTAGAAAAAATCTATCCCTCAAAAGAAGCCTTTGAAAAAGTGCTTCGTTCCGGCAAGAAAATCAAACTCTACCAAGGGTTTGATCCGTCAATGGCCAATCTTCATTTGGGCCATCTTGTGGGCATTCTCAAATTAAAACAATTTCAAGATTTGGGCCATGAGGTTATCTTTTTGGTGGGTGATTTTACGGGCATGATTGGTGACCCGAGTGATAAGACCTCAGTTCGAAAGCTCTTGACTAGAAAACAGGTTTTAAAAAATTCGGAAAACTGGAAAAAACAAGCAAACAAGATTCTAAACTTTAGCGGCAAAAATCCAGCCAAATTGATGTTTAATAGCCAATGGGGCGATAAAGTTACTTTTAAAGATTTAATTGAAATCACTTCTCACTTTACTGTTCAACAAATGTTGGAGAGGGATTTTTTCCAAAGAAGAATCCAGGCCCAAAAACCAATTTATCTTCACGAGTTTCTCTACCCGGTTGCCCAAGCCATCGACTGCGTTGAGATGGATGTTGATTTAGAAATTGGGGGCAGTGACCAAACCTTCAATATTCTTGCCGGCAGAACCCTTATGAAAGCTCTAAAAGGAAAAGAAAAGTTTGTCTTAACCACTAAACTCTTAGTTGACGCCAAAGGGGAAAAAGCCGGGAAAACAGCAGGCAACGCTCTTTTCCTTAATGCCTTAGCGGTTGATATGTATGGCGGCATCATGTCTTTTCCTGACGAAGTGATTGTGATGGGATTTGAATTATTGACTCAAATACCACTTCAATCAATTAAAGTGATGAAAAAAGAGCTGAAAGACGGCAAAACAAAGCCAATGAACTTAAAAAAACAACTGGCGTTTGAGATTGTTAAAATGCTTCATGGAGAAAAAAACGCAAAAAATGCGGAAAAAGAATTTGAAACGGTTTTTCAGAAAGGTGAGCTACCATCTGAGATTCCATCTTCACCCAAAGCAGTAAAACCCGGAAATTATCCAGCTTCAAAATTATCTTATATTTCTGGAGTAACTATTGGGACCGCCGAGGCGAAGCGATTAATTAATCAGGGGGCTGTCGAATATGAAGGAGAAATAATCCGAGACCCACAACGAAGACTTACCGTTAAAGGCAATGAGATACTAAAAGTTGGAAAGAGAAAAATTTTTAGGATTAAGAAAAAATGAGACTTTCTAAAAAACAACAAAAATTCTGGGTGATTATTGTTGCCATTGCTGCTCTTGGTTTGCTCTTAACTTCCATGCTACCGGTTTTTTATTCTCTCTTAAGGTAAATGACTCTGGAAACCCCAATCGAAAAATTACCGATGATTGGACCCGCTTATGCCAAGCGATTGAAAAAACTGGCAATTAACACGGTTGAAGATTTACTTTATCACTTTCCCTTTCGTTATATTGATTACTCCCTAGTTTCACCCATTGGCAGGCTTCAAGCTGGAGAAATCGTCAGTGTTCGCGGCGAGCTCCTTTCCATTAAAAATGAATACACTCGTCGGGGTAAAAAAATCCAAAAAGCAATGATCGCTGATGTCAGTGGAAAAATTGAGGTTGTTTGGTTTAATCAGCCCTTTCTTGTTAGAGTTTTCCACCCCGGACAAACAATTGGTTTATCGGGCAAAATTGATTGGTTTGGTCGGCACATAGTTTTAGTTTCGCCCGAATACGAGATTTTGAGCAGTGAAACAAAAGTGGTAAAAAGTGAGACAATCCATACCGGCAGATTAGTACCGGTTTATCATGAAACCTATGGTCTTTCCTCAAAGTGGTTGCGCTCACGAATCGCTCCTTTAGCCAAAAAATTTATTCCCGAAATTAAAGAATTTATACCTCTTGAGATTATGAAAAAATATAAACTGGTTAATTTTAATCAAGCTCTAGTAGAAATTCACTTTCCTAAGAACCAAAAAACAGCTCAAGAGGCTCGAAAACGTTTTGCTTTTGAGGAATTGTTTCTTCTCCAACTGGCAGCTCTTCAAAGAAAGAAAAAATGGCAAAAACATCAATTAGCTTTCAAGTTCCATCTTGACCAAGCAAAAATTCTTAAATTCACTGCCAATTTGCCGTTTGAATTAACTCGAGCCCAGAAAAAAGTCTTAAGAGAAATCTTTGCTGATCTTGAAAAAAATAAACCGATGAACAGGTTGCTTGAGGGTGACGTGGGTAGTGGTAAAACCGTGGTTGCCGCCGCCGTCATTTATCTAGCCTTTCTTAATCATCACCAATCGGCTTTGATGGCCCCCACTCAAATTCTTGCTTACCAACACTATCAAACTCTCAACCAAATCCTTTCGCCTTTAGGAGTAAAAGTGGCTCTCTTAACCGCTTCCCAAAGAAAAACCCTGACAGGTTTTGATTGCTTAATCGGTACTCATGCTTTAATTCATAAACGAGCTAAATTTAAGCAATTAGGCTTAGTGGTCATTGATGAGCAACATCGTTTTGGAGTGGAACAGCGAGGCAAATTAATCAAAAAAGACAAATCGCCTCATGTGTTAACCATGACCGCTACGCCTATTCCTCGAACAATTGCCCTAACTCTTTATGGCGATTTAGATCTCTCGGTTCTTGATGAAATGCCTCCGGGGAGACAAAAAATCAAAACCTGGGTGGTACCTCCCCAAAAACGAGCCGCTGCTTATCAATGGATAAGGAAACAAATCAAAGGCAAACAAGATCAAGCTTTTGTTGTTTGCCCGCTTATTGAAGAATCGCAACACGAAACAATGCAAACAGTGAAAGCAGTCACCAGTGAAAAAGAAAAGCTGGAAAAAGAGGTTTTTCCGGATATGAAATTAAGCCTACTTCATGGACGACTCAAAAGCAAAGAAAAAAACAAAGTCCTTAAGAAATTCAGGCAAGGAAAAACTGATATTTTAGTTTCCACACCAGTAGTCGAGGTAGGCATTGATATTCCCAATGCCACGATTATGCTTATTGAGGCTTCGGAACGCTTTGGCTTAGCTCAACTCCACCAATTAAGAGGACGAGTCGGTCGGAATGGTCAACAAGCCTATTGTTTGCTTTTCAGTGAAACCCCCAGTAAAAAATCTCTTAAAAGACTTAAGGCTTTAGAAACTCTTAGTGCTGGTTCTAAATTGGCGGAACTAGATTTGAAATTGAGAGGACCAGGAGAGGTTTATGGCACCCAGCAACACGGCTTTTTCAATCTAAGAGTGGCTTCTTTCTCAGATTTGACCACCATTAAAAAAACTCGCCAGGCGGCGGAAAACATTATTGACCAAATCAGCCGTCACCCATCCTTGCAAGTTAGGCTCAAAAAGAATACAATTAAGACAATTGAACCAAACTAGTATCTAGTATTTGAATCATGGGAGCTTTACCAAAAAGAAAAATCTCAAAGCGCAGAAAGGGCAAAAGAAGAGCGGCAATTAAGCTCGAAGTACCTAATTTGGTTACCTGTGCTAACTGCGGTCAGTTAAAGAAACCACATCAGACATGTCTTTCCTGTGGCTATTACAAAGGCAAAGAGGTTATTAAAATTAAAATCAAAAAGGGCAAGAAAAAAGAAAAATGAAAACACCTTATGACCCAAGACATATAAAAAGACAAAAGGCAATTAAAAATCTTTTTCGGTGGAGTTTTCAGTCCAAACAAACAATGGAAAATAAACTGGCTCAAGAAATTCTTGCCCAGAGAAAAAAAATTGATAAGATAGTCGCTGATGCAGCCCCTGATTGGCCAATTGAACAAATTAATCGAATTGACTTAGCTATTCTTCGTCTGGCAATCTATGAGCTGGCAATTACCAAAAAAGAGCCCCCTAAAGTAATTATTGACGAAGCGGTCGAGTTAGCGAAACGTTACGGTAGTGAAAAAAGCTCCAGTTTTATTAATGGCGTTTTGGGCACGGTCTTAAAAAAAATAAAAAAGTGACCGTAACCAGGTCTAGTCTCGCTCTGGGCTGTAATTCGGAATTTTTTTTAAAATGACTAATTTAGAAGAAAGAATCATTAACTTAATTTCTGAAAATTTAGGCGTTGCCAAAGAAGAAATTACCCCAGAGTCGAGTTTTAGAAAAGATTTGGGGGTAGAGACTTTAACTATTACGGATTTACTTGCTAAAATTCAAGAAGAATTTAACCTTGATTTAGAAGAAGTCAAAACAGAAAAAGTAAAAACCGTAAAACAATTAATTAACTTGGTGATATCTGAAATTGAGTGATGACGAAAAATCTAGCCCAACTTCAACAACGATTAGGAATAAATTTTAATGAATCCCAGTTCCTGGCACAGGCACTCGTTCATCGTTCCTATCTTAATGAAACTACTGGCAGGGAACTGGAATCTAATGAAAGATTAGAATTTCTCGGTGACGCTATTCTTTCTTTTGTGGTTACTAAATGGCTTTACAAAAAATTTCCAAATTACGAGGAAGGTCTCTTAACCAATCTCCGCTCCAATCTTGTTCGGACCAGTACCTTGGCGCAAATTGCCAATCAACTGGAAATCGGTCAGAACCTATTAATGAGTCGAGGAGAAAAGGGCTCTGGGGGAGAAAAAAACCAATCGCTGCTGGCTAATGCTCTGGAAGCAATTATTGGGGCAATATTTTTGGACCAGGGAATAGTTAAAACTGAAGGTTTTATCAAAACCCAATTAAAACCGTTTCTTGAGCAAACAGTCAGCAAGGGGGAATTTAAAGACAGCAAAAGCCTTCTTCAAGAAAAAATTCAAGAAAAAATTAAAGAAACGCCAGTTTATAAAACCCTGAAAGAAGAAGGTCCAGACCATGACAAAACCTTCACCGTGGGTGTTTATAGCCAAGGCAAATTATTAGCAAATGAAAAAGGGGGAAGTAAACAAGAAGCAGAGGAAAAAGCCGCTGAGGCGGCGCTTGAAAAACTAACTCTAAATCGTTAAAATTATTCACTATGGTTAAAATTAGACTATCGCGTACCGGCAAAAGAAATGCTCCCTCATATCGAATTGTAGTTATAGATTCTCGATCCAAACGAGACGGCAGGGTAATAGAAAATCTTGGTTTTTACGACCCTAAAACTAAACTAACAACTGTTAAGTTAGACCGAAAAAGACTCGATTATTGGCTCTCGCAAGGTGCCCAAATGACTGAAACAGTTAAAAAATTAGTCAAAAAAGACTAAAAAAACAGTGCAACAACTACTCGAATTCTTGGTTAAATCAATTGTTGAAAAGCCTAAAAAAGTAAAAATCGATGAAGAAACAAAAGAAGGCTTTTCAGAGTACTCAATTAAAGTTGACCCAGAAGATATAAAAATCGTCATTGGTAAAAATGGCCAAACCATCCGAGCGATTCGCACTCTTGCCAAAACAAAAGCAATTAAACAGGGAAAAAGGATTAATGTAAAATTAGCAGAAGATCAATAAGTAAAAGGGTTTTCTTTACCACTGCTGATATAAGGTAAAGCAGCGACGTCACCAACAGTTTGATAATCACTTAATTCTTGGTAAATTTTTTCTTCTTCGGCGCTGATAGGAACAACTTGTCTATTAACCTTGCCAATCTCCTTTGGGACAACTAGATAATAAGTTGATAAGACAATTTGGGTGTCAATTGTTGTTCCCTCACGATCAATATTAACTTGTTGAACCCTCATAATAGGCGCTTTGGCTTCAACCGATTCAAGAAAATTATATAAATCAGCAAGACTGCCAAAGACACTCAGTTGAATTCCGAGAGAAGGAAGGGTTTCTTCTTTCTTTGATTTTACCTCAGCTGATTCCGTTGAAACTTTGCCAATCTCAACTTCCAAGTTTCCCAACTCCAAATCATTTTCACTAACCAATCCTCTGACCGTTGCTAAGGCAAAAGGGCCTTCCTTTTCGATTGGCAAAACCTTAAGAACCTGATTAACTCTCGTCTTTAGTTCATTCTGGTCATAACCTCCCAAAACCGCTACTTTTTGGGATAGCTGGGCCAGTTCTTTCTTTTGTTTTGCCAAACCCCTTCTCAAATCCAAAAAATCATCTAGCTTGGGTTTTAAGATTGTCACTGCGGAAACAACTATCAGAATAACTATTATTCCGGGAAAGAGAAAGCTTCGAAATTGACTTAAATTTGCTTTACTAAAAGATGGCAACTTACCTAATTCTTGCTTCATTGCTCCTTTATCAAAATTTCTAGATTAAAATCATAAACTCCCTCTGTCTGCCGAGTGGCCGAAACTAAAATACTGCTGGCAATCTTCTTATTATCAGTTGCTTGTTTTAACTTCTCCAGAAAATCAGCCAGGACAATGGCGTTGCCAGCAATGCCTGATATCTTTACTGTCCCGTCAGCCTCCCAGGCAACACTATCATAACCAACTCCTTCGGGAGCTAAACTGTCTAAATAATTTAGCCAATATTTAGGTTTTAAACCATCGAGCTCGATTACTTCGGCTAGGGAAACAAGACGGTCTTTTAACAAAAATTGAAGTGATTCTACTTCTTGAAGCTCGCTTAATCTTGTTTTCTCAAACTCAACTTTATCCGCGATTGCTTGAGATTCACGGTTGACCACCAAACCAAAAGAAAAAATTGCCACCACCACTAAACAATAAGCAACAATCAAAAAAATTGTTCCTATTTTAAGAAAAAAAGCTCCTTTTTTTTCAGCGGAACTCAGCTCGTCTGGTTGAAGAAGATTGATACTCTGAACAGCCATTAACCTAAATCCTTCATTGATAAACCAACGGCAACCGCATACAAAGAAGTTTGAATTTGAACCAGTCGTTTCTTCAGCATCTCATCGCTCTGAACTTGGTCAAACGGGTCACCAACCTGGATTTCCATACTTAATTTGGACGCCATTAAGTTTACTACTTCCGGCAATCCGGCGGTACCGCCGCTCAAGATGACTCGCCTGACTGTTTTCGTTGTCTCAGTTCGATAATATTCAACTGTTTTCTCAATCTCCTTGACAACTACATCAAGAATTGGCCCAATTGCTTGGCTGACCTTACCCTCCAACTTCTTGGGATCAACTCCATAGGCCTTTTTGTAAGCTTCTGCTTGGGTTGGGTCTAATCCCAAACTGGAAGCTACCGCTCGAGTAAGAGCTTCTCCTGCAGTTGAGATCGAGCGAGAAAAAACAACTAAGCCATTTTCCACAACGGCCATATCTGTGGCTTCGGCACCTAAATCAACCACCAAAGCCATTTCTCCTCCTGAAGGAACCAGACTTCTTGCCATAGCGATGATTTCTGTTTCCAAGCCAACCGTATTTAAACCGGCTGTTTTAAGAACTTTTAAAGTTTTATTAATTAATCTTTTAGGCGCCGCCACGATTAGAACTTGAGTTTTCTGCCGACCATTAACTTTAATTTGACCAACTACTTGATGGGCAATAGTCACTTCTTCTAAGGGAATGGGAACATATTGTTCTGCCTCCCACTTAATGGCTGATCTTAACTCCTCTTCTGACAAAGGCGGTAAATTAACTGTCCGAGTAAAAACTTGATCCTGAGGGAGAGCAGTGGTAACGTTTTTAGTAGTAATTTTTGTCCCTTGATGAAGTTTTTTAATCGCTTCTGCTAAAGCCGTTAGGTCGGTCTCGGCTTCGGAGGCTAAACCTTTCTTGGTTGAGGGCACTGAGCCAAAAGCAACCAGACGATATTCCTTGCCACTTTTAGCCAACTGAACAACCTTAAGATTATGTGAACCGATGTCTAAACCAAAAAATTCCATGGCGCTAATTGTCCTTTCAGGATATCGCGCCTACCCGTAATTCGTCAGGGGCGAATTTTAGGGTGGGCAGATTTACTTACTTAAATTTTCCTCACTAAATAAAACGTAGTCAAAAATAGCCGGTGGTGCTTTATATAGCTGACACTGTTCTACTTTACTACTGATACCTGTTTCTGCTTGCGAGATAGCCGTCACTTGATAGCAATGACCTTGGAGAGGTAAATCTGCGTTTCCTTGGACACCTAAAATATGCGCTCCATCAACATTATATAAGAGCTTTATTCTTATCGCATAAAGCTCTTCGCCCGTAGGAAATAATGTTCCTTCTTCATTATCAGTGAAATCTGCCTTAAAGGCAAATGTCTTGTCCTCTAAAGGATAACTGGCTTTACTAATTAAGGTAAAATCATTACTGGCAACTCTACCATTATTAGGGTCAAAAGCAACTCTTCTGGACTGAAACTTACCGGCACCGTCCTTATAAATAATAACTACTTCTAAAGCGGGACAAATATCACTGCCGTCATCAACATTCTCATTTCCCCAGTAAAAAGTAAGATTATTGCCGCTGTAAAATTCACTCCCCAAATCTCCTCCCTCGGTATGGTCCACTAACCAAACGGTTTGGATATTACCCGCTTTAATTTCTTTGGGAAAAACAAAACTGGTCTTACCCTCACCGCCAAGACTTCTTGTATCAACACCAATATTAAAATCTCCAAAAGAGGGTAAATCGCCTGGACTTCCACCTGCTAAAAGATGCTCCAAGCCTGCTTCTGCGGCGGAGAAAGCTCTTGATGATTCCTCTTGCTCCTGAGAAATACGAATATCAGTGACTGAACGAGAAACCACGGCCAAACCAATAGTCAAACCCACGGCCATAATCAGGAGAATAATTAACAAAGCTTGACCTGAATTTAGTTTTTTCTTCACCTCTATATATTCTAATGATATTGACAGTTAACTGTCAAATCGGAGCTAATATTAATCTTCGGCAATATTTCTTAAAATCACGGTTGTCTTAAATCTCATTGATGCCTCTTCTTCAGGACGACCCAAATCTCCAGTGCTTAAAGTAAAGTCAATCGTCACTACGTCTGGTTCTAATCCTTCTTCATCATATTGAATATTAAAAACTGAAGAACAATCACTAACTTTAACCTGACTACTCATTAAACTAGCACTATTTGAAGCAAGACTACCATCATCATTGGAATCACAAAGAAAAATTGTGGTCTCTCCATCAGGATTATCAATGGTAATTTCAGGACCGGGATAGTTTTCTGGGACAAATCCTACAATTCCCTTGGCATTTCTGATCATTCTCGTCATTACATTCATGGCATAATCGCCATTTTGCTTAACTAAAGTGGCTGTTTTGGTCTTGGTTGAACCTTTCAGGATGCTAAAAAAACTGGATGAGCCCACAACCACAATAATGGCCAAAATACCAATCACCACTAAAGTCTCGATAAGAGTGAAACCTGATTTTAACTTATCATTCATAATGAATTCTCTCCCAGCACGGAAATTGGAAGTTTTTTTTGATAACCCAACTGCTGTTCCGTGCTGGTATCGGCTTCTTACGCCTCTATTTCGAACGTTAGTAAGAAACAAGGTTCTTGCTGAAAGCAAGGCTCTTATTGCTACTCCCGACTCCGTCGAGAGCTGCGCCTTCATCCTCGGACATGGAAGTCCGAGTTTTTCGGCTTGATACAGTTGTAAAAAAACTTAGTTTACTGCCATTTAGTTAAATAAGTAGACAATTCTGATTTATGCGTTCCTCTGACATCTTTCCAGGTGACAGTCACCGTCACCTCCATTTTTTCATCTTCAACAAGTTCGTTCCAAACAACCACCCTCTCGAAAAAAGTCTCCTCTAAGGAAGGTAAACTACAACTCTGACTCCAAAAACTTTCTGGGTCCTGGTCACGGCAAGACCTGAGTAATTCCATTCCTTCTTGGGCATAGTTAGTAGCCATCGATTGATTTTTGGCAAAAGTGGCGTTACGAATAGAAAGGGTAGTCGCAATA
>Ga0307437_1001020_pt1 | contig 19617 bp, 12 predicted proteins | sample SalMarWE160390MG_FD_202146 | JGI IMG/M metagenome (GOLD analysis project Ga0307437, IMG submission 202146) | Salt marsh sediment microbial communities from the Plum Island Ecosystem LTER, Massachusetts, United States - WE1603-90 | ecosystem: Environmental > Aquatic > Marine > Intertidal zone >...
CAGGAAGCTATTCTATCGCCCAAAGCAACTTTGCTGATTTGTTTTCTCTGGCTCACTATCGGTTCAATAATAGGAGCTATAATTTTTTTACTGACGCAGAGCATTTTTATTTTGGTTCTTGGCATTACCGGATTGCTCGGCGGCTTTTTCTATACCGCTCCGCCTGTTCAGTTCGGCTATCGATGTGCCGGCGAGCTTGTCATTGCGCTGCTATTCGGCCTGTTTCCTGTTTACGGCTCATACTACCTGCAGACAAACACTATCGATTTAATACCGCTTCTGCCCGCCTCTATTGTCAGCATCCTGATATTCCTGGTGATTTTAATAAACGAATTTCCGGATTTGCAGGCCGATGCCATAGTTAACAAAAGAACACTCGTAGTTCTCTTTGGCGTCCGATTCTCTATCCGGCTCTACCTGATTGCTCTGGCTGCCAGCTATGTCATTGCAGCTGCTATGTTGATTTTTCAACCAATGTTCTACGCAGGACTTTTTTATCTTTTTACATTGCCGGCAGCGATTGTTGCAATTAGATTTGTAAATAAAGAAGACTTAACCAAACCAGGCCAATATCGCGCCAGCCAAATCACCGTCCTTGTGCACTCACTTGGTGCATTGGCCTTAACCGCCGGCTTTATAATCTCCGGCTTATCGTTATAACAGCAAGGATGTCATTCCCGCCCCTGCTTGCGCAGGAGTGACAATATGTTTGTTCCATTACTTATTTAAACGCCAATTTCCGATTGACTCACCTGCCTGCGACGCTTACCTTATCAGTTTTATAATCTCATCGAGGTCGTTCGGGGCCTCTATGGGCGGATTGCTGAACTTGCCAAGTTTTTCCTTGTGATAGTTGACCGTTATATTCGGGTCCTTTAGCGGATGGCCTGTCAATACGCAGGCCACTCGCTCGTCAGCACTGATAACACCTTCGGCTCTGAGGTGCCTTAAACCTGCTATTGTTGCCGCCGAGGCCGGCTCACAGCCAAGACCATATTTCCCTATAACCGCCTTTGCATCGAGAATCTCTTCGTCAGTCACCGCGCGGACAACTCCGTTGCATATATCAATTGCCCGCAGGCACTTCTTCAAATTCACAGGCCGTGAAATTTCTATCGCTGAAGCACAAGTATGAGGCGAAAAGTTACGGGCAGTCAAATCCGCATAATAGTCGTCAATGATTGCCTGACCGACCCTGCCGGCATTCCAGGCAAGCTTTTTATTGTTGACCAAGTCGGCCAAGGTATCGGCTCCCGTTGCATTTATGATTGCCATTCGCGGTATCCGTTTAATCAGGCCAAGCTGTTTTAATTCATAAAAGGCCTTGCCAAAGGCGCTCGAGTTGCCCAGATTTCCGCCGGGCACTACAATCCAGTCCGGCAGCTCCCAGCCCAGACCTTCGATGATTCGATACATTATGGTCTTTTGGCCTTCAAGTCGAAACGGATTGAGTGAATTGAGCAGGTACAAACCCAGCTTTGTGCAAACATCCTGAACCTGGCGCATACAGTCATCAAAGTCGCCGACTATCTGAATGGTTTGCGCACCATAATCCATTCCCTGGCTGAGCTTACCAAAAGCGACTCGGCCCGAGCCGATAAAAACCGTTGCTTTCAATCCGCAACTATGTGCATATAAAGCCACTGATGCTGATGTATTGCCAGTCGATGCACAGGCGCTCGAAGTTGCGCCGACTAATTTCGCATGGCTAAATGCCGCAGCCATACCGTTGTCTTTGAATGAGCCGGACGGATTCAGCCCTTCATACTGCAAATACAAACAACCCGGTTTCATATCAGCATATTTGGCCACAGCATCATTTTGCTGCAAAATTGTCTGGCCTTCCCCTATGGTTACCTTGTATTTATCATCGCAGAAGTCGAGCAGCTCACGAAACCGCCATACGCCGGAAAAATCCAGCCGATTGTCTCTATCTGCCCAGCGCCTACCAAAGTCACTCAATTTGCCGGGAACTTCAACCCTGTCCCAGTCATATTGCGCATCCAAAAGCTCACCGCAGGAAGGGCACTTAAACAGCACCTGCCCGCAGTCGAACCGCGCCCCGCAATCCGGATTAATACATTTCTGATATGCCGCATCAATACCCATATACAAGATTCCTTATCGACTTTCCGGCACAAAAAGATTATTATAACTACGCAGGGACGTGGTCAATATAAAAAAATTATCCCCAATACTCACAAACGAAACCAGGAATTTCTAGCTTATTAAAGGATAACCTGCCTAGCTACCTGCTCCGGAACCTTCTCATAACTCAGCGGCTCCATAGTAAAGCTTCCACGCCCGGCTGTTGCACTCCTTATTTCGCTGGAATAACCAAACATCTCAACCAGTGGCACACGGGCATCAATTACTCGCATATTTCCATGTAACCGACAATCCGTGATTATACCTCTTTTTGCGAGCAAACTGCACTGCACTGCACCGAAAGAAGATTCCGGAATTATTGCCTGAAGCATCATTATCGGCTCAAGCAAAATCGGGTCGGCGTCCCTCACCGCTTTTTCTATCGCGATAGCAGCGGCCTGCTCAAAGGCCAGAGATGAAGAATCCACCGAATGAAATGACCCGTCTATCAGTGTAGCTCTGACTCCCATAACGGGAAAACCTGCCAGCGGACCACAGCTCAAAGTGTCCCTGATACCGGCCTCCACAGCAGGAACATATTCTCTCGGAATAACATCACCGCCGACCTTACTGCCAAATTCGATATCGCGGCTCCAGTGACCATCCTCGGTAAACAACGGCTCTACCTTCAAAACAACATGGCCATACTGGCCGTGACCTCCTGTTTGCCGCACGAACCTACCCTCCGCCTGGACCGATTTTGTTATAGCTTCCTTGTAGGCGACCTTTGGCTTGCTAACCCTGACATCAACTCCTTTTTCTCTTATCAGCTTGTGTTGGAGGATTTCCAAGTGCAATTCGCCCATTCCGCTGATAATTGTCTGTCCTGTCTCGCTGTCTATTTTACTTTCAAAGGTCGGATCTTCGCGCCTTAAGCCGGCCAGGGCATCTGCCAGCTTTGCCTTCTCTGCCGATGTTCTGGGTTCTATCGACATACTCACAACAGTTTGTGGGAATGTAATACTCGGCAGACAAACCGGGTTCCTCGTATCACAAATCGTATCGCCCGTAAGAGTTTCTTTCAGCCCAACCACTGCAACAATATCACCGGCAGCTACCGAGTCAAGAATTTTTCGCTCCTTGGCGTGCATCTCAAATATCCTGGTGACATTTTCCTTCTTGTCTCGATTTGCGTTTAACACTCTTTTGCCGGACTTAAGCGTGCCCTGATAAATCCTCAGAAATGTTAAATCACCGTGCGCATCCGTGGTAATCTTAAATGCCAGAGCAACAAGACTCGCCGTCTTGTCGCTCTTAATCATTATTTTCTTGCTTTTATCGGTCGGCTTATATCCAACAAGGTCCGGCTTATCCAATGGCGAGGGCAGATACTTCGTAATACCATCAAGCAGCCGCTGCACTCCAATATATTTCAACGCTGAGCCGACAAATACTGGATGAAGCTCGCCGGCCAAAGTCGCTTTTCTAATCGCTCTGTCAACAACCTCATCGCCTATCGGCTTGTCGTGGATATACAAATCCATCATCTGTTCATCGTGTTCTGCTGCAAGCTCTATCATATTATGCCTGTGCTCATTTGCAGCAGATTGTAATTTGGCCGGGATTTCAACCTCTTCAAAAGTCGCTCCAAGCTTTTCTGTTTTATAAAATACCGCCTTGAATTTAATCAAATCTATTATCCCTGCAAAAGAGTCACCGGCCCCGATTGGTATCTGCAACACAACAGGATTGGCAAGGAGCTTATCGCGAATACTCTCAACGCTCATCTCGAAATCGGCTCCGACCTTGTCCATCTTGTTCACAAAGCATAGGCAGGGCAGGCCGTATTTTTGTCCCTGTCTCCATACCGTCTCACTCTGGGCCTGAACCCCTTCCGAGCCGTCAAATACCGCAACAGCTCCATCCAGAACACGCAGAGAACGCTCCACTTCTGCCGTAAAATCGATGTGCCCGGGAGTATCAATAAGGTTTATTTCAAAACCCTTCCAAGGACATTTTGTCGCCGCGCTGGTTATGGTAATGCCTCTTTCCTGCTCCTCCTGAAGATAGTCCATAACCGCTGTGCCATCGTGGACCTCCCCCATTTTGTACGTCTTGCCGGTGTAGTAAAGAACGCGCTCGGTGATTGTTGTCTTGCCAGCGTCAATATGAGCCATAATCCCGATATTACGTAAGTTTTTCATAAGAAATGCAAAAATTAAAGATTAAAATCAAAATTGTGGAATTTATGAGGGATGAATTCCTCAACTTTACATCCTATATTTTGATACTTGTTCTTTACTCAAACTGACCTTTTGTCCATAACTATAAACGCAACTCACCTTTTGACAAGGTATTATATACCATTAAAACAATTATAAAATCAGCCATCCGCCCTCGCGACTTCCTGTCGGAAGACGGGGGCGGGGGTGGATTCGACAATTTTGCATTTCACACTTTGATTTTTGCGTTTCCAAACTGACCTTCGGTCAGTTTAAATTATTTAATATCTTTTTCCGGTAGATACTAAAATAGCGGATAAGAAAAACAACTTCCTACCCGCCACACTTTACAAGCTTACCACGCAAAATGGGCAAATGCCTTATTGGCTTCAGCCATTTTGTGGATATTTTCCCGTGTAGTCATTGCACCGCCATGCTCATTATAAGCATCTACCAATTCAGCAGCCAGACGTTCACAAAACGGCTTGCCTTTCTTGGCCCTGGCCGACTGAATTATCCACCTAAAAGCAAGCGACTGCTGACGTTTCGAGCTCACCTGCATCGGAACCTGATAACTCGCTCCCCCGATACGCTTGCTGCGAACTTCTATCATTGGTTTAACGTTATTTACTGCTTTCTCAAATACCTCAAGCGGGTCGGCATCCTTTATCCTCCCGGCTATAATATCCATAGCATCTTTGAAAACGCGTTGTGCAACACTTTTCTTCCCTCCCCACATCAAATTGTTTACAAACTTCGAAACCAGCTTATTTTTATACTTTGGGTCGGGCTTTAACTGCTCACTTGAAGCTGTCCATCTTTTCATTTTCGGTTTCCGTCTTTTATTTCGCGATTGACAATCGCAAATCGGCTATTTATTTTGCCCTTTTCGCACCATATTTGCTTCTACCCTGCTTGCGATTAGCCACACCTGCACAATCAAGAACACCTCGCACAATATGATATCGAACACCCGGCAGGTCCCTGACTCGGCCGCCGCGAATGATAACCGTACTGTGCTCCTGAAGATTGTGGTCAATGCCCGGTATGTAAGCTGTAACCTCTTTGCCGTCGGTCAACCTGACGCGGGCAACCTTTCGCAGGGCGGAGTTCGGCTTCTTGGGAGTTTGTGTCCTTACTATAAGACAAACGCCGCGTTTTTGCGGCGAGCCGCTAATATCAGACACACGTTTCCGGCCTTTTGACTTCGCCCTCGGACGCCTGACTAACTGGTTTATTGTAGGCATAATATACTTCCAACATCAATCTATGATTATCATTTAATTCCAAGCGCTTCTTTCATAGCAGCGTCTGCCTTTGCCTCTGTATCTTCTGTTTCCTTGACCTCTGCGAATTCTTTTGGCAGCGGCGCTTCTGCAAGGTGCTTGACCTTCATATCCAGATACGGCTTGAAAGCCGTACCGGCCGGTATCAAATGGCCAAGTATCACGTTTTCCTTCAAACCGTACAACTGGTCCACTTTACTGGCTAAAGAGGCCTCTGTCAAGACCTTTGTTGTCTCCTGGAAGCTGGCTGCTGCTATAAAGCTCTCCGACCATAATGAGGCCTTCGTTATACCTAAAAGCAGAGTCTTGGCTGTTGCCGGCTTCGGTTTTCGCCACTTTGCGGCCTCACCACCAATCATCTCAAGTTTTTCATTAATAGTTGCAAGTTCCTTCTTGTCTATAATCTGACCTTCCTCCAAATCAGAGGCATCGCCAACACTTAAAATCTTGACGCTGTTAGTCAGCCGTTCGTTCTCCTTTCTAAATAAAAACTTATCCACTACCTCTCCAGGCAAAAATGAACTGTCGCCAACAGATTCTATCTCGACTTTTCGCAGCATCTGCGAACATATAATTTCTATGTGCTTGTCATTGATATTGACGTTCTGGCTGCGATAGACATTTTGAATTTCCGCAATCAGGTACCTCTGCAGCGCCTCTTCGCCCTTGATTCGCAGGATATCGTGGGGGACCAATGGGCCGTCGGTCAGAGTATCGCCAGCGAGGACCTCATCGCCGGCATGAACATTGAGATGTCTGTCGCGGGGCACATGATGTTCTTTTTCCATCCCTGATTCGGAGCGAATTATAATCGTCATTTTACCCTTGCGTTTATCGCTTCGAAGCTCTATCCGCCCACTAATCTCGGCCATTGCAGCCGGGTCTTTGGGTTTTCGTGCTTCAAATACTTCGGTAACTCTGGGAAGGCCGCCCGTAATATCCTGTGTACCGCCGGTCGCCCTGGGTTGATGAGCCAGCAACTGACCAGCCTGAACGCTCTGGCCCTGGCCAACCTCGATTCTGGCCCCCGCAGGCAAATAATGAACATCGAGTATCTTTCCGTTAGCATCTTCTATGATAATCTGTGGGTGCTTATCCCCTTTGTGCTCGATTACCACCGGTTTGCCAATCTGCCCTCTTCGTTCTTCTTCAACTCCAATAGTCTCCCCAACAATGATATCAACAAATCGTATAAGCCCTGGCACCTCAGCCAGAATGGGCGTTCTGTGTGGGTCCCAGATGAACAGAGAGTCACCTTCTTTAACCTTCTGCCCATCATCGATTAAAACAGTAGCCCCATATGGCACTTTGAGCCTGTCGAGTTCTCTACCCTTTTCATCGTGAATGGTCATTTCACCATTTCTTTTTAGAGCAATTATCCTGATATTCCCGTCATCGTCTTTTAAGACAACGGGATTTATATCCCGATATTGGATAGTTCAAGAATAGCTCTTGAAGCAACCCCCCCTGTATGGAATGTTCTTAGAGTCAGTTGAGTTCCTGGCTCACCGATAGATTGAGCAGCAATAATACCAACGGCTGTTCCTTGTTCGACGAGTTGCGTGTTGCTCATATCCCAGCCATAGCATTTAGCACAAACCCCAAAAGGGCTGTCACAAGTCAGAGGGCTCCGTACTCTGATCGCATCAAGCCCCAGAGATTCGATTTTGGCCGCTGCGAGTGGCGTTATCGCCTCATTTTCACGTACAATCATTTCATCGTTAATGGGGTTTCTAATATTGTCTCTTGCCGTTCGTCCAATTATCAACTGTCTAAGAGGAATCTCTCCCTCATCTGCACTACCGACACCTGTTTTAGTAATACCCTGCAAAGTCTGGCAATCATGCTCAATGACGATAACATTCTGCGAAACATCAATAAGTTTTCTCGTAAGATACCCTGAATTAGCAGTTTTGAGAGCCGTATCAGCAAGTCCTTTTCTAGCCCCATGTGTCGAGCTAAAGTACTCAAGAACACTCAAACCCTCCCTGAAGTTAGCTTTTATAGGTGTTTCGATAATTTCCCCGCTGGGCTTAGCCATAAGTGCCCTCATTCCAGCCAACTGTTGTATTTGGTCCACAGACCCCCTTGCGCCTGAATCTGACATAAGGAAGATAGGATTGAGATACGGTGTTCCATCTTCATTCGTATCATTTTTAAGTCCCTGAATCATCTCGTTCGTAACAGCAACCCTTGCATTAGTCCAAGCATCGATTATCTGATTATATCGCTCACCCTCTGTTAGCACTCCATCGTTGTAGTTCTTCTGTATATGAGAGACTTTCTTCTCGGTCTCTTCAATAATATCAGGTTTACGAAGTGGAATTTTCAAATCCGTAAGACCAAAACTCATACCTGATAATGTTGCATACCTAAATCCAAGGTCCTTGATATCATCGAGAAGCTCTACAGTAGCGGCCGAGCCTGTAAATTCGTAACAATCACTAATTACACGGCTTAATTGCTTTTGAGACATCGTCATATTGTAAAACGGCATACCTGACGGAAGGATGTCATTGAAAATGCAGCGACCAACTGTCGTCTCAATCGTTATTTTGCTGGTTTCGGTTTGCATCTTCCGCCTTTCAACGGACTGTTGCAAATCCTCTATCACAAATTTGTTAATTCTAACGTAAATCCTTGTGTGCAGGTCGATTTTTCCCATGTCGTAGGCCATAATGGCCTCAAAAGCATCCCTGAATATCCTTGTGACTTCATAGGTTTCTCGTTTTTCTACGTGGGTTAAATAATAGTTGCCCATGACCATATCCTGCGACGGCCCAACCATAGGTGAACCATTTGCCGGCGAAAAAATATTCGATGTAGTCATCATTAAACAATGTGTTTCTGCCTGGGCTTCAATACTCAGAGGCAGATGCACAGCCATTTGGTCGCCGTCAAAATCTGCATTGAATCCCTTACACGCCAATGGGTGGAGCATAATCGCATTGCCTTCCACAAGTACCGGCTCAAAGGCCTGAACGCCCATCCGATGCAACGTAGGCGCACGGTTGAGCAGGACAGGATGCTCATAAATAACCTCCTCCAAAATATCCCAGACCTGCTCGTCACGCCGCTCAATCATTCTTTTGGCGCTTTTAATGGTATCAGCAAGTCCGTGTTGCTTAAGTTTTCGAATAATGAAGGGCTGATACAGCTCCAGAGCTATTTTCTTTGGCAAACCGCACTGATAAAGCTTTAAATTCGGCCCAACTACGATTACCGAACGAGCCGAGTAATCCACACGCTTGCCAAGCAGATTTTCCCGGAATCGGCCCTGCTTTCCCTTTATCATATCCGTCAGAGACTTAAGGGGTCTATTATTACTACCCAATACCGGCCTGCGGCAGCGGTTGTTATCCAGCAGTGAGTCAACCGCCTGCTGGAGCATCCGCTTCTCATTTCTGATAATGACCTCTGGTGCATTCAGGTCCATAAGTTTCTTTAACCTGTTATTTCGATTGATAATTCTCCTGTATAGGTCATTCAAATCACTTGTAGCGAAGTTATCACGTTCCAGCATAACAAGAGGCCTCAAATCAGGAGGTATAACGGGAATAACTTCGAGCACCATCCACTGTGGTTTGTTTTTGCTGCTTTGGATTTGATTAATTATTTTTAGTCTCTTGGTGTGTTCTTTTATCTTCTGCTTACTGGATGTTTTTGAAATCGCCATTCGAAGCTTTACGCTTTCTTTGTTCAGGTCAAGATTTTCGAGCAGTTGTCTGATAGCATCAGCACCCATAGCCGCCTTAAACTGATTTGGGTACTTGTTCATCACCTCTCTGTACTCGTCTTCGCTTAGCAATTGCCCGGCTTTCAAGGGGCTTTGTCCCGGGTCGGTAACTACATAATCCTGGAAGTAGATAACTTTTTCGATGTCTGTGGTCTTCATACTCAGAATACTTCCAAGCCGATTTGGTATTGCCTTAAAGAACCAGATATGCACGACAGGTGCTGCAAGATTGATATGTCCCATCCGTTTTCTTCTGACCCGGGAATGAGTCACCTTGACGCCACATCTGTCGCATATAATACCTTTGAACTTTGTCCCCTTATACTTACCACAGGCACACTCCCAGTCTCTTTCCGGCCCAAAGATTCTTTCGCAGAATAAGCCGTCCTTCTCAGGCCTGTATGTTCTATAGTTAATAGTCTCGGGTTTACGGACTTCGCCAAACGACCAGCTTCGAATATCATTGGGACTGGCCAGTGAAATTTTGACCGAGCCATAATCATTAATGCGATCGTAAATATTCCCTAACATTTAAGGCCCCTTAAAATTGAAAATTGGAAATTCAATAATCAATATTCTATAAAACGGCGCTTCCAAGCCTTTTCTTTTCGAGCTGTATATTTAGTCCCAGCCCTCTTATTTCATTGCACAATACATCAAAGGAAAGGGGTGTTCCTGCTTCAAGGACATTTTGCCCCTTAACCATTGATTCATAGATTTTTGTTCGGCCCTCCACATCATCGCTTTTGACCGTCAGCATTTCCTGCAGCGCATAAGCCGCTCCGTAACCTTCTAGCGCCCAGACCTCCATCTCACCGAACCTTTGCCCGCCGGTTCTGGCCTTGCCGCCTAACGGCTGCTGTGTAATCAAACTATAAGGCCCGGTTGCCCTGGCGTGAATCTTATCATCAACAAGGTGGTGCAGTTTCATCATATAGATGTACCCAATAGTCGCCTTCTGGTCAAATGGCTCGCCTGTTCTTCCGTCATACAACTGAGTTTTAAGAGTCGGCAGAACATTGACAAAAAATTCGTCATCTGGGGGTGCTTGTCTTTTCCCTTCTATTTTCTTAGTCAGGATACCCATAACTTTTTTACGCAAATTATCATTTGGCATGTTCTTGTTGTAATGACTACCTTTTATCCTGCCTTTAAGTCCTTCCCCCTTCCTCTCACCAGCAATTCCAACATAAATGATTTCATTCGTTTTCCTTTCTCGAATGAGATACACGCCAGGAAGTTTGAAATCGTCCTTCAGGTCTTCCTGAGCATCTTCACATTTATTATACCACTTACCTTTTTTCACCACCCGAAGGCACTCATCGAAAATAGACCTAATCTCAGACGGAACTTCCTTTTCCCAATCATGCAGTATTGATTCCTTGGATCTTTTTGGCATTTTATCATTGAGACGAGGCTTAGGCTTAAACTGATCATCAATTATGAGCCTATCCTCGATATGGTGCAAAATACCCTCCAAATCAGTATCATCACTGTGCCGCCACCCCCTCCCCAAACACTTTTCTAATTTTGCCCAGAGATCACCTGCTCTGGCATCGGATATGGACACGGAAGTACAAGCAAACTCCCAATTTTTTAACATATAGCATGAGACATCGTCTTGCGAAACCCCCTCATATCTTTCCGCTCGTTGTTTCATAATATCGTTTGCCTCGGTAGTCAATTGCTTGATATCATCTTCGGTAGCGCCATCGAATACAGGGCTAATCGCCTGAAATCCCAGCACCTTTGCCACCCAGCCGAGGTGCGTTTCAAAAATCTGTCCGACATTCATCCGGCTCGGCACACCAAGAGGATTCAGCAATATGTCCAGTGGCGTCCCATCTTCGAGAAATGGCATATTCTCTACAGGCATAATCTTTGCGATAACACCCTTATTACCGTGCCTCCCGGCCATTTTATCACCTATCGCCAACGTTCTTTTTACCGCCACGTAAACTTTTACCATTTGCAACACGCCGCTGGGCAGCTCATCGCCATGCTTCATACTCTCAGCTTTTTGTCTCTTTTCTTGCTGAATCTCATTAATCTTTATCCAGAATTTGTCCATTATTTTCTGTGCATCGTCACGTAGTGATACGGGCTTGACCCACTTAATGTCAAAGTTCTCTACCTGCTCATAGACTACCTCATCATCCGTGCTGATACCGACTTTCTGTCGAGTGGACGGGTCAACGATATTAACATCATGCTTTTTACTGATTTGCTCTATCATTTGTCTAAATATCTCGCACTCCTTTGCCCTCATTTTCTTTTGATATTCCTTTATATTCTCCGCCAGTTGTTTCTTCTCAACCTCACTTCCTGCACCTCGTCTTGTAAATCTCTCCGTTTTTATTACGACCCCTTCATATCCGCTTGGCAGCTCAAGTGAGTCATTTTTAACATCTTCTCCCGCTCTGCCGAATATGGCGTGCAGTAGTTTTTCTTCAGGCGTCAGTTCTGTCTTGCTTTTAGGCGTCACTTTTCCTACAAGAATATCACCCGGACAAACTCTGGTTCCTTCCCGAACAACTCCGTGTTCATCAAGTTTTCGCAGCGTCCTTTCCCCAACATTAGGTATATCCCCTGTAAATTCTTCCTTTCCAAGCCGGGTCTCACGAACCTCGGCCGTAAATTCATCAATATGAATGCTGGTGAAGCTATCTTCCTTGCAGAGCTTTTCACTGACGATAATCGCATCTTCGAAATTAAAACCGTCAAAAGAGACAAATCCCACAAGAATGTTTTTGCCCAGAGCCAATACGCCATCAGCAGTACCGCCGCCATCTGCTATAATCTGGCCGGCCTTCACTCTGTCACCCAGTTTAACTGTGGGCCGCTGATTAAGGCAGGTTCTTTCATTCAATCCTTCAAACTTCTTAAGTATATACTCGTCGGTATGGTTCAGGACTATCTTAGTTGAGTCCACCGCGGTAACAACACCGCTGGTTTCCGCACGAACGACCATGCTCGAATATTGGCCAACCACCTTTTCCATACCCGTGCCGACCAAAGGCGGTTCTGTCTCTAGCAGCGGAACCGCCTGTCGCTGCATATTCGAACCCATTAAAGCCCTGTTCGCATCATCGTGTTCCAGAAACGGAATCAGCGAAGCCGAAACGCCAACTATCTGCTTAGATGAAATATCAACATAGTCAACCTCATCACTGTTAACGTGGGCCAACTCACCGCTTTTTCTGGCGAGGACCAAACCCTGCTTGATTCTTCTGCTTTTCGTCTCGACTTCACTTGGCGGTGCAAATACTGCCTTCATCTCCTCATCTGCCCGTAAATAGCTCACCTCTTCGGTGACCTTACTGTTCTTGACTTTGCGATATGGTGTAAGTAGAAATCCGTACTCGTCAACCGTTGCAAATATCGCTAACGATGCAATCAATCCAATATTTGTCCCCTCAGGCGTTTCAATTGGACATACCCTGCCGTAATGGCTTATATGCACATCGCGAACCTCAAATCCAGCCCGCCTCCTGTTTAATCCTCCAGGCCCAAGTGCTGACAATCGCCTTTCGTGTGTCAGCTGACTTAACGCATTGGTCTGGTCAACAACCTGGCTCAACTCGCCCCGACCAAAGAAATAACTAATACTGCTTGCCACGCTCTTTGAGTTAACAAGGTCGGCAACCTTAACCGGTTCATCGGTACTTGGCTTTAAGCTCATTCGTTCCTGAACGGTTTTTCTAAGCTTTAACAGTCCTTTTCTGATTTCGTCGGCAGCCAACTCATCGATTGTTCGCAATCTCCTGTTGCCGAGGTGGTCAATATCGTCCACCTCTCCCTCATTATTACGCAAAGCCATTATGTATTTCATCGTGTTGAGGAAATCTTCCGGACGAAGTGTCATCTCATTTTCGTCTACTACCTGCTCGAACTTACGATTCAACCTGAATCTGCCGACCTTACCAAGTCGATAACGGTTGGAATCAAAAAACTTCTCTTTAAAGAAGCCCTTTGCCTTCTCCTGGTTGGGCGGATTTCCCGGCCTCAACCTCATATAAAATTTTAATAATGCCTGTTCATGACTTGGGCAATCATCCTCCGCGAGCGTATTTAAGATAATAGTATCTCGTACATTCTCAATGACTTCAATGCTGCCAACACTGCTACGTTTCTTTTCACGCCCACCCTCACTTGGAATACCATACTCTACCAACTCCGTCAGTGCCCATGTCTTCAGAAGATTATCACCACAGTCCTCAGGCTTAGCTGCCTTAAACGGCGCGGAGAAGTGCTTACCAAGTCTATCCTTTAGCGAAGTTGCCAAGCCCAAATAACCATCGCTAACTCTTTTTGTTTTTAGACTCCGAAAGAAATAAATCCCTTGCTTATCCGGCAATCCTTTTTTACACTCTTTCAGGTCCTTAATCTCAACCCAACCCGTATTACTTTTTATGGCGTCTTTACATTCTTGGTAGAAGGTTTCAAGGTACGGATTCTCAGCCAACAAATCTTTAACCTTCTTTTCAGACTTCCCAGAATCCTTGTTGAATCGTGGCTGTTCAGTTTCAATTAACTTTGTTTCGACCGCCTCAAGTTGAGATTTAGTCAAGGTATTCTTCGATTCGACATACTTAAATGCGAACCCTCCGGTGCGTTGTCCTCCCTTGACCATATATTTCTCTCGAAGATTATTTTGGTTCTCTTCGAGCCATATACGGCCTTTTTTCCTCTTATTAAGCCACTCTTTGGCTTCCTTTGGGGTCCGTTTCACTAAGGGAGACGAGCCCGAAGAAATGGTAGCGTTCCGTATTAAAGAGACTTTATCGCCGATTTGCCCTCCTGGCTTAACTATAACCTCACCGGTTTCCTGGTCAACAATCGGCTCCACCGCCCACATCGTAGGTGTAAGCTTTGCAGCCGGAACTGTTTTTGTCGGATAAAACAATCGCAAGATTTCCGCTGTAGTGCTGTAGGCTGGGTTCAGCGCTCTTAGAAAAATAGTCGATGGTATCTTGCTTGACTGGTCTATTCGAACTACTAATATATCTTTGTGCGTAACACCAATCTCAATCCAGCTCCCTCTTTCCGGTATTATTCTGCCGCCATGTAAGACCCTATCGCCTTCTTTGCTCTCGATAAGAAAATCAACACCCGGACTCCTATGCAACTGGCTGACAATCACTCGAATCGCTCCATTTATGATAAACTCACCTCCACCAATCATTACGGGCATCTCACCAAGATATATTGCCTGCTGCTGCAGGTCCTCGCCCTCACTTGTCCGAAGACTGCAATGGATTTTCAACGGATAGCCGTAAGTCAGACGTAATTGCCGGCACTGAGTAGGAGTATAGTGCGGCTTTTCAAGCTCGTAAAAGAGATATTCCAGCACCATTTTTTTGTCATAGCTCTCGATAGGAAATATCTCTCTGAATAGCTCTTCTAGGCCCATGCACTTTCTCCTGGTTGACGCAGCATCTTTTTGCAGTAAACGCTCATAGCTCGCTTTCTGTATAGCTATCAAGTCCGGAACTTCAACATCATCGTAAATTTTGCCGAAGTAACGAACAGCTTGCTCGGTATCAACTCCAACCATTGTCTATCTCCCATTCACAATATCTTATGGACTCTGCCGGCACCGGAAACCGATGTCAGAGCACCTGATACTCCCGGAGTCGGAGATTAGCGCTTAATTTTTTCTCACCCTTTATCGCCTCTTCATCGAAAACTAACTTCCTCACGCCAATTCCACTGTTGCGCCGGCTTCCTCAAGTTTCTTTCTGGCATCCTCGGCTTCCTCCTTACTTATGCCTTCCTTTACCGTCTTTGGAACATTGTCAACAAGGTCCTTGGCTTCTTTCAGCCCCAGCCCCGTCAAAGCTCTTACCTCCTTAATTACCTGAATCTTTTTATCACCGAACCCTTTAAGAATTACATTAAAGATTGTTTTTTCCTCTGCCTGTTCCGCCGATGCGCCTTGGCCTGCCATTGCCGGCCCCGCCATCATAACAGCACCGCCAGCCGCCGGCTCAATGCCATATTCATCCTTGAGATAATCACCAAGCTCTTTGGCCTGCATCAGCGTCAGACCTATTATCTCGTCGCCGAGCTTTTTAATCTCGCTGCTCCACTTCTTTGCTTCTTTCGGCTTTTCTGCCTGCTTTTTTTTCTCCTCTTTTACTTCTTCTTTTGTCTCGCTCTTCGCTTGCTCTTTTTCTTCTGTTTTAGCCATTTCTACTCAACTCCTGTCAACCAGTGCCTGCTGGTAGCCGAAACTACGCCGTTTCGTTTAACCCATTAAAGGGGCAGCCACACAAGCAACAATATCCTGTGTTATTTGTTCATAGTTCATCGAAGAACAATGAACAATGAACAACGAACAATGAACTTATTTAAGCTGCCTGTTTCTCATCTTTTTCCGCAATAGTTTTTATACACCCCGCGATTACCCCTGCAGGTGAGCCAAAGACACCGGCCAACCTTCTTGCCGGCGACAGCGACGAGGCAACAATCCTGCCCAGCAGCTCGGCTCGCGTCGGCATCTTTGAGAGACCATCCGCTGCCCTGGCATCCAGAGCCAAACCATCCAGAAAAGCGCCCTTAATCTCTATAACCGGCACCTTCTTCATCCACTCAATAATCTCCTTGGCTACATCGACAATACTGTCGCCGCCATAAGCTAAAACACAGGGGCCGCTAAACAATTCCGCCGCATCTCCCATCTTCCGGCCGTGTAACGCCTTTTTGAAAAGTGAATTCTTGACTACCGATAATCTGATATTTTTCCTCTTAAGCTCGCCACGCATAAGGTTATTGTCAACCCCGCCAACACCTTTGATACTGACCACCAAAAAATCCTTGATGCCTTCGTCAACAATCCTCTTTTCCAGCTCCGCCTGTACCAACTCTTTTACAAATTTGCTCATCTTTTTACCCAATCAACTAAAATAACTACTCCACAATAAAAGAATTTATGACTGATGCACTTCGACACTACACACTAACTGCGATGCCGGGACTCATCGTCGCTGATATACTCATTTTCTTGATGTATGTGCCTTTTGCTGACGATGGCTTTATCTTCCTAATATGCGATAAAAACGCCTCGATATTTTCTACCAGCTTCTCTTTCTCGAAGCTCTGCTTTCCAACTACTACGTGAACATTGCTGCCGGCATCGTTTTTGAACTCAACTTTACCCGCAGCAAATTCAGCCACTGCGGCAGCTAAGTCGGCTGTTACGGTCCCATTCTTAGGCGAAGGCATTTTGCCCTGTGGTCCGAGAATTCGACCGAGCTTTCCCACCTTCCCCATTACCTTCGGCGAGGCAATTGCTACATCGAAATCCATCCAGCCATCCGAAATCTTCTTTATCAGCTCGTCGCAACCGGCTTCAATGGCGCCGGCTCCTCGGGAAGCTTCTATATCAAAATCATCACAAAAAGCGATGACCTTCTTCTTTTTGCCAATCCCATGAGGCAGAGAAACCGAGCCGCGAACAATCTGGTCCGCCTGCTTGGGGTCTATTCCCAGGTGCAGCACACACTCTATGCTCTGATCAAATTTGACGGACTTAAAGGCCTTAATCCTTTCCACCGCTTCACTCATCGGAATCGGCTCCTTACCCACCTGCTCAGATTCCCTTTTATATCTTTTGCTTCTAAATCCCATATTCCTGTCTGTTATCAAAATACATTATTCGACTTCTATACCCATACTCCGCGCGGTGCCTCTGATTATCTTTTCAGCAGCGTCCAAATCATGCGCATTCAAATCCTTGAATTTAGTTTCTGTGATTTTACGAAGCTGCTCAGTTGTGATTCTCCCCACCTTTTCCTTATTAGGAACTCCGCTGCCTTTTGCCACTTCAGCTGCCTGTTTCAACATCACCGCGGCAGGGGGGCTTTTGACCTCGAAGGTGAAACTTTTGTCCTTGAAGACCGTAATCACCACCGGCACAGTTGTCCCATTAAGCTCTTTTGTCCGCTCATTAAACTGCGAAACAAACTGCCCGATATTTACACCATTTTGACCCAAAGCAGGCCCTATCGGCGGAGCAGGGGTCGCCTGACCGCCAGGCGCCTGCAATTTAATCTTTACTAATATTTCTTTAGCCATAATTCTCTATCACACAGCTTATCATTCAGGGCACAGATTCCAAGACCCTAAAGACAAGCCATAAATTACACTTTCTCAATCTGCCAATACTCTATATCCAGCGGGGTACTCCGACCGAATATCGTAACAATCACCTTCACTATGCCACGCTCGGCATCAATATCATCAACCACACCTTCAAAATTCTCGAAAGCACCTTCCCGAATCTTTATCATGTCGCCTTTCTTGAACTCCACTTTGATGCTCGGTGTCTCATCCGGCTTTTCCGACTCTAAAAGCATCTTTGCCACATCCGTGTCTCTCATCGGAGTAGGAATTCCTTCTGTGCCGATAAAGTCTCCGACGCCCGAGGTCCCTTTAATCATAAACCATGCCTTCTCCGAAATCCTGCCGTCATCGGTCGGCTCCATCTCCATAAAAACATAGCCCGGATACAGCTTACGCTTATGTATAGTTTGCTTGTTGCCGCGGATTCGTTTAATCCGCTCCAAAGGAACCTCTATTCTGCCAATAATATCAGTCAACTCCTCCTGTTCAACTTTCTTGATAAGCGTATCTCTGACCTGCAATTCTTTATTTGCCGCAACTCTTAACACATACCACTTCATACTCTATCTTATCCGACATCTTTCAAATAGTTTGTCCGTTTCACTACTTAAGTATCCACGAAAAACCTGCTCTGAAAGCAAGGTCAGTAAAACCAAGAACAATGGACATAATGATAACAACAGCGATAACAATAAAAGTGGAGACAAAAATCTCGCTTTTTTTCGCCCATGTAACCTTTTTTACCTCCCCTTCGGCAGCAATCATAAAATCGGCAATTGAAGGTTTATTCACCAGGTATAATATCAATATGGCCAAGACCAGAAATAGCCCGGCCGGCACGATAGTTTCTACCCACAGACCAAGTTCGTTTTGCTGCAATTTTTTGTAAATCTGCATACATCCCAAGCCAATAATTATCAGTGCTGCGAAAGTACTGCACAGTCTCGTATATTTCCCCTGCCCCTTCTTGTAAATATCAAAAATCATTATCTTATTATCCCTTCTATCTTGTGGCTAATCTGAAGAACCGGCCACGAGATGAAACACATCAAACACATACTTTTGGGGGTTGCGAACATGGATATTATGTAAGCAGGCCAGGAGGGAATCGAACCCCCAACCTTCGGTTTTGGAGACCGACGCTCTGCCAATTGAGCTACTGGCCTATCAACCCCACTGCACCCAAAATAGACCCTCAACATTAAACCTCCATCTACATTTCTGAAATTATTGAGCCGGCACAATCCACGCCTTTTTGCCGATTACCAGTCATCGATGATAACTACTTACGTCGTATCTTATGAGCTGTATGCTTACGTTCGGTTTTACAGAATTTTTTAAGCTCCATCTTCGGCGTACCTTCCGCCACACTAATCTCTGTGCGATAGTTTCTCTGGCGGCACTGGGTACACTCGAGCCAGACATACTCTCTTTTACTTTTCTTCTTAGCCATAAAATTAGCAAACCACAAAGGGCTTCCGAGAAACAAACTTCTCCTTAGCCCGTCGATACCCCCGAAGATACACCTGACCGGCGCATACTCTTTTGTTTCTGGCCCGTTCCTTGCAAGCAGGAGTCCCAACTAGGCATACATAGAAAACTCAGGCAATGACCTTTGTTACCACGCCGGCCCCGACCGTCCGTCCACCTTCGCGAATAGCAAAACGAAGACCTTCCTCCATAGCAATTGGTGAAATAATCTCCACCTCCATTGCTATATTATCGCCGGGCATACACATCTCCGCGCTTTTCCCTTCCCTGCTCATTAAAGCACCTACTGAACCAGTGACATCGGTCGTTCTGAAATAAAACTGCGGCTTATAGCCGGCAAAGAACGGCGTATGTCGCCCACCTTCCTCCTTGGTCAGAACATAGACTTCCGAATGGAACTTGGTATGCGGGGTAATACTGCCTGGTGCCGCAACAACCTGACCTCTCTCCAGGTCTTTCTTTTCCACGCCACGCAAAAGTATGCCTATGTTATCACCGGCCTGGCCTTCATCGAGTGTTTTATTAAACATCTCTACGCCGGTCACTACGGTCTTTCGTGTCTCTTTTGCAAGCCCAATAATTTCAACTTCTTCGCCAACCCTAACTTTTCCGCGCTCAACCCGACCCGTGCCAACCGTGCCGCGGCCTTTTATACTGAAAACATCCT
>Ga0307437_1001027_pt1 | contig 19560 bp, 16 predicted proteins | sample SalMarWE160390MG_FD_202146 | JGI IMG/M metagenome (GOLD analysis project Ga0307437, IMG submission 202146) | Salt marsh sediment microbial communities from the Plum Island Ecosystem LTER, Massachusetts, United States - WE1603-90 | ecosystem: Environmental > Aquatic > Marine > Intertidal zone >...
CGATGCGGTTTGGGAAATCGTCCTGACTCTCGAAAGCCGCCTCCACGATGGGAGCCGGTGGGGTCTGGCCAGGAACGCCGGCAAAGACGGTGTAGCTGAAGACGTCATCCCGCAGGTGCTCCGCCATAGCCAGGTTGTCGCTGAACACAGCGAAGACATCATCACGTCCATTGCCTTGCAGGTCGCTGCGGGCGAAGAGCACGCTGCCGCCGCCTTCGACAGTGTAGCGGACCTTGACAAACCAGACCAGAGTGGTGACTTTTCCATCGGTGGTCAGCACGACCCAACGCATCGGGCCGGCCATGACCAGCGTCTTGTACTCGATGGTTGCCATATCCCCCTAATTGGTGTGTCAGTCTGGAACACGGAATCACGGAAAGTACGGAGTCACGGAACTTCCGTGCTTCCATGTTCTCCGCGTTTCCGTGTTCCCGCGCTGAGAGAACAAAGCCCCTCCGAGGCTGGATCTAGCCCCCAGGGCTTCGTCCTTTTAGCCCAGAGCTTCAGCTCAGGGCGGCGCTGCGCTTCTCCAGCCCGTAGTCCCGCTTCGCCTGCCCTAGCGTGATGTAGCCGTTCTTCAGGTCTTGTTTCACCAGCTCCAGGGGACGCTCCAGCGGTTCGCCCCAGCCAGCGCCCGTGGCCGTCATGACCTGGATGACGTCGTCGGTGTGCAAGGTCAGGCCGCTCACCACCGCGTGGCGTTCTGTCTCACCATTGGCTCGCCTGATCAGTATGTGGTTGGGGGAACCCGTCTGGCCGCCCTTCAGGGGCCACGGCGGCACCTTGTCGCGGGTGTAGGCCACCGTCAGCCAGGCGTTGTCGGACTTGATGCGGTAGTCAATCCGCACCCCCTTGCCGCCCCGATGGAAGCCAGCGCCGCCATCCTCGTCGTGGAAGCTGAGATAGTCCACCGTCACGCCGTAGCGCGCTTCGGCCACTTCGGCCGGGCAGTTGTAGGTGTCACCGTGCAGCGCGGAGAACTGCCCCGGATTGCCGTCGGAGGTCGGCGACCCACCCCAGCCGCCCAGCTCAGGCTCAATCACGGCATACGTCCGGCCGGTATCGGGATGGACGCCGCCAAAAAGCGTGCCGCATACGGAAGCGAAGCTGCCGGCGGGCAACCGGTCTGGCATGTATTGGGCCAGGCAGCGCCAGATCAGATCGTGCAACCTGATGGTCAGCTCATAATAGATGCCCTGTGCCGCCGGGTAGATCGGATCAAAGACGCTGCCGTGGCGCGTCAGGACTTTTAAGGGACGGAAGGTGCCACCGTTGCTCAGCCTTTCTGGCGAGACGATACCCTTGAAGGCGATCTGGCACGCCACCGTCGCCTCGTCCCGGCTCATGTTGAAGGGACCCGGGTCCTGATCGGGATTACCCTGCAGATCAACGATGAACTCGTCGTCAGTGATCTCGATGGTGACTTTGTAGTCCGGCCCGTTATCTTGCGGTTCGACCAGGGAGTACGTGCCCTTGGGCAGGCGTTTCAGCGCAGCCAGGGTGACCTGCTCGCCGTAGTCGAGATACTCTTCAACCGCGTGGAGAAAAACGTCCTTCCCATACTTGTTCACAATCTCCAGGACGCGGCGCTCGCCGACCCGCACCGAAGCCACGCCCGCCCACAGATCACCCGTCAGGAAATCGGGCATGCGGCAGTTGGCGGTGAGGATGTCAAATACGGAGCGGATGGGCTGGCCTCGGGAAAAGAGCTTGACGGCAGCCAGGATCATTCCCTCCTGAAAGATCTCGGTGGCGTCGGTTGACATGCTGCCGGGCACCATGCCGCCCACGTCATTCCAGTGGGCGATGTTAGCGGTCCAGGCCACGATCTCGCCGTCCGCAAAGACCGGCATGGTCAGAATGACGTCGTTCAGGTGCGTCACGCCGCCGGTGTACGGGTCATTGGTGGCAAAGATGTCGCCCGGCTCAATGTCGCCCGGCTGGTCGAACTTCTCAATTACCCGCCTGATGGTCTTGTCCAGCACACCGACAAAGGCCGGAATGCCGGCCCCGGAACCGGCCATTTCGCCGTTCTGATCGGTGATGCCCGTGCCCATGTCGAGCACTTCGTAGATGATGGCGCTCATGGCCGTGCGGCGCAGAGCGGCGAACATCTCGTCAGCAGCCGCCTGGAGCGAGCTCTGGATGATTTCCAGCGTAATCGGATCGTATTTGTCGTTCATGGCAGTCCTCCTCGCTATTCTTGCCACGAATTTACACGAATTTTCACTAATTTTATTTCTGTTTTCGTGTCAATTCGTGAAATTCGTGGCTATTTTTTATGACTGGTTGGTGCGGATGTGATAGTTGCCGTAGTCATCCACGTGACACGGCAGGCCGGGCGGGATGACGGTGGTGGCGCCGGCCTCTTCGATGATGGCCGGACCGACGAAACTCATGCCAGGTTCCAGGGCATCACCATCGTAGATCGTCGCCAGATGGATGCCGGCTTCAGCGTAATCCACTTCCCGCTGCATTTTGACCGCATCCTCGAGCTTGCGCCCCGTCGTGGGGAGCTTCTCCGGCTTCAGCTTGTCCACCTCGGCCAGGGCGACCAGGTGATAGACGACCAGCTCCACCGGGGTGTCCAGCGTGTAGGTGTATTCGCGCTCATAGTCCGTGGCGAAGCGCTGGCGGATGGCCTCGACCTGCTCAGTTGTGATGCGGCCGTCGGGCAGGGGGATTTCCACGGAGTGTTCCTGGTTCTGGTAGCGGCATCGGCCATAGCGCAGGAAATGCACCCGCGCGGGGTCAATGTCCTCAACGGCGTACTCCTGGAGCGCCTTCTCTTCAAGTTGCCGCAGATCCTCGTCGAGCTGCGCCGCCGCTCCTTCGGCGGACAGGTCAACGATCTGGGTCTGCAGGTAATCGCGGCGCAGATCGCTGAGCAACATGCCCCAGGCAGAGAACACGCTGGATTCCCTGGGGATCACCACCTTCTTGATAGCCAGCTCCCTGGCCAGGGCGCAGGCGTGCATGCCGCCGCCGCCGCCAAAGGCAATCAGCGTGAAGTCGCGCGGGTCGTGGCCGCGATTCACCGAGATCAGCTTGATGGCGTTGACCATGTTGTTGTTGGCGATGCGGACGATGCCGCGCGCCACTTCCTGTCGAGTAGTAGTGAGGGTCGCGGCCAGCTTATCCAGCGCCCGATCCACCCCGTCCATGTCCGCCTCCAACAGGCCACCGCAGAAATAGTGTGGGTTGATGCAACCCAGCGCCAGATTGGCATCGGTGGTGGTCGCTTCTGTGCCGCCGATGCCATAGGACACCGGGCCGGGCACGGCGCCGGCACTCTGTGGGCCAACGTGGAGCCTCTGGAACTCGTCCACCCAGGCGATGGACCCGCCGCCGTTGCCGATTTCCACCAGGTCAACCACCGGCACCATGGCCGGATAGCCGGCCGAAGTTTCGCTGCGTCCGATCTGGTAGTTGGTGTTGAGCTTGACCTCGCCGCCCGTGATGAGCCCGCATTTGGCCGTCGTCCCGCCGACGTCAATGGCGATGGCATCCGGCTCTCCGATCAGCCGGCTGAGCGCGGCAGCGCCCCAGATGCCGCTGGCGGGCCCCGACTCGACCATGGTGATGGGGATTTGGCGCGCGCTCTTGACCGTATCCACGCCGCAGTTAGACTGCATGATGTAGGGCGTGCATCTCATGCCGGCGTCGTAGAGGGCGCTGGTCAGGCGGTCCAGGTAGCGGTGGGCGACCGGTTGCACGTAGGCCGACAACACGGCGGTGCTGGTGCGCTCGTACTCGCGCCACTCGCGCGTGATCTGGTGCGAGGCCACCGCGGAGACCTCCGGCCAAAGCTCTTGCACCCTGGCCAGCGCTGCCTCTTCGTGGGCCGGGTTGGCATAGGAATTGATGAAGCATAAGGCAACCGCCTCCACTCCGTCGGCCCGGAAATCGTCGAGGATGGCCGGCAGCCCGGAGAGGTCCAGGGGCGTCATCTCGATCCCCTTGTAGTTGATGCGCCCCTTCACTTCGCGGCGCAGGTAGCGGGGCACAAAGGGCTCGGGCTTGCGGTATTCCAGGTTGAAGAAGTCGGGACGGGTGCCGCGGCCGATCTCCAGGATGTCGCGGAACCCCTCACTGGTGAGCAGCCCGACCTTGGCCCCTTTCCTCTCGGTGATGGCATTGATGACGATGGTCGTCCCGTGCACAAAGGACGCAAACTCGCTCGGCGTCGTGCCGCTGGCCGCGATGACGTCCATCACGCCCTTTTCAAATTGCGCCGGAGTGGTGTGGCTCTTGCCCGTGACGACCTCACCATCCGGCGTCACGAACACCAGGTCCGTGAACGTACCTCCAATATCCGTAGCAACTCTCAGCATATTGAACTCCTCCATTTATGAAATCTATGGCTGGCTTGCTTGATTTGTACTATCCGATAATCTGTCCTCCTTCTCGGGCCTTTCCGGCAAAGACCTACAGGGCTGCGACGGCAATTCTGTTACTATGCCTTGCGCTTACGATTTGTGGTGGTGAGCCTGTTGCTCACGGTGCAGCGCTCTAACGGCCAGGGTGAGGCAGCCTTGATGTGTTTCTATCTCAAATACTGACGGAACCATTCAACCGCCTTGGGTATATAATCCACGAGTGGCCCATGTCCGCCTTCAAAAAGCACTAACTCTTTGGAAGGTGAACCGACTAATTCGTACAATGACCGGACTTCATCTAGGTTGCCCCAAGGATCAGTCTTCCCATTCAGCATCAGGAAAGAAGTGTGCTTGATAGCGGGTGCAAAGTTTTGGGGAGCTACTGGCGCCATACGGATTGTCGCAGTTTCATCCAAACCTATGCGATTCATGTAGAAATCACTTACTGGCAACGTAGCGCAGGTTACAGCCACTGTGATTCTGGGGTCAACTCCAGCTAGAGTGAAGGTCATAACCCCTCCTAAACTGTAACCGAGTATTCCGATCCGAGCAGTATCTACCTCAGAGCGCGTCGCAAGGTAATCCATAGCTCGACGGTATTCTACTGCCGATTGTACCAACAACTCCCGGTACTGGTTAACTCCACTGTACTTGATGACAATCGATAGGGGCTGGTCATAGTCGTTACTAAAGGTCCTTTCACCATGGTACTCTAAATCAAGGGCCAAAACGGCAAAACCTGACGAGAGCAACTCCCTGGTCAAACTTCCTTCATCCCTATCTTCCCTCCACCAGTTCTCTTTAGATGAGCCCCAGCCATGTGCCAAAAGGATACACGAGTAGGGAGGTGAACCAGTTGTTGGGATACCTAAGTATCCAGGAACACGGCTATTGTGCATACCACGAAACACGATTTTTTCACGAATATAGGCTTCATGCTCATCCCGATAGAGGACTCTTGCATCTAACGGGACATTATGATCATATTCATAGAACTGCACCAAAAGTGAATAAGCTTCTTTTCCGACCGTTTCTAATCCTTTTTGATGGTGCATGTAGTTCTCCTCTAGTGAACAGGTGCCTAACGGCGCGGGACGCGAATCGTTCCGCGCTAATCAGGAAGCAGCTAACCTCATGGCCAGGCGCAATCTCCATCGGTGCCGGTGGCAGTTCCTCCGCACAGCAAGGCGTGGCGTGTTCGCAGTGGGGGTGAAACCTACAGCCCGCTCATCCCCCACGCTCTGGGCGAACGAATCGCAGAGCGAGTTGTTAGGTGACCCCGTCCGTTGGCATTTGACAAAGAAACATTTGTGCGGTATAATATACCTAAATTAGCTATTTTGGGTATTATCTAAGAGGATAAGATGATTACTAAGAAGCTTAGTTCCACTCAAGCGCAGAACAACTTCGGTCAAGTTCTGAATGATATCACACAGAATCATACTCGCTATATCATCGAACGTCGTGGTGTGCCTCAAGTTATCATACTCGGCTTTGATGATTTTGCCCAGGTGTTGGATGACGAAAGCGAGCGTCAGCGGATGGATGCTATCCTAAGAGAACTCCGTCCTGAATACCACCTGGGACAAGTCATCAGTTCAACCTCCGACACGGAATAGAAACTATCAAACTGGGGCACTCAAAATGACACGATTGACAGATTTACGAGACAGGGAAGTGAAACAGTTAAGGTTGTTTGAGACAGATGAAGAACAGTCCGTCCTACCGGACAACGGTAGCTCGCATTTCAACGACCCTTCTTTTGCCAACAACAAAACACAACCTATGCACCGATGGGTTCCGTGGATCGCTGGATTCTCTAGCGACTTTGTTAGAGACGTCCTGAGCAGGTATCTGCCAGACAACGGGACCGTTTTGGATCCGTTCTCCGGTGTGGGCACTACTTTGGTAGAGGCCATCCTGCTTGGTCATAATGCAGTCGGATTTGAAATCAACCCGTATGCTGTCCTAGCGTGTCGCACAAAGGTAGGTGCTCATCGAATTGATGTCGAGAGATTATGCGACGAGATGTTGAGATTCCGGATATTCTACAATGAGAGAATCTCAACTGATTATACTTCTAAAAGCACTCCCCCAAAAGGGTTTAAGACACGCTCAGCATTTTATAGTCCCAAGGTTCTGCGAAAAGTCTTGATCCTGCAAGATTTCACTGCTACTATTGTGGATTCCGGCTTGCAGGATGTGTTTAGATTAGCTTTCGCCTCAACAATGGTGCGCTACTCGAATTACTCGTACGAGCCAAGCCTCGGCAGACGGGTAAGCGCCGGAAAACCTGAGATTCAAGATTTTCCAGTCGGGCAGGCAATCCTGGCCAAGTTGTCACAGATGGCGGAAGACATCTCTTGGCTTCAACAGAACTTGGCGGGTCAGCAACCGAGCGTGAAAATTGTCAATGATTCCTTCTTCAAATATGAGTCATATCTAGGCGCTGAGTCAATTGACCTAATAGTTACGTCACCACCCTACCTGAACAATTATCATTACAATCGAAATACACGCCCACATCTATACTGGTTAGGGTATGCAGAAAGTCCTAGAGACCTGAAACCTCTCGAACTCTCAAACTTCGGCAAATACTGGCAGACTGTTCGCGAGCAAGACATTGTTGATCTAGAATTCTCTTTGCTAACTACAGACCTAGCAGATCGGCTGCAAACGCTCAGAAAGGTTAAACCTGAAAGAGGCATCTATGGTGGTAATGGATGGGCAAACTACGCAGCCTCATATTTCAACGATTGCTACAGATTTGCACAAGGTATCAAATACACTTTAAAGTCAGGTGGCACGGCATTGGTTGTCATTGGGAATAGCATATTGCAGGGTATCTTGATACCGACCGACCAATACTTTGGCAAAATCGCTGAGTCTGTAGGGCTTGAACTGGTCAGAGTTGACATACCGCGAGCAACCCGCGTGGGGAACAGTATTATTCAATCAGACGTTCGTGTCGTCAAGGCCAAAAGCTCGCATCAGCTATATGAAGCCATAGTGGAGTTAAGGAAAACGTAATCCCTCAAGAAATTGCTGAACCCCCGCTATTACCTCCTCCAGACGTGGAGATTCTCCGGTCAATCGTTCCGCCCACGGTCTGCCGGGATGCAGGACATCCCATTCCGATTTCGACTGGTTGTAGCGACCCTTTCCAGGATCATGATTCCCAAACCCATCAACGACAGAATTCCAAAGCGGTCTATACCTTCTAATCAACTCGGCCTCCACAGGTACCACCAAGTCACTCTCAATTCCGCCAAGAATCATAAACCTACATCGAAAATCATCAATCTGTAGATTAGTTGCTTGCTGTATGCTCCTCATGTGCTCCCCCAACCTCTGATATAGAACGGGCGTCTCTGAGTCCGTGGCCCGCGCCATTCGCCACCCTGACGGTACAGCCTTGCCTACGTAGATCGGCTGAACGCAGGTTTGCCGGTTCATCTCGGCGATTTTGGTGTACAACTCAAAATCGCCAACGTAGTATAGCCCATAAACCCCAGCACCAATGAACCTGCTGGGCGGTGGTATTCTGTGCACAGGTGTTGCAGTAAAAAACCTGACCGCCTCATCTACAACACTTTGAAACTGCGGTGAGTGGAAGACGTGCAAATTGAAGTCAAAGTTCATTGTCACTTTTCCTCTAGCCTCATGGCCAGGCGCGATCTCCATCGGTGCCGGTGGCGGTTCCTCCGCACAGCGAGGCGTGGCGTGCTCGCAGCGGGGGTGGAACCCTACAGCATGAACAAGGATGCCACAAAACTGAAAGCACCGCCGATATGACACGCGCGAAGCATGGTCACCTCCGGCAAGGTGTTAGCGCGCCCTGGATGTTCAGGACTGCAGCTCTAGGCAAAAACAGCTACAGATACAGGACGCTCTTGAGCAAAACTCTTGCGGTGCAGTTTGATGCGCTCAATCTCGTGCAACGTCTCGGCAGTCAGATAACTCTCCCCGCAATGTGGGCAACTGATCACAGGGATGTTCTCGATGACCAGCAAAGCCTTGCCTCGGCCATAACTGCGCGTCACGTGACGAACGCGGGCACCTTCTTGACCACAGATGTCACAGATCATAGCTTCTCTCACACCACATAGACGGTGATCATCACCAGCTTATCGGTTATGCTCAGCTTGGCGACGACAACCACCAAGTCGCCGGCAATGGTTTCACCCTCAAAAAGGTACTTCCACTCACCTGTGTCGCGATCTTTCTGCCGCTCAGCGATTTCACCAGTGAGGACAACGTGCTCAACATCGAAGATGGACAGATTGTCACCTGCCATCTCTTCTTCGGCATGTACAGTCATCACGTACTGCCGTGTGCGGATTTTCTCCCGCATTTGCCTCAAAACACGATCATACATCATGTCTTCCTGGCTGATCCACTTGGTACATCAACCTATAACCTCATGGCCGGACGCGATTTTCCTCGGTGGCGGTTCCTCCGCACAGCGAGGTGTGGTATGCTCGCAGAGGGCAAGGTATCAGACGGAGAACGACGATACCAATCTCAAAACGCCTGATGTTCCGTCCGGGCGATGATCTCATCCTGCAACGCCTGGCTGAGGTCGCAGAAATAATCGCTGTAGCCCGCCACACGCACGATGAGGTCCCGGTACTGCTCAGGATTCTCTTGCGCAGCGCGCAGCGTGGCAGCGCCCACGACGTTGAACTGGACGTGGTGACCACCCAGCTTGAAGAAAGTGCGTATCAACTGGACGAACTTGTCTAGGCCGGCTTCGTCCTTGAGCAATTGAGGCGTGAATTTCTGGTTGAGCAGGGTGCCGCCGGTGCGGACGTGATCCATCTTGGCCACCGATTTGATGACTGCCGTCGGGCCACGCCGGTCCGCCCCCTGCACAGGCGAAATGCCTTCAGAGAGAGGCATCCCGGCCCTCCGTCCGTCGGGGGTCGCCCCGATCACGGAGCCAAAGTAGACGTGGACCGTGGTCGGCAGCAGGTTGATGCGGTAGGTTCCGCCCCTGGTGTTCGGACGGCCATCTATGGCATTGAAGTAGGCCTCAAACACAGCCACCATCACGTCGTCCGCGTAGTCGTCGTCGTTGCCGTACTTGGGCGCCTTGTTCAGCAGCATCTGGCGCATTCTCTCGTGACCCTCGAAATTCCCTCGTAGGACAGCCAGCAGTTCCGCCATCGTCAAGGTCTTCTCGTCAAAGACGTGATACTTGATGGCCGTCAGTGCATCGGTCATTGTGCCTACCCCTACACCCTGGATGTAGCTCGTGTCGTACCGCGCCCCACCGTCGTGGTAATCCTTACCTTTGGCGATGCAATCGTCAATCAGCAGGGATAGAAACGGCGCGGGGATGTAGCTGGCGTACAGCCTTTCGACGACGTTGTTGCCCCGTATCTTGATGTCCACGAAGTGGCTCAGTTGTCTCTCGTAAGCCTCGAACAACTCCTCGAAGGTCTCGAACTGCGTCGGATTGCCCAAATCCGCGTCTCCTGTCTCCAGCCCAATCCTCTGGCCCGTTCGGGGATCAACGCCGTTGTTCAGCGTGATCTCCAGCACCTTCGGCATGTTGAAGTAGCCCGTCAGGATGTAGCTCTCCTTGCCGAACGCGCCGGTCTCCACGCAGCCGCTGGTGCCGCCCTGCCGTGCGTCCTTGACGGATTTGCCCTGCCGCATCAACTCTTGAACGATGAGATCACAGTTGAACAAATCGGGTTTGCCCATCCCCTGACGGATGACCTTTGCCGCGTGCTTGACGAACCGCTCAGGGCTTTTCTTGCTCACCTGGACAGAGGGGTTGGGCTGGACCTGCCGCATCTCTTCGATCACGTCGAGCATCAGGTACGAAAGCTCGTTGACGCCGTCGGAGCCGTCGGCTCTTAGGCCGCCGAGGTTGATCTGGACGAAGTCGGTGTAGGTGCTGCTCTCCTGGGCGGTGACGCCCACCTTCGGCGGCGCTGGTTGGTTGTTGAATTTGATCCACAGGCATTGCAGCAGCTCTTCGGCCTGCTCGCGGGTGAGCGCCCCCTCTTCCAGCTCCCTCTCATAGAAAGGATACAGGTGCTGATCCAGGTGACCAGGGCAGAAGGCGTCCCAGGGGTTCAGTTCCGTGGTCACGCCGAGGTGGACGAACCAGTAGTACTGCAACGCCTCCCAGAAATCCCGCGGGGCGTGCGCCGGGACGTGCGTGCAGATCTCGGCGATACGCTCCAATTCCTTCTTCCTCTGGGGATCCGTCTCCCGCTGCGCCAGTTCTCGCGCCTTTTCCGCGTGGCGTTCCGCAAAGCGAATCAAGGCGTCGGCGCAGATAGCCATCGCCTTGAGCTCCTCTTGCTTGACGTAAGCCTCCGGGTCGTTCAAGTAGTCGAGGCTCTCCAGGCTCCGCTGAATATCCTGCTTGAAATCGATCATCCCCTTGCGATAGATTTTGTCATCCAGGACGGTGTGACCAGGAGAGCGTTGCTCCATGAACTCGGTGAAGATGCCGGCCTCGTAGGCGGCCTTCCACTCCTCCGTCATTTCCCGAAAGATTAGTTCGCGCATGGTCTTCCCCCGCCAGAAGGGGATGATGGTCTCCTCGTAGACCTGCCGGACCTGGGGGCTGACGGCAAAGGAGGTCTTTTCCCGCGAGTTGAGGATGTCCAGATCGTCCAGGCTATGACAGCACAGTTCGGGATAGGTCGGTGCGGCTTTGGGAGCCGGGCCTTTTTCACCGACGATCAGCTCTCCATCGTTGAAGCAGATCGCCTTGTTTTCCATCAGATACCGAAAGGCCAGGGCGCGGCGAACGGGCGCGGACATCAGCCCCAACTCCTGCTGGTAGAATTCGGTCAACAGCTCTGCTCGCTCACTGGAGAGAGTGGGCTGGGCCTCCAGGCTTTGCTGCCTCAAGCAGGCAACTCGTTCAGTCATCGTCATGGCGTCAACCTCCGATTTTCACTTGCAAGCCAAATTCCTCCAGAATTTGCGCTATCTCGGCCATTCTCTCGTCCGAAGGGGGACGGGCTTCGGGCAGACCGTAAATCCTGTTCAAGCGATGGTGTTTTTCCGCGGCTGCCTGATGATAGGGCAGGATGTCCACCTGGGCCAGATGGGGCAAGGCCGCTGCAAACGTGCCGATTTGGCGAACGCTCTCCTCGTCGTCGTTGATCCCTGGAATGACGGGCACTCGTAGAAAGATGTCGTGTCCATGCGCCGAGAGCGTGTGCAAATTCCTCAGGATCAACTCGTTGGACACGCCAGTGAATTTCCGATGCCTGGCGTCATCCATCAGCTTGAGATCGTACAGGAACAGGTCCACGTGTTCTCGGATGCCGTCTAACGTTTCCCAGGTCGCAAAACCGCAGGTGTCCACGGCGGTGTGAATCTCTTTTTCCTTGCAGGCCCGAAGAAGTGCGAGCAAAAAGCCCCGCTGCAAAAGCGGCTCCCCGCCAGAAAAGGTCACCCCACCACCGGATTGGTCGTAAAAGGGAAGGTCCCGTTCGATCTCCTCCATCACCTGCGCCACGGTCCTCTCCTGGCCCACCAACTCGCGCGCTTCAGCATAGCAAACCTCGACACAATCCCCGCAGAGCGTGCATTTCCCTCTATCGGTGGCTATAACATCGCTGTCCCAGGAAATGGCGCCCTGGCCGCAGACCTCCAGGCAGGCCCCGCAGCGGATGCATCGGCTTTCCCGGAACACCAGTTCCGGCTGCGGGTTCTGGCTCTCAGGGTTGTGGCACCACCAGCAACTCAGCGGACATCCTTTGAAGAAAACCGTGGTACGGATACCTGGCCCATCGTGAATGGAGAATTTCTTTATGTCAAAAACTGTCCCACGAACAGTACTAGGTCGCAACAACCCGCAGCTCCCGACTGAAGGTGGTCAGGGTCTCGCAACCATCTTCTGTCACCACCACGTCATCTTCAATGCGGATGCCGCCCCATCCCTCCAGGTAGACACCGGGCTCAATGGTGAAGACCATGCCCTCTTCAAGCGGCATGTCGTTGCCCTCGACAATTCCCGGCTCTTCGTGGACATCCAACCCCAAGCCGTGCCCTGTTCGGTGGATGAAGTGCTCGCCCAGGCCGGCATCCACCAGCACCTGGCGTGTGGCACGGTCCACGTCCTGGCAGGTTGCACCGGGTCGGACCGCCGCACGCCCCGCTTCATTGGCAGCCCGCACCGCCGCGTAAACCTCGCGCAGCCGGCCATCGGGTTCGTGGCCCACCACAAAAGTCCGCGTGATGTCGGAGTGGTAGCCGTTCACCGTCATAACGAAGTCAATCAGTAGAATCTCACCTGCCTCGACGCGCCGCTCGCCAGGTCTGCCGTGGGGCAGCGCCGACCTGGGCCCACTCAGCACAATCGGCTCGATGGGCACGCTTTCCCCGCCACCCAGCAGTATGGCGCTGGTCAACTGGTTGCATACTTCCCGTTCAGTAAGGCCCGGCGACAGGCTGGACACCACCTCCCCCAGCGCCGCCTCAGCGACCTCAATGGCACGTCGCAGGGAGGCGATCTCGGAGGCATCCTTGCGCATGCGCAGCGGATCCAGCACCGCCTCACCTTTCACGATGCGCACATCCGGCACGAAGCGGCTGATCAGATCGTGCTCCAACACGCGCATGCGCAGATGCTCGACAGCCAACGTCCGCATCCCAGGCAGCGCCTCGGACGCCTGGCGCATCGCCTCGTCGGGACCGCTCTCATCGTCCCAAGCAAAGATACGGGCCTCAAAGTGCGCTCCGCGCTTCCAGGTCGGCACCTCCAATTCAGGTATCACCAACACCGGGTCTGCGGCCTCGTTCGCCGGGATCAAGGTGATGAAAGGTCGCTCCAGCAACACGAAGTCCATGCCGGTCAGATAGCGCAGATTAGACCCTGGCACCAGCGCCAGACAGTCTATTCCTTGAGCGGTGAGTCGCTGGCGTACGTTTTCGAGCCGTTGGGTGAGCATCCTGTCCTCCCTTCTATCAGACACGATCTAAGGCTTCTGAGCTCGTTGCAGCCAGGTCCTTATGTCACTAAAGTCGTACTGCTCCTCCAGTCGCCAGGGGGTGAACTCTGCTGGAGGGGGCGATTCGTAGCCTCCGATCTTGCTGTGGCTCCACCCAAACCGGTTCTTCAGCTCTGCCGCGAACTCGGCGGTTTTGAAGGCGGCGATCATGGAGTCTATGACAGGCACGCCCAACTCCTCTTGGAGCTCACGGTAGAAGCCATAGGTGGCCGTGCAGCCCAGAATGAGCACCTCGGCCCCATCGCGCTCTACGGCCTCCCGCCCGGCCTGGCGGAATCGGCGGGCCGTCTCCTGCTCGTCTTGGTGAAACTCCAGCACCCCCAGATCCACCGACTTGAAAGAAGCCAGCCTCTCCTTCATGCCATATCGGACCACGTTCTCCATCATCTCCGGGATCCACTTCCTGCGGCCCACGATGATGGAGAACTTATCTCCCAGGGTGGAGGCAAGATGGGTAGATGCTTCGCAGGGAGCGACCACCACCATTCGCTCGGCCACCTCGCGGGCAGCCTGCAACCCCACGTCGTAAAAGCAGCCGATGACCGCCGCGTCGGACCCCTGGTGTTCGGCCTCTTTGACCAGGCGCAAGATGTCTACGAGGACTAAAGCCTCGTAGTAGCGGTATTCCAGGTGCTCCGGACCCCGGGGCAGATTGACCATAGTCAACTCTGTCTCTTCCCGCTTGTGGCTCGTCAAGAACTGGTGCCCTTCTGCTACCACCTCAACCCCTACGGGGTCAATGTACAGAATTTTCTGACCCATGACTCTCTCCCCTCAGTCCACGCTCGCGGTGGATTGTCAAATCCACCGCCAAGCGGCTGGATCTGGCGATCCAGCCGGAGCAAAAGGTGCCCTCTACTCTAACATGACATTGCCAAGCTAGTCAGGCTGGCCGTAAAGGTGGCAGCGAACCGTATGCCCCTCTTCCATCTCGACCATAACCGGGTCCACTTGAGAACAGATCTCCATTTTCTGGGGGCAGCGGAGGTGGAAGCTACACCCACTGGGAATGTTGACCGGACTCGGTATCTCACCGGTGGAGATGATTTTCTGGGGCTTGAGCTTCTCCTCCTCCTCCGAGACGACCGGAATGGAGGAGAGGAGCATGCGCGTATATGGATGATACGGGTTGCGGAAGAACTCGGCTGCCTCAGCAACCTCGCAGATCTTGCCCAGGTACATGATGGCCACCCGCGAGGCGACGTTGCGCATCAGGCTCAGATCGTGGGTGATGAACAGATAGGAAAGATGAAACTCGTTCTGCAATCGAATGAGGAGGTTGATGATCTTTCCCTGGATGGAAACATCCAGGGCAGAGGTCGGCTCATCGAGGATGATGAAGGACGGACCGGTGGCCAACGCCCGAGCGATGGCCACCATCTGCTTTTCGCCCCCGCCCACCATCTGGGGATACTTGTACATATAATCCGGCGGCAACTCTACCATCTCCAGCAACTGCACGACCTGCTCCAAGCGATTCTCATCCCGGCGGTGAATCTGAAGTGGCAGTTCCAGGATCTGTTTGATAGTCCGCCTCGGATTCAGAGACGAGCCCGGATCCTGAAAGACGATTTGAATCTCCTTCTTGAGGGCCAGTGGCCGCCCCTTGTTTCCGTCGAACAGGCTTTGCCCCCGGAAGCTGATGCTACCTTCGGTGGGCCGGTACATACCGATGGTCGTGTAAGCGACAGTACTCTTGCCGGAACCGGATTCCCCGACCAGGCCAAAGGTCTCCCCCTCTCGCACGGCGAAGGAGACGCCATCTACCGCCTTGACGGTGATCGGCTCTCGTTTCAAGATGCCATTGTATCCGATGACAAAGTACTTTTTCAGATCGGTGAAGGTCAGAATGTCAGTAGGTTTCATTTTTCACCATCCCGGTAGAGGAAGCAAGCGACCTCGTGGTTTTCGCCGAGCTTGTAGAAGGCAGGCTTCTCTTGCCGGCAGATATCCATCGCATGATCGCAGCGTGGATGGAAGCGGCAGCCAGGTGGCGGGTTGAGGTAATCGGGGATCCGCCCTGGGATGCCGTCGGAGACACCGCCGCCGGTCAGTCGGGGAACAGCGGCCATCAGCCCGTGGGTGTAGGGGTGCAGCGGGTTGGCAAAGAGCTCCTCGGTAGCGGCTGCCTCTACCATGTTGCCGGCGTACATGACATAGACCCGATCAGTCATCTCCCGCACCACTCCCAGGGTATGGGTGATGAGGATGACGGAGACGTTCTTTTCCTCCACCAACTGGTGCAGCAGCCGCAGGATCTGATCCTGGATGGTGACATCCAGAGAGGTGCCCGGCTCGTCGGCGATGAGCAGTTCCCGGCTGGCGACCAGGGCCATGGCGATGCAAACCCGCTGCCGCATCCCGCCGCTGAGTTGGATGGGGTAACTACCCATCATCCGTTCCGGATCGGGCATGGACACCTCTTTCAAGGGGATGATGGCTTGCTCCCGAATTTCCTTTCTGGATAGTTTCTTGCCTTCAATCGAATATTTGACCACGGCCTCCAGTTGTTGGCCGACGGTGAAGACCGGATTGAGGGCGGTCGTCGGGTCCTGAAAGATCATCGAGATGCCCTCGCTCCGCATCCGTCGCAGTTCGTCCCCTCCCATCTTGAGGACATCCTGCCCCTTGAAGTAGATTTCGCCGCCTGGGATCCGAGCTGGGGGCATGGGCAAGATGCGCAGGATGGACTTCATCGTCGTCGTCTTGCCACAACCCGTCTCGCCGACCAGGCCAACCTTCTCCCCGCTGTGCACGGTGAAGTTCACCCCGTCCAGGACTTTGAGTGTGCCGCCGTAGACGTCGAAGTGAACGTGCAAGTCCTTGATATCTAATAGTGAGGGAGTGCTCATCTCAGACCTCCTCGGCGGCGAGCATATCACGCAGGCCATCACCCAGCAGGTTGAAGCCCAGAACGACGACCACGATAGCCAGGGCGGGAAAGACTGAAATCCACCACTGCTCTGGCAGGTAGTTCCGTCCACCGGAGACCATCGTCCCCAGGCCAGGTTTCGGTGGTTGCACGCCGAGGCCCACGAAACTGAGCGAGGCCCCCAGAAGAATGACCCATGCCATATCGAGGCTCATCTTGGTGAAGATAGGCGAGATGCAGTTGGGAAGGATCTCCTTGAAGATGATGTGGAACTTACTGGCTCCGAGCGCCTCGGCGGAATTGACGAAGAATTCGTTCCGCAGAGTGGAAGCGAGTCCGTAGACCAGCCGGGTATACCACGGCCACCACATCAAGGAGACGGCTATCATGGCGTTGAACAGGTTGGGGGTGAGAACAGAACAGATGGCCAGGGCCAGGACCAGAGGCGGCACGGCCAGGAAAATGTCGGTAATGCGCATGATCACAGTCTCAATCCAGGTTCCTTGACTGTAGCCGGCGATCAGTCCCAACGTCACTCCCGGGGGGACGACGAGGCTGAGAACGACCACTCCCATCGTTAGGGAGAAGCGAAAACCGAAGAAAATCCGGCTCAAAATGTCGCGGCCTATAACATCAGTGCCGAACAGATAGCGCCGACAGGGGGGGAGGCTGGCATTGGCAAAGTCAACAAACTTACCGGCGTGCTTGGGGTACGGGGCGACCAGCGGAGCGAAAACAGCCAGAAAGACGACGAGGAGGACGGTGCACAGCCCGACGATGGACATCGGATTGCGTGAGAACTTGTACCAATTACGGCCAAGATTTTCTATCATCTTGCTCTTTGGCAGAGCTAGACTCTTTGCCTGCACTGTCATGTTATTCACCTCTTTGGGGAGCCAACCGGATTCTGGGGTCGAGCAGACCGACGACGATGTCAACCACGATGTTGACGACGATGAAGACAACACCCATGGTCAAGACGACCCCGGCGATGGCGTTCAAGTCCTTGCGCAACATGGTGTTGATGCCATAGCGGGAACTCCCAGGCCAGTTAAAGATGACCTCAACCAGGAAGGCGTTGGCCATCGTACCGGCAAAGTCAAGACCCAGGATTGAGATAGTGGGGATCAGGGAAGGTTTGAGTAAGAACTTTCTCATGATCACCCCCTCCGGGATGCCGAGGGAGCGTGCGGACGCGATGTAGTCCTTGGTCAGATTGTCGGACATGGTCGAGCGGGTGATGCGGGACTCCTGAGCCAGCCCCCCCATGGCCAGGGCGATTCCAGGCAGGATAAGGTGCCACAGGGCGTCGAAGAAAGCGGTCAGATTGCCGCTCAGCAGGGAATCTACGGTGATGAGGCCGGTGATGGTTGGCGGGGGCGAGACCCCAGGACTGAGCCTGCCCATCGTCGGCATCCAGTTCAGGGCCATGCCAAACAGAAGGAGAAAGAAGATGGCAAAGATGAAAGAGGGGGTCACCACTCCAAGGTAGGAAATGATGCGAAGAAGGTTATCAATCCACTTGTCCTTATGCCGGGCAGAGAGTATCCCGATAAAGATGCCCCCTCCTGCCATGATGAAGCCGGCAAAGAGAGTCAATTCCAGCGTCGCCGGGAAAAATTCCTTCATGTCGTCGGCCACCGGGCGCCGCGTCACCAGGGACATGCCAAGGTCGCCATGTAGGGCATCGCGCAGCCAGTAATAGTACTGGACGTGAAGCGGTTCATCGAGGTGCATCTGTCGGCTCAGCTCGTCAATCACATACTGGGGTGCCCTGGGGCCCACGGCCATCCGCGCCGGATTGCCCGGCATGATCCGAGAGATGACGAAGATCACGATAGAGAGACCGAGTAAGACAAAAATAGAATGGACGACACGACGAACAATGAAGGTGATGAACCTCATCTAACCTCCTCGATAAGAAATCTAGCCGAAGCCCCTGAGGAACCTCCATCGGCTCCTCAGGGGCTTGGGTTTAGCATAGGGCAGCACTTATGGTCCGGTGACTCCGATCCTGGCCGCGAACATGGTGAGGCCCATCAGCGGGATGACCTCCCCCCGAGCGGCGGGGAAGTCCACGTAGGCTGACTGGTAAGCATGTTTTTGAATTTGGTCGTACAGGAAGAGGCTCGGGCAGAGATCCATGATGTAATCCTGCAACGCATAGTACTTGGCGTACCTCTCCTTCTGGTCCACGGTGGCCAGGGAATCGTCTATCATCGCGTCCAACTCATCGTCCAACAGCCACTCGTTCTGCGACCAGGTGGGGGCGGCGTCGGAATGGTAGCGCACCTTCAGCAGGGAGCCCGCTTCGGGGAAGTCGGTCGAGACGTAGATGGTCACGATGTGAGGACTCGTCTCTATGTTGGCCGTCTCCTCGACCACAGCCGTCCACGGCGTGCCGACGACCTCGACGTCTATGCCAACGTCGGCCATGTTGGCCTGGAAGAGAAGGGCCCACTTTTCCTCGGCAGGGACGTCGGTGATCCAGTGAACTTCCACCGGATACTGATCGAGTTGATCGGCGTATTTGGACTGGGCCAACTCCTCACGCGCTTTGTCCAGATCGCGGTGGAAGACAAAGACATCTGGATTGTGGCCAGCACAGAGCGCCGGGACCGGCCCCTGCGACTGCTTCGTCCCAGGCCACTCCAGGGCCACGGCGGCGTCGTAGTCGAAGGCCCAGGCCATGGCCCGTCGGAAGTGGATGTCGTCCGTGGGCGCCTTCTTGGTGTGGACCATGTAGTAGAACTCGGTGAGGCTCGGGAAGGCGGCCACGTCAATCCCTTCTATCTTCTCGAGCGCCTCCAGTGCCTCAACGGGCTGCCATTGGTCGGAGATCTCCAGCTCCTTTCTCGACATCAGCGTCCGAATGGTGGCTGGCTCAGTGGTGGCGATGAATTTCACCTCGTCGGGCGCGTTCGGGTGGAACGTTCCGAACCAGCCGTCGTACTTCTCCATCAGGAGGTACTCTTCCAGAGGGAACTCCTTCACCTTGTAGGGCCCAGAGCCGGCATCGTGGGTCAGCAGCCACTCCTTGCCGTAGTCGCCGTTGTCGCCGTAAGGTCCCGGAGTGACGACGTTAGCCATCACTTGCTCTTCGTCGGCAATGTACAGGCGAACCAGGCTGATGAGGAAGATGCCACTCGGTTTGGCCAGCTTGAACTGGACGGTGTAGTCGTCGAGGGCGGCGGCGCTTTCGACAGTACCCAGGAACACGTAGGCGTATCCCTCGCCGATCGCTAGCATCCGGTTCATGCTGAAGGCGACGTCGCCGGCTGTCAGCTCGCTCCCGTTGTGGAACTTGATCCCCTTCTCG
>Ga0307437_1001033_pt1 | contig 19492 bp, 18 predicted proteins | sample SalMarWE160390MG_FD_202146 | JGI IMG/M metagenome (GOLD analysis project Ga0307437, IMG submission 202146) | Salt marsh sediment microbial communities from the Plum Island Ecosystem LTER, Massachusetts, United States - WE1603-90 | ecosystem: Environmental > Aquatic > Marine > Intertidal zone >...
GTACTGTTCCTAAGGAATTTACGCCGATTTGTTTTTTTCATGATAGGAATTATTTGATCAGACCTTCATTTATCTGGGACATTCAATTGCCTGTTAAAGTTGATATAAATTTAATTGGAATTATTGATAACTACAAAGAGATATTAAAATCAGATTAATTCAGGTATGTATCAGAGTAACCCACCCCATGCCCCTCCGAGGAGGGGATCTTAGTGACGGAAATCATTCAATAAGCTCTGCGCCCTGAGCCCTGAGCCCTGAGCCCTGAGCATTATATTACCTAACAGCCTTCATAGGTGCAATGGTCACCGGCCCCAACAGTCCCGACTCCCTCGGTTGCCATAATGATGCATCAAAAATACCATCCTTTGTATTCTGCCTGTACTTTGCAGCAAAATTGATGTTATAGAATTTCTTCCACTCAATGTTATTACGATCCATATAGGCAATACGGTTGGCCATCAGGTTGGATACTTTTATTTCAAGAGTATTTTTTTTCTTAAGTTGTTTCTTATCAATAATTACCTTAAAATCAGGACCTATCAGTGATCCCAGGTCTTTATTGTTCAGTACAACGGAAGCACTTTCACAAATCCTTCCAAGGTTAAGCGACCAGGCATCAGCCTTTCCTTTCGGCTTCACAAAGCTTATTGTGTATTTTGCAGTGCCTGAAAAGTCTTTTAAAGAGCTCTCATCAAAATCTGTCCATGAAATTAGTTTTTTAATCTCTGAAACGGCCGGCAATGCCGGACCTCCCTGGATGAATTCAACCTTCCATGTGCCGGATATTTCTTTAGCCATCGAGATATTGTCATAATATGAGTAGGATCTTCCATCCGGGTTATCCATGTATGTTGTTATTATCAGGGATTCACCCGGATATATTCTGGCATATACCTCTATCAATCCGGGTTTTGCCATTCTGTATTTTGCCAGGCCGTATTTATTATTTATCGGATTGAAAATAGCTGCTGATGTAGCAGCTACATTTAGAGGTATCCATCCATCATATGCCTTTTCCCCCTTATTACAAATAAAATAGGTAAATCCTGCCGGCGTTTCACGACGTATAAACATGAGATGATCGTCAGACATGGTCTCCCTCCTGATCCCTGCAAAAACAAGAAGTTGTTCCAGATTATTTCCTGAGAGGATCATTCCGTTCCCATATACAGCTTTGAACACCTCCGGATTATTTGTTGGAGAAAAATTGATACCTGCTTTCATCTGGTTGAAAAATGAAGTCTTTTCGTCTTTATATGCCCATCCTGCAACATTTTCCGGCATATTTCCGTAAAATATAATATGGGCTCCTTCATTTGCAAGCTTAATGATATATGAGAACGTTTCCAGAGGGATATACCTGCATTGTGGTATAACCAGGGTTCTGTATATATTACCTTCAGTAAACAGCAGCTCATTGTAAAAATCTGTATTTTTTATCTGAAGATCTGATATATAATCAAATGTATAACCCTTCTCCAGCATTGTTTCAGTCGCGTTTTTAAAATGAGATCCATCATAGAAAGAATCAATTCCGTCAAAGTGTGCCAGCATTCCGCTGCCTGTATCCGCATAGTGATCAAATATCGGGAAATAGAGAAGTATGTCGTTATCCGGCCTTCCCACTTGAAGGAATGACTGAACTCGTGTAACATATTCATTAAGAGCTTTGAAATCGTTCCAGAGAGGATTTGCCGGTGTGAATTCTGTTGAGGCATAGAACAGGAATCCCGGCCATGGTTCATTAACCGGTGAATAACATGTTCCGTGGTAAAAGACATGATTAATTCCTGCCAGGAAAAAGAGATCGACTGCTTTTTTAACATCGGAGAGGTTTGAAGTGAAATGTTCTCCCAGCCATGTTGCAGCCTCGCATGAAACAAATTGTCTGCCTGTAACATTTGCTGCTGAAGAGGCAAATTTCATATTTTTAATATCACTGCCTTCAATTTCGGGAATATCTGCTGCCGCATAGAGATCAAGAATATTTCCCGGGGAACCATGTGCCTGGTTTCGTGATATTTTACCCTGTCTGTGCGCCCAGTTTGTCCATAATGCAATAAATTTTTCGTGTATGAGGTCGGAGATTGTCTGACGATAGTCCGACAGGATACATTCATTTTTTTCAGGATCATCTTTCAAAAACAGGGCTGGAAGATGTTCACGGAGGTCATATCCTCTTCTTATCATGAATTCATAAAAAAGGTCATTAGTCCAGTTGGCTTCCCCCGGAGCATCATCAACTTCATAGGAATCATTAAAATAACCGCGGAGTGATTCTAAATCATGATCCAGGAAAATAGTATCAAAATGTTTCAGGTACCTGTTTATTGCCTGTCCGGAAAAATGGTCGATTACATCTCCTTTTCCACCCGGGCCTGCTCTTTCAACCTGTTTTCCGTGCCATCCCTGGAAGAGAGCATAAATTGTCCAGATACCTGGAGGAGCTGTCCATTCAAGGTCCCTGTCAGCGGTAACCATATCAGTGAGGTTTACAACCTGGCCCGAATCGGAATAGGCCATTACAGCCTGTATCGGAAGCGGCTTCTTACGTTTTATCTGGTCAATAGCATATAACTGAATATCTTGCGTCCTGTTTTCCTGGTCAAATATTTTTATTTTATCCGGGATATTACCAACAGGTCTTACCACTGGCGGTTGGGTGAATTCGATTTTCTCGCTTAGTTTTTCACCTGTATTGAGTGAATATGTTTTGTAGTTTATATTCTTACATGCATCAGCAGAATCGACCCATGGCCCGCCAAAAGGCCATCCGGATGCATTGGCAAGGTCAATGCCCAGATCAAGACGCTCTGCTTCCAGAAGAGTATGGGTTAACATATTCATCCATTCAGGCGACAGATACTCTATGAATTTATCTTCCTGTCCCCTCACACCGTAGATGGCAGTAATTTCCATTCCTCCAAGTCCGGCTACCCTGTACTTTTCCATATTAGCTTTTATATCCTCGGGAGAAACAATGTTCCCGGGCCACCACCAGCGGATCCATGGCCTGTTCACACGTGTAACTTCAGGCCAGGATAACTCTGCTTTTTGAGGGAATACAATCAGGCATAGTGTAAGCAATATGCTGATAAAGAGTAATTTGACTTTCATATCAGGTTCAGACTTTTAAGAATATCTTCTTTTTATACAGAATATAGAGGAATACCCATCCAACGGCAGTTACACCTACAGCCTCTACAAAGGGAGTCCATATTTCTGGCAGCAGATCAACAAATCCTCCGAAGAAAAATCTCGATGCCTGCCTGAAACTGATGATCCTTCCCGTAAAATAGATGGTTATCGGATTCATACCGATGACAACAAAAAAGAAAGTCCGATGTTATTAAGGATGCCGAGAACAACAAGGATCAATCCTCTGAAGATACCTTCTCCTCCCATGATCCAGAACATATCGAATCCACGGAGGGCATCGAGTGAATATAATCTTTTTGAGGCTGGTGTGTTTTCTTTTTCCATAACAAAAATAACATTTTATGGAAACCAGGGATGGAAAAAGAAGCCTTTTTGTTGCGAATTGAAGTTGAAATAATTTATTTTTACCTGATGAGCCTGAATCATAATTATATATTTAAAAAGTCACATCATGTCAATCCAAAAAGAACGCACAGGAATATTGGCCTGTAAATGGCTAAATAACAACGTATTAGCCAGATCAATCCTGCCGGCAATTTTATTTACTGTCACAGCCTGTATCATATTGAGCTGCCAGCCATCGGATACAAAAGATATAAAACTGGTCAGGGTTGATAACAAGGAGAGAATTGATATTATTATTGACGATGCACTATTTACTTCTTACCGGTATTCGCAAAACTTTGAAAAACCTTTCCTTTATCCTGTCAATGCACCAAACGGATCGGTTATAACAAGGGGTTTCCCTCTTGAGCCAAGGAAAGGAGAACGTGTTGATCATCCTCACCAGGTTGGATTATGGTTTAATCACGGAAGCATTAACGGAATTGACTTCTGGAATAACTCTTCAGCCATTCCTGCCGACAGGAAAGACGAATACGGGCATATCATTGCCCGTGAAATAGTTAAAGCCGAAAGCGGTAAAACAGGAGTGCTTGAAGTGATTGCTGACTGGGATGATAATAATGGAAATACAATGCTGGTGGAAAAAACAAAATATATTTTCACTGCAACAGAAAATTCCAGGACGATTGACCACCTGACAACACTGACAGCAGCAAACGGACCGGTTACAATTCTGGATAACAAAGAGGGCATGTTTGCCATAAGGGTCGACAGGGCCTTTGAGATGCCCTCGAACCAGCCTCTCATTTTTACAGACGACAAAGGTAATCCAACAACAGTTGAAGCAATTGATAATACCGGTGTTACAGGGATGTACACATCCAGCCAGGGTCTGAAAGGTGATGCTGTATGGGGTACCAGGAACGACTGGGTGCTTCTCTCCGGAACAAAGGACAATACACTGATCACCTTCGGTATTTTTGACCATCCCGATAATCCTGGTTATCCGGCTTATGCCCATGCACGAGGCTATGGCCTTTTTTCATTCAATAACCTTGGACAGAAATCTTATGATCCGAAACAGGAGAGCAAACACTATAAACTGGAAAAAGGAGAATCCATGACCCTCTGTCACAGGTTTTATATTCAGTCGGGATCTGAGCTGACACCTGAAGCCGCTAACGGTATATTCGAGGATTTTTTCAAAACATATTGATCTCATCTATCCCGGGAGGCAATTTCTAAAGATTTGTATCCCTGGTCAGGGCAATGGATAACCTGCAAGTTCTTTCAGGTTCTCTTTTATTACATCATCAGGCAGCTCATAATTTTGTAATTGGCCGGTAAGAAATTTATCATATCCTGATAGATCCATCAAACCATGACCGGAAAAATTAAACAGAATTACTTTTTCTTTCGCTTCCTCTTTTGCTTTTTTTGCCTCGCGAATTACTGTGGCAATAGCATGAGTTGTTTCAGGTGCAGGAATTATTCCTTCGGTTTTTGCGAATAAAATACCAGCTTCATAACTCTCTAACTGGTGCAGCGCCATTGGTGAAAGAAGACCTTCCTGGGTGGCTTTGCTGACAAGCGGTGCCATTCCATGATACCGTAAACCGCCGGCATGTATGGGAGCCGGTACAAAGCTATGACCAAGTGAGTACATGGCAACCAAAGGTGTCATTTTAGCTGTATCACCGTGATCATATACATAAGGACCTTTAGTTAATGTAGGACAGGATGCAGGTTCAACGGGTATAATATCAATATTTGCTCCATTGATCTTATCATATACAAAAGGGAAGGCAAGTCCGGCAAAATTACTGCCTCCTCCGGCACAACCTACTATTACATCAACTTTCTTTTCACCGACAATTTCCAGTTGTTTCTTAGCTTCAAGACCTATTACAGTCTGGTGCATCATCACATGATTTAACACACTGCCAAGTGAATATCTGGTTTTTCCTGTAGTATCAGTGACTGCTGCTTCAATTGCCTCGCTGATGGCAATACCGAGACTACCGGGAGTGTCGGGAGTTTTTTCCAGAACAGCTCTTCCGGCCAGGGTTTCATTACTCGGACTTGCCACACATGTGGCCCCCCATGTTTGCATCATAAGTTTCCGGTAAGGTTTCTGATCATAGCTTATCCTGACCATAAATACTTTACACTCAAGTCCTATGAGTGAACAGGCAAAAGCCAGGGCACTACCCCATTGTCCGGCACCGGTTTCGGTTGTCAAACGCTTAATCCCGAATTCTTTATTATACCAAGCCTGGGTAACTGCTGTATTAGGTTTATGACTGCCCGGAGGTGACAGACTCTCATTTTTATAATAAATTCTGGCCGGGGTTCCGATAGCCTGTTCCAGTTCATATGCGCGGTGCAGCGGTGATGGACGATACCTGCTAAGTAATTCCAGAACTCCTTCGGGGATATCTATCCAGCGTTGGGTGCTATATTCCTGTTCAACCAGATTCATTGGGAAAACAGGTGCCCATGCTTCTTGCGGTACCGGTCCGTCAGGACTCATAAAAGGCGGAACCTTGATATCGGCTGCCAGATTATACCATTGCCTCGGCATCTCATTTTCACTTAATAAAATTTTTCTGATTTTTTTCATAGTTTCAAGCTTATGTTGGTTAATAAAAATTTTAATATTTATATTGAATTTAAATAGAATATTTATCTGATTAACGCATTATCACATCATTCATAAACCAGGGCGCCAATCTGTTTAAGATCATCAAAAAATGAGGGGTATGATTTAGTTACACATTGAGGATCAGTAATTATCACCCTGTCAGAAGCCCGCAGGGCAGCCACAGCAGCAGCCATGGCAATGCGATGGTCATTGTGGGAATCAATATGTGCACCACTGACCTCTCCACCGGTAATAAGCATTGTATCTTCTTCCAGGTCCACTTTTATGTTCATCTTACGGAATTCCTCCTTCAGGGCATTTGCCCGGTTGCTCTCTTTATGGACAAGACGTGATACTCCTTTTATTGATGATGTCCCCATACAATATGCGGCAAGGGCAACAAGAGGGGGGAAAAGATCGGGAGATTCTGTCGCATCAAAATCAAATGACCTCATTTTCGATTTCAAAACGCTTACTGAGTTTTCTTTTATGCTCATTTGAGCGCCGGCGAGGTCCAGAACGGTCAGTATGGCTTTATCACTTTGCCGGCTGTCGGGGTGAAGACCGTGAACTGTCAGTTCACCGTTAATGGCTCCGGCTGCAAGGAGGAGTGCACCTCCGCTCCAGTCGCCCTCAACGGTAAATTCTGAGGGTATGTATTTCTGGTTGCCTTTTATTGTAAAAAGTCTATAGTTGTTATTTTGAACAGTTATTCCGAATTTATCGAGAACCTGAAGTGTCATATCAATATATGGCTTACTCTTCAGGTTTCTTACATATATTTCAGAGTCTTTTTCTAATACCGGTAGAGCCATCAGCAGACCGGTAAGAAGCTGGGAACTTACAGAACCGTCAATCTCGCATTTTCCGGCTTTCAATGGACCCTGTACTGTCAGGGGCAGAAATCCGTCTCTGCTGCTGCATTTTACACCCAGTTGCCGGAGAGCCTCCTCTATCATCGACATTGGTCTTTTTGTCAGTGAACCCTTTCCGGTAAGGGTTATCTCTTCATCATTCAAAGCTGCTATTGCCGAAAACATGCGGATAGCCAGACCTGATTCTCCACAGTTCAGTATCCTCCCTTTGAGTTTGCCTGATCCCCTGATTTTCAGGTTTTTACCGTCACTATGTATTTCTGATCCCAGTGCAGTGGCAATATTTATAGCATCAAGGGAATCATCACATCCGGATGGATTTAATACAATAGTTACACCGTCGGCCAGTAATGCTGCAGCAATAGCACGTTGTGTCATGCTTTTTGACGGCGGAGCATTAATCTCACCTGCAACCTTTGACGGCACTATTACCTTATCCACTGATTTTATCTCTTTTACTGATCTTATGTTTTTTTATGACACCATTATTCATGATCTTCATCTGGTGATTGATCGACTCCTGATGAATAGCCTTAAAAATTGTATCAATAAGTTCAGTGCTGAGACCTTTTGCCTGGCCATGGATCATAACCCTTTTTACAATTTCATCCCAGCGAAAACTTTGTAATATAGTAATATTATTTTCTTTTTTATAATGACCTATTGTCTCGGCAACCTTCATCCGCTGTTCGATAAGGTCTATCAGGTGATCATCATAAATATCGATTTGCTGCCTTAGTTCACCGAGAACATCAAGGACCCTGGGGTCGGATGTTGACGGATTACGAAGAATAAGCCGGCTCAACAGTTCTTTCAGTTCATTGGGTGTGAGCTGTTGCAGGGGATCACTCAGAGCCTTGTCAGGATCTATGTGTGATTCGATCATCAGTCCGTCATAATTAAGATCCAGTGCCTTTTGTGATATCTCATGAATGAACTCCCTGCTTCCGGCAATATGGCTGGGATCGCATATCAACGGAATATCCGGTATCCTTCTCCGGAGTTCGATTGGCAACTGCCAGTTTGGCTGGTTTCTGTAGGTTGTCTTCTCATAAGCTGAAAAACCTCGATGTATAGCCCCCAGTCGTTTGATGCCTGCCCTGGCAATACGTTCTATTGCCCCGATCCATAACTCAAGGTCAGGATTTACAGGATTCTTAACGAGCACCATCACATCAACTCCGTTCAGCGCATTTGATATTTCCTGTACTGTGAAAGGATTAACAGATGTACGGGCGCCAATCCACAGCATGTCGATACCGTATTTAAGCGCCTCGTATACATGCCGTTCGTTGGCTACTTCAGTACATACAAGAAGCCCGGTTTCCTCTTTTACTCTTTTAAGCCATTTCAATCCTTCCAGTCCTATGCCTTCGAAAGAATGGGGACGTGTTCTCGGTTTCCAGATTCCCGACCGGAACACAGATACTTTATTGATCTTAGCCAGTTGTCTGGCAGTTTCCATCACCTGTTCCTCGGTTTCGGCGCTGCAAGGACCGGCGATAAGAAAGGGCCTTCCTTTAAAACCTCTCCAGTCCTTTATCTGCGATGTGTCAAGTTTTACTACCATGCTGTGAATGAATTAATTTAATATTTTTTGTATTTTATTTGCCTCTTCCATCAGTGATTTTAATCCCTCCATATCCCTGTGATACATCATCTCTTTGAAGAGCTTCATTTTTTCTATATACGTGTCGATAACCTCAATAATATATTCTGCATTCTCCGAAAATATCGGTGCCCATGTATCAGCATTACTTTTTGCCAGACGCACCGTACTTTCAAAACCGCCGCCGGCAAGTGTAAGAATATTATCCTCCTCCTGTTCCTTCTCCAGTACGCATAATGCCAGGGAGAAGGATGTTATATGCGAAATATGCGAAACATAGGCCACATGAACATCATGAACAGCGGAATTCATATAAACGATATGCATGTTAAGGACTTTCAGCATATTTTCAGCCTGATCAAGAGCATCAGTGTCACTGAGTTCAGGATCACAAATTATTGCATTCTTATAATCAAACAGTTTACCTATTGCAGCAAGCGGGCCGGAGTATTCTGTTCCGGCCATCGGATGTACTGCTACATACCTTCCCCGTGCAGGATGGTTTTTCGATATTTCCGCGATAGCACCTTTTGTTGATCCCATATCGGCAACCACTTTTGATGTTCCGAATATCCTGTCAAGGATACCGGGTAACATCTCGCAATTTGTGCTTACCGGTGTACAGAGAAGAATAAGTTCACTTCTGTCAACAGCCTTTTCAAGTGTATCTGTTTCATCAACTATCCCGCCTAATACTGCAATATTCCTGTGCTGAACATTTGAATCCACCCCTATTATCCTGTCGGCAAAATTGCGTTTGCGAAGGTCGAGAGACAGGGAGCCTCCGATGAGTCCGATTCCAACTACTGTTATTGTCATTTGCGTTATTGGTTATTAGTTTTTGCTTCGCCCCCCAAACCTTGGCGAAGGTGGGGTTACTAGCCCCCCCTTGGGGGGTATGGGGGGTAAAGAAAGCCGTTTTTGGTTATGTATTCTTTTATTCTGTTCTTAGCTGAAGTAAGGAGATCCTCATTAGCACAAAGTGAAATACGTATATAACGGTTTCCCTGGCTGCCAAAGATAAATCCCGGAGTAATAAAAACGTGTGTCTTATTAAGTATCTCATCCACAAATAATTCGCAGTCAGGAATCTCCTCCGGGATTCGTCCCCAGACAAATAATCCCGACTGTGATTTATCGAATTTGCATCCGAGGATATTCATTATTTCCTCAACTACTTTCCTTCTGTCACTATAGACTCTGTTTACTCTGTCGTACCATGAAGGGGGATTGGAAAGGGCTTCTATGGCAGCAACCTGCAACGCCCGGAACATTCCTGAATCCATGTTGCTCTTAACCTTGAGGATGCTGTTGATGTAATCACTATGTCCTGCTACCATGCCGATTCTCCAGCCTGCCATATTATGTGATTTGCTCAACGAATTCAGCTCAAGGACAATCTCTTTTGCACCATCGGCTGAAAGAAGACTCAGGTAGTCGCTATTCAGGATAAAACTGTAAGGATTATCGTTACAGAGAAGGATCTCATGTTCACTGGCAAATGAAACAAGCTTTTCAAACATTCTCATGGATCCGCTTGCTCCGGTAGGCATATGGGGATAATTGACCCACATGATCTTTACCCTGCTCAGATCGCTATCTTCCAGTCTGTTGATATCAGGGTGCCATCCGTTATTCTCATCCAGTTCATAATACACGATATTGCCGTTCAGCAGCTTTGTCACTGATGAATAGGTAGGGTATCCGGGATTTGGTACCAGAATATCATCTCCAGGATTAACGAATGCCATGCTTATATGCATTATTCCCTCCTTGCTTCCCATTAATGGAAGTATTTCGCTATCAGGGTCGAGTTCAACGTTAAAATATTTCCTGTACCAGTCTGCAAACGCTTTGCGCAATGAAGGTATACCAGTGTAACTCTGGTAGCCATGCGATGTCGGCTTCGATGCTTCCTCACCAAGGCGGGATATTGTATTTTCCGAAGGAGACTGGTCGGGGCTGCCGATACCAAGATTTATTATATCAGCACCCTCCAGGCGCATCTGGTCTATCTGCCTTAGTTTATGCGAGAAGTAATATTCACTTACACTTTCAGTCCGTTTTGCAGGTTTAACTTTCATACAGTTTTTCTCCTTTATTATATATTCCAAGCACCTCAAGGTTGGTTGTATAATTCTCAAGGACATTTTTTATCAGTCCGATATCATGATCGGGATTCAGCTCCAGGTCGATATAGAACATATACTCCCATTCACCATTCAAACGCGGCACCGATTGTATCTTGGATAAATTAATATCAAGCTCTGCAAGTCTTACGAGTACTGCTGCAAGGGACCCGGGTTTGTGACCTGTTGAGAAACAGATGGATACCTTATTGCCATCAGTGTTTTCATTTTCCTTTTTGCCCATGATCAGGAAGCGTGTATAATTCTTCTTGTATGTTTCAATTCCCGTGGCAAGTATTTCAAGGCCGTACATCTCTGCGGCAGCTGATGGAGCAATGGTTGCGATACCTTTTAATTTATTTTCACTTATGTATCGTGCACTTCCTGCAGTATCGTCGCTCTCAACAAGTATCACACCCCGCATATGATTAAGATAAGTCATACACTGCGACAGGGCAATAGGGTGGGATCTGATTTCCCTGATCGATACTATTGACTGGCCGGGCAGCGCCATGAGATTTTGTCTTATCCTCAGGTTGATTTCTCCAAGAATTTTCATACCTGATTCCCTTATGAGGTTATAGTTATACAGGATACTTCCTGACCGTGCATTCTCGATGGCCATAACTGCATAATCGGCCCTCTTCTCATTAACAGCAATAAGGGTCAGATCGAATGTAGTGCAAGGTACAATGTCAAATGATTCATTATTGAAGTACAACCTTGCAGCAACTTCGTGAAAACTTCCTTTTTCTCCCTGGATCGCTATTTTCATTTCTTTTTCTCCATAAAAAAAGTCCCCTTTCCAGGGGACCTTGTATCATATTAACTCATTAACTGTACACAAAAATCCCCCTATCTCTTTTTATAAAAAAAGAAATAAAAAGAATAAGCGGCATAATTGTGTACAATATTCATCTAATCGCAATATTGGCTTACAAAAGTAATGCAATAATTAGATATTCAAAAAAAATAGTGAAAATTCTGTTCTTTATTTGATGCAGATGATAAATACACAGAATTACACTGAGTCTTAACTTTGAGTTTTTTCCTGATGTCGGTCTTTAAGAACCTCTTCAACTTCTGACAATTCTATTCCTTTGATTTTTAATAGAATTAGCAGATGGTATAAAAGATCAGCGGCTTCGTTTTTGAACAGATCAATATTATCATCTTTAGCCTCGATGATAAGCTCCATAACCTCTTCGCCGACTTTCTTTGCTGCTTTATTGATTCCTTCCTTAAAAACTGAATTGGTATAGGAATCTTTTGCATCCTCCTCAATTCTTCTGTTAATGATATTTTCCAGCCTGTAAAGGAACCCGCTGCTCGAATCGTTATCAAAGCATGACATATTTCCTGTATGACAAACCGGTCCTGCCGGATCAGCCAGTATCAGGATCGCATCATTATCGCAATCAGTATATATTCTCCTGACATTCAGAAAATTACCCGATGTTTCGCCTTTTGTCCAGAGACGGTATTTGCTTCTGCTGAAAAAGGTTACCCTCTTTTCTTTAACTGTTTTCTGGAATGCTTCATCATTCATAAAACCGACCATGAGCACCTGGAGTGTTGTGTTATCCTGTATTACCACAGGTGCCAGGCCGTTTCCTTTTTGAAAATTAATCTGGTTCATAATAATATATTATTTCGATTTACATACAATTATTTAACTGGGGCTGTTGAAAAAGTCCTTCGTGAACCTTTGTGAAAACCTTGGTGCGACTTTGTGGTAAATATTAATTCATTGAACCACAAAGGGTCACAAAGGAAAGCTCAAAGTAACACAAAGGAAAAAAAATAAAATAATATTACTTTTTCAACAGCCCCTAAGGGGGAGAGGTTATCATATCCTTATTTCAATCCCTTCATTTTTAAGATATTCCTTAAGCTCTCTTATATCAATTTCTCCATAGTGAAAAATACTTGCCGCCAGTGCTGCGCTGCAGCCAGTACCTGTAAAAACCTCTTTAAAGTGCTCTTTTATTCCTGCTCCCCCTGAAGCTATAACGGGAATATTCAGGTTATTGCTGATAAGTTCTGTAATTTCTATTGAGAAACCCTTTTTTGTCCCGTCATTTCTCATGGATGTCAGTAATATCTCACCGGCACCCGTTTCTTCAGCCCTTCTGGCCCAGTCAGGTGTTTTCATCTGTACTGGTGTGCGGCCGCCATCAATGTAAACGATCCATTCATTGTTCAGTATATTCGTATCTATTGCGACCACGACACATTGACTCCCAAATTCTCCCGCTATTTCGCTTATCAATTCAGGCCTCCTTACTGCTGCAGAATTTACTGTTATCTTATCTGCTCCGGCCTGTAAAAGCAGACCTACATCTTCGACACTGGTAATACCGCCTCCGACAGTGAAAGGAATATTTATTTCGGCGGCAATTCTTTCAACCAGTCCGATAAGTGTTTGCCTGTTCTCAATGGTTGCAGTAATATCGAGAAAAACAAGTTCATCAGCTCCCCTGGCGGCATATAACTTTCCCAGTTCAACAGGATCGCCGGCATCGGTGATATTTATAAAGCCGATGCCTTTAACTGTTCTACCATCCCTGATATCGAGACATGGTATTATTCTTTTTTTCAACATACAGCAGTAAGTTCATTTAGTTTAATCCTGCCTTCGTAAACAGCCTTTCCAACGATAACGCCTTCACAACCGGCAGCTTTTACATTTTCAATATCCTTTATGGATGATATTCCTCCGCTGGCAATCAGGTTTATGCTGGTTGAGGCAAGGATCTCCCTGTATACTTCAGTTGATGGTCCTGTCATCATCCCATCCTTGTCCACGTCGGTACAGATTGCATATTTTAATCCCGCTGAGGAATATTTTGAAATAAAGGAGACAATATCCTGCTCCGATATTTCTGTCCATGCTCCTGATACTATTTTCCTGTTTAAAAAATCTGCGCCCAGGATGATCCTGTCGCTGCCATAGCGGTTGACCCATTCCATAAAAAGAGGAGGCTGGTTTACAGCTACACTGCCGGCCGTTACCTGCCGGGCACCTGACCGGAAAGCTATTTTCAGATCTTCATTCGACCTTAGTCCCCCCGCAAAATCAATTTTCAGTTTTGTCCCCGAGGAAAGTTGTTCAAGGATCCTGTAATTAATTATCCTCTTGTTCTTTGCACCATCAAGGTCTACCAGGTGCAGATATCTGATACCATAATCTTCAAATTCTCTGGCGACATCAAGAGGATTTTCACCATATATCTTCTTTGTACTGTAGTCTCCGCGAGTCAGTCTGACACATTTACCGTCAATGATATCAACAGCCATTATTATTCTCATAATTCAAGGAAGTTTTTCAATATCTTTTCTCCTGTTACGGCTGATTTTTCAGGATGAAACTGAGTGGCATAAAAATTCTCTCTCTGCATCGAAGCGCTGAATGGTATAATATAATCACAAACAGCTGAGGTACAGGACGATATTTCGGGATAATAACTGTGAACATAATATACATCATCTTCTGCTGTGATACCTTTGAAAAGCTCTCCGTTGAGTGAGGAGAAGTTATTCCATCCCATGTGTGGCACTTTATCAGATTTCGGAAAAATACGTACATCAGAGTTAAATATTTTAAGACATTCTGTGCTGCCCTCTTCCGAATACCGACACATAAGCTGCAGTCCCAGGCAGATACCCAGCACCGGCTGCTTCAGGGATTTTATTACCCTGTCAAGTTCTCTTTCTTTCAGGTATCTCATTGCGGAACCTGCCTCTCCGACACCCGGGAAGATTACCTTTTCGGCCCTGCATATCTCTTCGGTGTTGTCAGTTACCAGGCATTGTTGTCCTAATCTGGACAATGCATTTGCCACCGACCTTATATTACCCGCGTTATATTTAATTACTGCTATCATAATATTCCCTTTGTTGAAGGCAGCAGGATGCTCCCCGTTTTCTTTACTGCATTTTTCATGGCTCTGGCAAATGCCTTGAAAACTGCTTCAATCTTATGATGTTCATTATCACCTTCAGCTTTTATATTCAGGTTGCACTTCGCATTATCGCTGAACGATTTGAAGAAATGCATGAACATTTCGGATGGTATTTCGCCAATCCTGGTATCTGAAAATTTAACCTCCCAGACCAACCAGGAGCGCCCGCCCATATCAACAGCCACCTGTGCCAGACAATCATCCATGGGAAGCACAAAGCTGTATCTTTCAATGCCTTTTTTACTGCCGGCCGCTTTCAGAAATGCCTCTCCCAGGCATATGGCAACATCCTCAATAAGGTGGTGACCGTCAATCCCCTTGTCACCTTCAGCACTGATTTTGAGATCAAAGCTGCCATGGCGTGCAACCTGGTCCAGCATATGATCAAAAAATCCTATTCCTGTGTTGATATTTGATTTGCCGGTACCATCTAAATTAAGTTCAACGGTTATATCTGTTTCACCTGTTTTTCTTGAAACTTTTGCAAATCTTGGCCTTGCTTTAAAAAACCGGTAAATTTCATTCCAATCGTTTGTGGACAGGAGTGCATCATCAGAATTATTCTTACTAAAGAAAATGGCATTACAACCCAGGTTTTTTGCCATCTGTATATCAGTTTGCCTGTCACCGATCGCAAAAGAGTTTTCCAGGTCGATACCTGCAGCCAGGTACTTTACAAGCATTGCAGTACCGGGTTTGCGGGTGGGTGCATTATCTTCAGGGAAGGTTCTGTCGATGAACACTTCGGAGAATTTAACTCCTTCACCTTCGAGTATCTGAAGCATTTTATTATGAACAGGCCAGAAACTCTCTTCGGGAAATGAAGAGGTTCCGAGCCCATCCTGGTTGGTTACCATAACGAGTTCAAAATCAGTTTCTCCCGCTATTCTGGAGAGTCCCGTTATTGCACCCGGGATGAATTGTAACTTATCAAAACTGTCAACCTGTTCATCCTCAGGTTCCTCGATAATTGTTCCGTCCCTGTCTATGAATAGTACCTTCTTCATGTCTCAAATGATTTAAGTGTTCTTAAAAGCTCCCTGTTTTCTTCTTCTTTCCCTATGGTTATCCTGAGACAGTTACTGACCAGCCTGTCGCGGTTACGCACAATTATTCCCCTGCCGGCAAGGTAATTATATAACTCACCGGAATCTCTCACTTTAACAAGGAGGAAATTTGCATCTGATGGATATACCTTTTCTATAACCGGCAGCTTGATGAGCTCCTCTGACAGCATTAACCTTCCCTCCCTGATTTTCCGGACCTGTTCCATATATTCATCCGGCTTGAGAAGTTTCTGAAGCACAGCTTTCTGGTTGATCATGCTTATATTGTATGGAGGCTTAATTTTATTGAAATAGCTGACAATCCGGGGATTTGTAAAAGCGATACCCACCCTTACCGAAGCCAGTCCGAATGCTTTGCTGAATGTCTGCATTACTATAAGGTTGGGATACCTGTCTGTTTGATCCCTGAATGAGGGCTCATCTGCAAAATCATTATAGGCCTCGTCAAGGAGGACGATCCCGTCAAATCCTGTAATTATCTTTTCAAGGGTATTTCTGTTCATGCAGTTTCCCGTAGGATTATTTGGTGAACATACAAGGATGATCTTAAGTGATTTATCAGATAACCATGGCATTACATCTTTAAGGTCAATCTGAAAACTGCTGCTAAGCGGCACTTTGATTATGGTTATATCATTGGCAGCTGCTGACACCTGGTACATACCGTAAGTAGGAGAGAAGGAAAGTGCCTTATCGGTTCCCGGATTACAGAACACCCTGAAACAGAGATCAATGATCTCATCGCTTCCGTTGCCAAGGAAGATCCTTTCCGCAGGTATATTACGCAAAGCGCTTATTTCCAATTTAAGCTTCATCTGGTATGGGTCGGGGTACCTGTTGAGAGACCCGTAGGGGTTCTCGTTGGCATCCATGAATATGGCAGCATTACCTTGGAATTCATCCCGTGCACATGAATAGGGGATAAGATCCTTTACATTTTTCCTTACTATTTTATCCAGATCAATCATTTCTTAATCTTTTTAATCTTACCGTCACTGCATTTTTATGACCGTAAAGCGATTCTGCTTCAGCCATTTTTTGAACTACAGGACCTATATTCTTAATTCCTGTACTGCTGAGCTCCTGGAAGGTAATCTTTTTTACAAAACTGTCGGTCGACAAACCGCTGAAGCTCCTGGCAAAACCATTTGTGGGAAGAGTATGGTTCGGGCCGGAAGCATAATCTCCCGCGCTTTCGCAGCTGTATTCCCCGATGAAGACAGAACCTGCATTGATAACTTTTTCAGCAAGAATAGCTGCCTCGGAGGTGTTGATGATAAGATGTTCGGGAGCATACAGATTGCTGAAGTCAATACATTTATTACGGTCGGCCAGCAAAATCAGAAGACAATTCTCCAGAGCTTTCAGAATGATCTCTTTCCTTTGAATATTTTTGACCTGTTTCATTATTTCTCCGGATACACTTTTCAACATGGGCTCGTGATCGGTTACGAGCAATACCTGGCTGTCAGGGCCATGTTCTGCCTGCGCCAGCAGGTCTGCAGCAATGAATTCAGGATCAGCATTCTTATCAGCTATTACCAGCACCTCACTTGGTCCTGCAGGCATATCAATAGCTATGCCTTCGGCTTGTACGATTTCCTTTGCTCTTGTTACAAATCTGTTTCCGGGGCCGAAGATCTTATCGACCCGGGGAATGATTTCAGTACCGTAAGCCATGGCTGCCACTGCCTGTGCTCCGCCTGCCTTAAAAATTTCTGTTACACCTGTAATCATGGCAGAATATAATATCAGGGGATTTACTTTTCCTCTTTTATCCGGTGGTGTACACATTATTATCCTCCTGCATCCGGCAATCTTTGCAGGAATAGCCAGCATAAGAACCGTTGAAAAAAGAGGAGCGCTGCCACCGGGAATATAAAGGCCAACATTTTCAATAGGGACATTTTTCCTCCTGCACTTAATCCCGGGCTGAGTTTCAATCACTTTCTCCTCAACAAGCTGGGAGCCGTGAAACTTCTCTATGTTTTCTTTTGCAATGGAAAGAGCTTTTTTCAGTTCGGGTGTGATAAACCTGAGTGAATTTTCCATCTCACTCTCCGTCACTTTCAGTTCATTAAGATTCACTCCATCATATTTAATCGACAAATCACGAACTGCCCTGTCGCCTTCAGATCTTACTCTGGACATGATACTCTGTACGGAAGCATCAACTTCCGGCGTATCAGCTGCAGGACGTCTGCAGAGCTTTTCCCAACTCTCCCGCGGCGGGTAAATGATTGTTTTCATCACATTATCATCTTTTCGATTGGGATAACCAGTATTCCTTCAGCTCCGGCAGATTTAAGCTGATCGATCCTTTGCCAGAATTCATCCTCCTTGACAACAGAGTGAAGGCTGCACCACCCTTTTTCGGCCAGAGGAAGTATGGTGGGACTTTTCATCCCGGGAAGTATTCTGCAGATATCTTGTATTGCTTCTTCAGGAGAATTAAGCAGTATATATTTATTCTCCCTGGCATTTTTAACAGCTCTTATTCTGAAGAGCAGCTTTTCGAGGATCTCCTTCTTATCATCTGAAAGATTCTTATTCCCTATTATTATTGCCTGGCTCTCCATGATGGTTACTACTTCACGTAAGCCATTGGTTAACAGGGTGCTGCCTGAACTTACTATGTCACATACGGCATTAGCCAGACCTATTCCGGGTGCAATTTCCACACTGCCGCTGATCTCTTCAATCTCTGCAGAAATGTTGTTCTGAGTGAAATATTTATTGAGAAGCCATGGATAACTTGTAGCAACTTTTTTACCATTAAAGTAACCAGGATCTGTGTAGTTTTCCTCCTTCGGTATTGCCAGGCTGAGGCGGCAATGTGCGAAACCCAGCTGTTCAAGGATCATCACATCCTTATTCTTTTCGGATACCATATCCTTGCCCAGAATCCCAATATCGGCAACCTGCTGCTCTACATACTGGGGTATGTCATCATCCCTCAGAAACAGTATCTCCACCGGGAAATTCCTTGCGGTACTCTTAAGCACACCTGTTCCGTTCTGAAATTTTATTCCACATTCTTCCAGCAGCTTGTGTGACTGTTCGCTCAGCCGCCCGCTCTTTTGAATTGCTATCTTCAGTTTGCTCATCATGTTTAAATTTAGCCTGAGCAAACCTGACAGAAACAAAAAACCCGTCTGGTTTACTCAGACGGGTTTCTATGATATTCTTAAATACACATATCACTATTATCTCGCCTGAGCGCAAGTATGATAGTGATGATGATGTATACTATTATAGTTCATTTCTTAAAAATGTAAATGCAAAGATAATATAAAATTAATAAATGAAATAAAAATCATGAAAATAAAACGTATATTTGATATAGTCAAAGCCCCCTTGGAATTTTTAATGTAACCTGTTGTCAGACAAATTTATATCTATGAAAAGAATCATTTTGATGCTTATTATTGGTTCTTGTATCACACATATATATGTTTTTCCTCAGGAACAACCAAAATCATCTGATATTGCTTACCTGAAAAATCAGATTGGAATACAGTTCAATCCCTATATTAACGAACAGTTCTTCGACTTTAGAATTATAAATACTGTTTCTGCCTTACGCTATGGGTACAGGATTACAAAAAATATTACAACAGGTCTGGAGTTTTCTTGCAATTTCCCTATCAATATAGCTTCAGGTCAAAACTTTCATTACTTTAATTACTTTAGTTA
>Ga0307437_1001035_pt1 | contig 19485 bp, 8 predicted proteins | sample SalMarWE160390MG_FD_202146 | JGI IMG/M metagenome (GOLD analysis project Ga0307437, IMG submission 202146) | Salt marsh sediment microbial communities from the Plum Island Ecosystem LTER, Massachusetts, United States - WE1603-90 | ecosystem: Environmental > Aquatic > Marine > Intertidal zone >...
CACCCCATGAAATAGTATTTCACGGGGTCAGCCATTAGCTGACCGGTCTGTATTTTTGCCCTTTGCCTTTTGCTTTTCTGTATTGACCAAAATCAAAAAAATCAAATTTTTGGAGCTAAATGTAACTAACGGTAACTAAATGAAAGTTGACAGGATTGAAAAGTGGTGGTAGCATATAACTAAAGTACCAGTACTAATACACTAGTGCTGATACATATGGGTACTAAAAAAAATAAATACGGGAGGTGACCTGTGGTCAAACTAGGTAAGACCTTTTCTATCTTTGTTGTTCTCACACTTCTAATACTTCTTGCTCCTGCGATGATGTTGGCCCCTGTGGGAAATGTCGCTGCCAACGGCGAAGAGGTAGTGCAGGAGGTCGAAGCAAGTTTTAATTTCAATGAAACCGCTAGTGGCGAGTGGCACGTCTTCACGGCCGGTTCTGCGGGTAATGAAGCAGGTTATGGAACTGTAGCGGGCTTGACTCTGGAGCAATACACCCGCCCATACGTGTTCTTAACTCCTTCGCCTGTTACACTCCCCGGTTGCGGATTCCGCAACTATACCACCGGCTCGGGAACTGTAACCGGCATGGACGGACCCGTATCGCTGATGTGGAACACTTTTAGATTTAATCAGATATATTCCGGTCCCGGCGACCTGTATTATCCTAGTGCCACCGATTTCGGCTGGATATCGGGGAGAGGGCACATAGGCGAAAACCTCACCTTTGTGTTCGTCGCTGACCTTGACTGCGATGACACTATGACCAATGGCGAGGGGAAGGGGTTCATGGTGAGCACGGAGGAGAGTGGCGCGTCCGCCGGTCATAAGGTAATTGGAGACTTTGAGATTGTAAAGACCGGTTCCAATCAAATTTGGAGTTTGCACCTGAGAGACTATGCCCCCAACGAGGTCTACTACCGGGGCAATGTTACCGTTTTTGGGGGTGTTATGCAGGAACTGACAGACGACATTTACAACGGGGTGGACATAGTGAACTTCACCAAGGATGGTCCTGAGTCCACTCCAACCGACTTTCCTACCGGGTTTGAGGAAATCTGCTGGGGGAAGGACCCACAGAAGAATGTAACCGGGGGTCCCCTGGGCGTAAACGGCACGATGGATATCACCAGGAACGGTGCTCTGTATCTGACACTTCCCGGCGGCTGGGCTCACATTCAAGCGGCGATGGCCTGCATACTGCACATAGACGATACTTACGCGGTCACGGGAGACGATGGCAGCACGTATGGCCACGCATATTACTACCTGGTTCTTACCCTGCCGTACCAGGAATTGATTTTCGGGGACTTTTTTAACCAGACTGGATATACCTGGGGTCCGTTCGGGGCCTACCTTCAGTCCACTGACTTGTACTCTGGAATGGAGACCTTTGCCAATGCCCATATCGGAATCGAGTCGTCGGCAACTGATTCGCTACAGACCTCAGTTGACGAATCGTATGGCTTATATCCCCACCCCAAGGTGTCAAACAACACAGTCACCCCCAACAAGGGCGCTCCAGGCCAGACGTTGGACGTGACCATCACCGGGAAATACTTCCTCAGGGCAGCGGGTAAAAAGTCGGGATGGGTTAACAATAGTGGTTCGGTGGACTTTGGCGATAACATAACGGTGAACAGCTACACCATAAACAATGCTACCAAGTGGAAAGACAATTCGATAACGGCGAGCATCACCATTGACGGTGACGCCCCTGCTGGGACCAGAAATGTCAGTGTGACTTCCTGTTTCGGCTACGCAAACGGTAGCGGTGCTGCGCCTTACAAGACGGGAACCTTGGTGGATGGTTTCGCTATCGAGGCGGCAGGCGCCAGCCTTGACGGACATGTTGACCTTCAAGGACTGCCGGCAACCGATGTTACCGTGAGGTTGTTCAGCTCTGGCACACAGAGTCAAGCAGCGAAGGTATACGGCACCACTGATAGCAGTGGGAACTTCACGGTTAGCGGTCTTCCCAGTGGTACCTATGATGTTGCAGTGAAGGGTCAGACCGGCTTGAGTAGTATGGTGACGGGAGTAGACCTGAGTGTTCCCGGCAGACGCGATTTTGGTACTCTTGTTGAGGGGGATGCCAATGGCGATGATTACATAGACGGGTCTGATTTTGGACCGCTGAGCGTCGGTTGGCATGGCTATCCTGGTTGTACTCCTCCACCGACCTGGAATCCTGACGTTGACTTCACCCGTGATAACTACATAGATGGGTCTGATTTTGGAAAGCTCAGCGTTAATTGGCATGAGTATGGCGACTGTATAGGATGGCCCGGAGATTGGAGTTAAGGATTATGAAGGAGGTGGTTTATTGAACGGGAATTTGAGAATGAGTAAGTATCGAGTTTGAAAAGTGAGAAAGGAGGTAAAAGTTGAAAAGTAAATTTGTGAGTTTAATTTTAGCCATAGCAGTGGTACTGGCTATGGTAGCGGTACCGGCGGTCCCAGGGATGGTGGCTGCGGGCGAGACCGATTACAATGTGACCATGGCAATTGAGGACGGCGTGGGGGGGGCAACCATCTATGCGCTACCATCGGCTGCGTTTAGTATGTATGCCGTGATCGACAACCCCGATGCTGAGGACGTTACTGAGCATGCTATTGAGCTCAACTTCGACACTAACTACTTTACTGTGGACAGTGTCAACCTGATTGACTTTCCCTCAAACTTTGGAACTACAATTAACAATGTCACTGGCACAGTCACCTCTGACCCTTATTTTGGGCCACCTGCAAAGACTAACGCGGTTGCCATTACTTCGGTCAGGATAGACTGTACCGCTAAGGCACTTGAGGGAGTTAGCTCGGTATCCTGGGTTTACACTAATGGTCCACCGCCCCGAAAAGCTAAGGTGATTGGAGGACCTATTGGTGAGGATATGACCGGTGGCAACATGAGCAAGATGTTCGATGGCACGGTCATAGTCGGCAGTCCCAAGCTAACGGTGGATGTAAGCCCTGCTGGCATGGGACAGGTGAAGGTAGATGGAGTGAAACCAGGTTCTTATCCCGATGTCAGCAGTTGGGGCTGGAATGATGTGGTCGACCTGGAAGCAGTAGAACCAGCCGGAGGCTGGGCGTTCGATTCCTGGAGTGGCGACCTTGGTGGTAGTGTTAATCCCACCAGCATAACCATGGATTCGCTGGCCAAGAGCGTAACTGCCAACTTCATTGAGCTAGACCCGGCAATCGGGCTCTCCGTCAGCGACCTTAGCTTCACAACCTATGCGGGAGTAAATCCCGCTGACCAGACGTTTGATATAACGAACATAGGTGGAAAGACCCTGTGCTGGGCGCTAGAACCGCCAGATTGGTCGGTAGGTGACAACTGGACCTACATGAATACCTATGATGAAGCCCCTCCGGGGACTCCATTTCCAAATCCGTACTGGAGCGGATTGGTTCCCTGCCTTGAGAATAACACACTGTTAGAGGTGGCTGTGACGGGTGAGGATGCTGACAATTATTACGCTGTTGCTGACTGGCCTTTAGCGGATCCTCAGCGTACCATAAACGCCACCGACGTATATGGGCCTGGGGCCTACCTCCCTTGTTGCCTGCAGGACGCGAGCGTAGTGATTGACAAATGTACGCTGGATTACGTCTCGCAGCTCGCGAACCTGACGGCATACATGGGCGGTGCTATACCCGGGCAGGCCTTTGTGAGCTGGGTATACGATAGCTGCCACGGCTGGCCTTACTATGCGGGTAAGGCCTGGTTCTACAACGTGACGGTAGTTGACGCAGTGCACCCAGGAGGGAAGACCACCGCGGCCCAGGCTATGGTGACCGCTGGTCCTGTAACGTTCGGAGGCTTTACTGACTGCTACGTAATAACCCATGCCACCCCGAACATGGCTGGGACTGTATTCATGCAGCAATACTGGTCGGATACTGCAAGGAACTTTGTGTACCAATGGGATGGTGGCACGTTTGCTGCTCCTCCGTTGGACCAGAGGATATATGTAACCCAGAGTCCTGGTCCTGCAGCTCCGCCAGCACTACCTGACTGGCTTAGTGTGAGTCCCACAAATGGTGCGCTTGTTGGTAACGGTGATTCACAGACGGTAACCGTATCGGTTGATGCGGCAGGAGCAAACCTGACAGTGGGCGACTATAATGCCACCATCACTGTAACCGGTGGAAGCTCGGAGACAGTTGCTGTTAGCCTGACGGTTAAGCCGGCGACTTACATTCCCAGTATGAGGGACTTACCGGGTAATGCGATGGACTATGACCAGGCGTATCCTGGAGCCGTGATTGATGTCTACGTGAACTTCACTGCATCGGCGGATGGGCTCAACTCTATCGGTCTCACCGACGCTGCTCCCGATGGATGGATGGTGCAGGTTGATAAGACCTGGTGTACCCCGAACGCCTACGCAGTTCAAGCCTGGGGCAATGAGGCAGAGATTCTGTGGGCTGGACCTTACAACGTAGGGGACAACTTTAGCGCGATGTACAAAGTTACTGTCCCTGTGACTGCGACACCAGGAATCAATACCTGGGAGGTGTGTCCTGACATGAATGAAGCCTGGCTTGAGTACTACTTTGGCTTGGATGGACCACACAAGGCATGCATCTCTGGTGAGTATCAGCTGATAGTAACAGTCCCCGGCGATGTCATCGGCGAGACGCGCGATGTCAATGCTGCCCCGCTGGGTGATGTAGAAGTCACGCTGCTTAAACAGGGTGTGGGCGCACTGGTAAGTGATGCAAGCACCCCGAACTACAGCAACACCGCTGTCACAACCGGGACGTACTGGCAGGTCGCTACCAAAGCCCTGTATTACACCATAAACATGACCGGGATGACCATGTTACCTCCCAACCCGATAGACCTGTCAACGCCAGCACTATTAGCCGCGGGCAAGGTGTTTGACTTTGAAGGTAACTACGGGCTTGTCCCCAGAGCATGCGACATGTGGTATGCTCAGAAGAGTGTGAATCTGTGGCTATTCCCACCGGCCCTTGAGTATGATATCTATATGAACGTTATCAACGATTGGGGTATCGATGAGTGGAAGGCACTGGATTCTATTCACTCCTGGCAATTCCCTAGCTGAAGCTAGGTAGTCCAGATGCAACTAACCCCCTTCCACTCGGAAGGGGGTTAGTGCTATAATTAAAGAAATGAAAGAAATGAGATTATTTGGGTTAGTTTTAACTGCAGTGCTGCTGGTGGCAATTATGGTCCTGCCCCTGGATATAACTTTGGCCTGGGAAACGAATGCCACGAGAGTTTTGCCTGCTACAGTGCAGCAAGGAGAGACATTCGAGGTTACTCTGACCTTCACTGCTCCTGCCGATGAGTTCAACTCCATCGCTGTGCGTGACACCGGTCCTGACGGCTGGAATGCGACCGTTAATAAGGAGTGGTCCTGGATTAATGGTATTCATGAGCCTGCCGATGCAGTTAACGCTACTGGCAATCGAGCATCGCTCACCTGGTCAGCGCAGGGTGGCTATCCTAACGGCACTAACTTTACTGCGATGTACAAGTTTACCGTTCCCTGTGATGCCTCTCTGGGAAATCACAGCTTTAACCTTAGTGAGTATGAGTGTTTTTGCAGTTACTGTATTGGGGAGGGCGAGCGAATTCGGGAGAATATAACCGGACCTTCTGCAGTAGAGGTTATTCCGCCGGCGATTTTAACCAACCCGACGAGCATTAGCTTCTATGCTGCTTATGGTGGCGAAAACCCGCAAAACCAGACGCTGCAACTGTGGAGCTCAACACCGTGCATGCTCAACTGGGACTCCTCAAATGTAACCTATGACCCCAATGGGAACATGAGCTGGCTTAGCCAGAACATCACCAGTGGCAGCTGCACCGATGAGCACAGTTCTACGGCACTGTCGGTAAATACATCGGGCATGGATGCCGGGGATTATACCGCTAATATAACCATCGAGGCACCTGAAGCGAGGAACTCGGGGCAAATAATTCCCGTCGGATTACATATCAGAGAAACCGGCACTTTGCAGGGGAAAGTCAATTTCACCGGAAGGGGCGATGCCCCCAATGATAAGTGGATAGAGCCGTTCGTGGTGAAGCTGTTCGAGCCCGGGGAACTCAGTCAGGCGATACGGACAGAAGTTGCGGGCACCAACAATACCGGGGTGTTTACCATTCCCGATGTTGTTGTCGGCATATATGATATTGGAATTAAGAATGCTACCTGCTTGAGTAAGGTGGTGACCAATGTAACGGTAGTTTTCAATGAGACCATTGTGGTTGATTTTGGCACCACTATCGAGGGCGATGCCAACAACGATGACTACATAGACGGGTCTGATTTTGGACTGCTGAGCATCGCCTGGCATAGCTATCCTGGTTGTCCTGAAGGGAATTGGGATGTCAGAGTTGACTTCAACCGTGATAACTACATAGATGGCTCTGATTTTGGAAAGCTCAGCATTAATTGGCATAAGTATGGCGACTATATAGGATAGCCCGGGAATTGGGATTAAGACTTGCAAAGGATGTGGTTTTTGTTGCGGAGACTTCGAAGGCGCCTCCATCCACCGCAGTATATATTTGCGTCACCAATTAATAAATACATCTGGTAGGGGGAAATGAGATTATCTATATTGGTTAGTGCTATATTGGTGCTGGTGGCTGTTGCCCTCATGCCTCTTGGTATAGCCCTGGCGCAGGAGGCCAGTCCAGGCAGGGTTTTGCCAGACGCGGTGCACAGGGGTGAGACATTTGATGTCACCGTGAATTTCACCGCCCCCGCTGATAACTTCAATGCTGTTGGCCTCACTGACCTTTGCCCCGCTGATTGGAATGTGACACTTGATAAAGCATGGTGCACCCCGAATGCCGAATTTGTGAAAGCTACCGGCAATGAAGCGGAGTTCTTGTGGTATGGGCCCTATGAGAGCGGTACAGCATTTAGTGCCTTATATAAGGTAACTGTCCTTGATGATGCCTCGGCAGGGATTTATGCCTTCGATGGTTCTGTGGAATATTATCTTGGCTCCGAAGGACCTTATTCGGAAAACATAACCGGCAGTTCCCAGGTAGAGGTCGCTGGTGAGGGTGGTATAGGGGGAGGTGTGTGGTGGATAGTTGGTGTCGTCGTTGGTATAGTCGTTATCGTGGCTGTGGTTCTCCTGGTTAGACGCCGCAGAACATGAGATTGGTTTAGCGCAGCGATAGAGAAGGAGGTGTGGGTGACAATTATAGAAGGGAGCGGATTGCCCCCTTTTTTAGTTGGGGTTATGAGATTGCTGCGGCTCCAGATTTTGTAGTTGCCTGATTCATCAGGCACAGTTGCCCAATAAATTGGGCAACTACATTGCTTAAAAATCAAAAGGCAAAATGAAAAAGCAGCCAGCAATCAGCGGTTAGCTAATGACTGAAGGCTGATAGCTGATAGATTGGGTTTTGAATTTAGGTATTAGGAGTTGTTTAGGATTTAGTGCTTAGAGCTTAGGATTTCTCGGTGGGGGTGCTCCCCAATGACAGAAAAGGAGGTGGACATTGAAATGATAAAGGAAGCGAAATTTCATTAATAAATATGAGGGCTAGTACCTCTTCCCTTAGGACTAAAAGATGTGACCAAAGTCATTTTTCAGAAGAAAATTGGTTGCATGATTTAAGGAGGTTGAAATGAGAAAACTGGGATTTATAAAAAAGTCAGGATTTATTATCGGTATTATCGTGTTGCTTATCGGTGTAATGCCGATGAGCGGCGGTTTACCGGCTCAGGCGGCGGAGCCGCCTCCGCCTGTACCGGTACCAACTGAGGCACCAAGCATGCCGCCGCCGCAGTACCAACCGCCCCCGGTGATAGACGGGCACGGAACAGGTGCTCTGGCACCAACGACGGGCGTTGTCCATATCAGCGAGCAGGCATTGTCTGGTGGCTCTCTGGCTGGAGGGCCGCCGGTGGGACAGCCGCCAGCTGCGTTTGACTGGCGTAACGTACCACCAAACAGGGTCACCTCGGTGAAGAACCAGGGCATTTGCGGCGCCTGCTACGCCTTCGCCGCAATTGCCAATGTCGAATCGAAGGTATTAATCGACACCAACACCACTCCACCCGGCCCCGACTACTCCGAGAACAATGCCAAGGAGTGCAACTGGCGGGAGATAAATAACTGGGTAGATGGGTTGGGTAGGCCGTGGGGTGGCTGCGATGGTGGAGACTACAAGATACTCGCCAGCCTGTTCTCCCAGAAAGGCATAGTCGATGAGACAGACGACCCGTATGTGCCCGCGAATGTCACCTGCAACTCTTCCTGTCCGTACAACAAGACGCTGCTGGACTGGAGAATCATATCGACTTATTCCCCACCCACTGTCGACGTGCTGAAGAACTATATTTATTACAACGGTCCGGTTTATACCCACCTGTATGTTGGCGACGATACCAATTACCCGGCATGGAAGGCTGAATTCGCCGCCTATACCGGCGGTTATACCCTGTACTTCGCTCCGTTCGTTGACCCCAACCATGCGGTGCTCATTGTTGGCTGGGACGACACCCTGGTGCATGGCGGCGGCACGGGCGGCTGGATTGTGAAGAACTCCTGGGGCGCCGGCTGGGGTAATGCCGGCTACTTTACCATCGCTTACGGCTCGGCCAGCATCGGCTGCTGGTCCTCATACATGGATGACTGGCAGGACTACGATAACAACGGCAGCATCATGTATTACGACGATGATTGCCAGAATGACTACGTTGGATATTCAAATACCACCGGCTGGGGACTGTGCAATTTCACCCCGACAAGCAATACCTATGCCACCCGCGTGGAGTTCTGGACCGTAGATGCCACCACCGACATCGATGTATACATCTATGACGACTTCTATCCCTCAACGCTAGCGCTGAGCAACCTGCTGGTCAGCGAATTGAACTATAACTTCACCGAACCTGGATACCATGGAGTGAACTTAACCTCGCCCCTGGCGCTGACCGCCGGTGACCCCGTTATCGTGGTGGTGAAGTTCACCGATTCCACCTGGGGATGGCCTGTGCCAACAGACCAGTACGGACCGAGTGAAACCAATCTCACATACACCAGCCCCACTGGCACAAATTGGAGCTGGTACGACGTGGGGTATAATTATGGTGAGGATGTCGCTATTCGCCTGCGCACCTCTGGGGAAGTACCCACTTATACCCTGACCATGGCGGTGAACGGCACCGGAACGACAACCCCGCCGGTAGGCTCTCAGAATTACACCGCGGGGAAGGTGGTAAACATAACCGCCACAGCAGGTGGCGGATGGCAGTTCGTGAACTGGACCACCGCTAACATGAGCGAGATAGACAATGCTACCGCGGCATCGACCACGGTAACCGTGGATGAGAACAAGACGGTAACGGCGAACTTCGCCCAGCTTCCCGGAGACCCTGACCTCATAGTCGCAGAGAAGTGGGAGACGTTTGAGGGCTGCATGTACTGGGTAAACTTCATGGTGGTCAATGTTGGTAACGCATCTGCTGGTAATAGCACGACGTGCATTTACGCTAACGGTACACTGGTGGCAACTGCCCCTTGCCCGCCACTGCTGGCCGGTGGGAGCAACACCACGGCTGTTGGGCCCTTCCCCTTCAACTGCCCCGGCCCTGCCACTATACCGATTATGGTCTGTGCCGACAACGGCGATGATGTTGCCGAGGAGAATGAAGATAACAATTGCAAGGAGAACTACATGGACCTGCGGCTGGAGTTCGGCGATGCTCCTGACCAACCGTATCCGTCTCTCCTTGCCAGCGATGGTGCGCGGCACTGTCCTACTGACACCGAACTACTTGGGCTGGGCTGGTACGGGCAAGACTGCAAGGACTTCGAGCTTGATGCCCAGATCACTGATATGGATACTTGCTGCGATGGGTTGGTAACTACTACCCTGGCTCCCGGTAACGCAACGGCAACGGTCCAGTTTGAGGTGACCAACTTCATTTCCGCTAACGACCTCATTGTTAACATCCTGATTGACCTGAATATAGATGGCGACTGGAATGACGCTGGAGAGCACGTGGTTCAAAATCAGTGGATAAACCTGCCTGGTCCTGACGAGGGCACCTTTGTGTCCGATGCGTTCTCAACCGTGAACGCAACCGTTGGTCAAACATGGCTCAGACTTACGCTGACCAGGACCCCGGTTACCGTCCCGTGGAACGGCACAGGGCTGTTCGCCTGCGGTGAAACCGAGGACTGGCAGATATACATAGAAGAAGAGGTGCCAGAAGAATGGTACTGGAAGCCGGGCAACTGGACTGACTACGCCCTGAGCGGCATGCCTGACTTCGACCAGAAGCAGGATGGCTGGTTCGACCCCGCGGGGGGGAAGTGGACCTATTGCGGACCGGTGGCGGTTGCCAACTCCCTGTGGTATTTCGATTCCAGGGAGGAGCCTTTCCCTGTCCCGCCACCTGCGATCAACGATAACTACGGTCTGGTGACAAGCTACAACCCTGGTGTGTGGGACGACCACTCCCCCCTGAACGTGGAGCCGCTGGTTAACGACCTGGCAGCGCGTATGGGCACCAATCCCTCGTTCGGCACCAACGTCTACGACATGCAAATGGGGATAGAGGATTACCTCATCTATACCGGCTATGCTGACGATTACTATGAGGTGACAGTGCCAATGCCGGACTTCGAGTGGATTGAGGCGGAGGTGGAGAGGTGTGAGGATGTAATACTGCTTCTCGGCTTCTGGCAGTGGGATGGCGGCTGGTACCGCTTTGGCGGCCACTATGTCACCTGCGCTGGAGTAAACTCTTATACCTGGCAGCTCGGCATCAGCGACCCCTATTTTGATAACGCCGAGGCGACAGGAGTGGGTATAGTACTGCCGCCGTCACCGCCTCACCCTCCTTATCCCCATGGTCCCACTGTGCATAACGATACCTGGTATGTCTCCCACGACGTCTATTCTGTCGCTCCCTCCCCGAGCCCCGGCGGCATCTGGGGCCTGCCAGAGTATGCCGCGGACAAGGATCTCCTCGAGTTCTACAACTTCGAAGGTCAGAACTGGGGTGACCCGGTGCCTGATGGACCGTACAACCCGATGCTTGAGGTCTTTACCGAGATAGAGTACGCCGTTGCCGTCTCACCGGTTGTTGGAAACGCTACCCTGGACGGTCATGTTGACCTGCAAGGACTGCCGGCAACGAATGTTACCGTGAGGTTCTTCGACCCCGGGACGCAAAATGAGACAATGAAGAAATATGCCACCACTGATGGCAGTGGGAACTTCACGATTAGTGGTCTTACCAGCGGTACCTGGGATATTGGAGTCAAGGGTTCGACCAGCTTGAGCAATCTGCTGACGGGAGTAGACCTGAGTATTCCCGGGAGGCGTGATTTTGGTACTCTTGTTGAGGGGGATGCCAATGACGATGACTACATAGACGGGTCTGATTTTGGACCGCTGAGCGTCGGTTGGCATGGCTATCCTGGTTGTACTCCTCCACCGACCTGGAATCCTGACGTTGACTTCACCCGTGATAACTACATAGATGGGTCTGATTTTGGAAAGCTCAGCGTTAATTGGCATGCGTATGGCGACTGTATAGGATGGCCCGGAGATTGGCTGTGATTAAGAGTTAGGAAGGCTATGGAGTCGCTTCATTCCTGGCAGTATCCCGGCTGAAGTTGGGTAGTGAGGCGGATGTAACCAGCCCCCTTCCATCGGGAGGGGGCTGGTTGTTATTAAATGACAATAAAAAGGACTCGCAATGACGCTCTGCCGGGAAATCCTGATCTCAAAGCACTAAATCCTAAACAAATCCCAATATCTAAACTCAAAGTTCAAAACCGTTTTGGTCATTTGACATTGTTTAGCATTTCGGATTTAGGATTTAGAGTTTTGGTTTCCCCGAGATTGCCACGCCTTGGCCCCTTCGCTACGCTCGGGGTTTCAGCTCACCGCAATGACGATTTAGTAGCTTTCAGCTATCAGTCTTCAGCTTACTCACCAAAACCGAAAGAGTGGAGAAAAATGTAACTAGATGTAACTAAATACAACTAAAGTTAACCAACGAGACTTGATGTTTTCCACACTGCGATGTAAAATGTAGATAAGGTACCGGGACTAAAGTCCTGGATATTGTCACAACATAATAAGGAAGGCGATGGACTCGGTTAATGCTTGGTTATATCCATCGTAAGGTGGATGTAGCTGGTTGCCTTTACTGGACGAGGGTTAATTGGCATGGTTGGGAAAATGAGATTGCCGGTAGTGTTCGTTGCTATAGCGATATTGCTGGCTATCGTCCTCCCTGGAGGCACAGCTCTGGCGCAGCAAGCCAATCCCAGCAGGGTTCTGCCCGGTAGCGTCCAGAGAGGGGAGACGTTCAATGTTACCGTGACCTTCGGCTCGTTTGCGGATAACTTCAATTCCATCTCCGTCGTTGACCGTGCTCCTGATGGTTGGGCTGTGATTGTCGATGAGCCATGGTGCACTCCCAGAGCTGACGCAGTTCAAGCTACCGGCAACCAGGCGGTGATATCCTGGACCGGGGCATTCAGCAATGGCACTGCATTCGCCGCAGTATATAAGGTGACTGTTCCCTATGATGCCGAGCTGGGAGCGCATACCTTTGCGGGCAGCCTCGGATATTATCTTGACGGTGGAGGACCTTACAGCGAAAGCATAACCGGTAATTACCAGGTAGAAGTCATTTTGTCAGATATCTCGTTTAGCCCGACGAACTTCAGCTTTAGTGCTACCGAAGGAGAAGCAAATCCGCCGAGCCAGATGCTGGACATATGGAATTTAAAACAGGAGACTGTCAACTGGTCTATCTATGATGATGCTGACTGGCTTAGCGAAAATCCCACCGGCGGCAGCCTTGTCCCAAGTGGGCATGACTATGTACAGGTATCTGTTGAAATAGCGGGATTGACACCAGGAATATACAATGCCAGCATCTCCATCGAGACAATCAACGCTACGTGGAGGATTCCGGTAACCCTGGAGATTAAGGAGACAATCGTTATTAATGTTACTAGATGGATTGATGAAACACTAAGGCTGCCGAACGAGCTGTATCCCGGGGACATATTTGATGTCATCGTTAATTGGACTTCACCTTTAAATAACTTCTCTGCTATTGGTTTCACCGACATTGCCCCCGCTGGTTTTGAGGTTGAGGTTAATGCAACGTGGTGTTCGCCGAATGCCGATGAAATTAAGGGTACCGGGAATAAAGCGGAGTTTTTCTGGTTTGGGCCCTATGATAAGGGTACTGACTTTACCGCGTGGTATAAGGTGACTGTGCCCGCTACTGCCGCACCAGGGAGTCATTTCTTCCCCTACAACGACTGTCCCAATGGCTCGCTTGAATACTACTTTGGCGAGGATGGACCGTATACGTCGTGCATAATGGGAGATTATGAGGTAGTAGTGACAGTCCCCGGCGATGTGGTGGGAGAGACGCGTGATGTCAATACTAACCCGCTGGCTGAGGTAAATGTTTCGCTGTATAAAGAAGCTGCTGGAGCACCGGGAAGTGATATAAGCACCCCGAACTTCACGGTAATGGTCAATGAAACCGGGGAGTACTGGCTTCTCGCCACCAAAGCCAGGTATTATGAGATAAACATCACCGACATGACTATGTTACCGCCCTTATCTATAAACCTGACAACACCAGAGCTATTAGCCGCGGGATACGTGTTTGACTTCGAAGGTAACTACGGGTTTATCCCTATGAACTGCAACATGGCGTATGCTACGAGGAGCGTTAATCTGTGGCTATTCCCGCCGAACGGGCATCCAGAGTGGGGTATCGATGAGTGGAAGGCAATGGATTCCATTCACTCCTGGCAATATCCAAGCTAAACTTCAGTAGTGAAGTGAGTGCAGGTAACCCCCTTCCAACGGGAGGGGGTTAGTTGTTATAATCGCGAAGATGAGATTGTGTGTCGCGTTTGTTACTATAGTGGCCTTGGTGGGTGTTGTCTTCATGCCCCTGGATATAGCTTTGGGTCAGGGAGGGAATGCCACGAGAGTTCTGCCTGATACAGTGCAGAGGGGGCAGGTGTTCAATGTCACCGTGACCTTCACTGCCCCTGCCGACCTGTTCAACTCCATCGCTTTGCGTGACACTGCCCCCGATGGCTGGAATGTGACCGTTGATGCAGCGTGGTGCACACCGAATGCCGAGTTCGTTAAAGCTACCGGCCCTCGGGCGTCGCTCATCTGGTATGGGCCGTATGAGAAGGGTGTTGACTTTACTGTGATGTATAAGGTTACCGTTCCCTGTGATGCCTCTCCGGGAAGTCATAGCTTCAACCTTAGTCCTTATGAGATTTTCCTCTCTTATTATATCGGGAATGGCAGTAAAAATTGGGAGAACATAATGGGAGATTATGAACTGGAGGTTGGTTTGACTGCCATCGCGGCTATCTCCCACAGCCCGGCGAACTTCAGTAGCACCCAGAGTGGTTCAAACACGGAAAACAAGACGCTGGAGGTCTGGAACTCAGGCTGTGGCATGCTCAACTGGTCTTTGAGTGATGATGCTGAGTGGCTCAGCGAGAGTCCCACAAGCGGCAGCTCCACAGGTGCAGATGATACGACATCGGCAACTGTGTGGGTGGATACAACGGGAATGTCTGACGGTGATTATTCTGCCAGTATCACCATAACCGCTGATGGAGCAAGTAACAGTCCACAGGTGGTCCCGGTTAGCCTGCATATAGGAGGAGCAGTCCCACTAGCACAACTGTGGCTCAGCCGATACTGGTGGGTGGTAGTGGCCGGGATAGTTGCTGTTGCGTTTTTAGCTTACTTCCTGCGGCGAAGAACAGGTGCATAATGCAAAATGACAGAGCAAAAATGAAAGAGCAGTCAGTAATCAGTAATTAGTAATCAGTGGTCAGTTTGTCAGTTGTTAGCTAATGGCTGAAAGCTGACAGCTACTAAATTGTCATTGCGGTGAGCCGAAGCCCCGAGCGCAGCGAAGGGGACAGCGCGGCAATCTCGGCGGGGCATGGGATTGCTTCGTCGTCCGTCAAGTGACGGACTTCCTCGCAATGACAAAAGGGGGTGTCATTGCGAGCCGAAGGCGTGGCAATCTCACAACCCCTTGCGTTGAAAGAGGGCTAGTTGGTATAATCGAGAAAGTGAGATTGTTTGTAGCGTTCGTTACTATAGTGGCATTGATGGCTGTGGCCTTCATGCCCCTGGATATGGCTTTGGGGCAAGGAGGGAATGCCACGAGGGTTCTGCCTGACACCGTGCAGAGGGCGGAGACATTTGATGTCACGGTGACCTTCATCGCCCCCGCAGATAACTTCAATTCCATCGGTTTGACCGACAATGCCCCTGATGGTTGGGAGGTGACCGTTGATAAAACGTGGTGTACCCCGAATGCCCAATTTGTTAAAGCTACGGGCAATAAAGCTGAATTTTTGTGGTATGGGCCCTATGCTAAGGACGCTGACTTTAGCGTAATATATAAGGTAACAGTGCCTGATTATGCCTGTGCGGGAAATCATACCTTCGATGGTTTTCTGGGATATTATCTTGGTTCTGAAGAAAAACCTTTGGAAAACATCACCGGTGATTCTGAAGTGGGGGTTCCTGTATATGACAAGCCGCTTATCTGCTGTAACCCGAAAAGCTTCAGCTTCAGTGCTACCCAGGGAGGTTCAAACCCGGCAGACCAGATACTGGAGATTTCGAACTCAGGCATTGATACAATTGACTGGTCGCTGAGTGATGATGCTGCGTGGCTCAGCGAGGATTCCACAAGCGGGAGCTCCACAGGTGCAGATGATACGACGTTGGTAACTGCATCGGTGGATATAGCAGGAATGTCTGCCGGGGATTATTCCACTGACATCACCATAACGGCTGAAGGGGCAATCAATAGCCCGTGGACAGTCCCTGTTAGCCTGCATATTAGCCCACCACCGGAGATATCCTTCAGGCCTGAAAGTCTTACCTTCAGTGTTGTTGAAGGAGGCTCAGCCTCCGCAGATAAGACGCTTGAGATATGGAACTCGGGTGGAGGGACACTCAACTGGGCGCTGAGTGATGATGCTGCATGGCTTAGCGAGAATCCCACAGGCGGCAGCTCCACCAGCGAGCATGATACGGTAGCCGTATTGGTTGATATAGCGGGAATGTCTGCTGGGAACTATTCCGCCACTCTCACCATAACCGCCACCGGGGCGAGCAATAGCCCGCGGACAGTTTCGGTTAGTTTACATATAGGAGGAGCAGGCCCGCCGCCAACAGCGCCACAGATATCCTTCAAGCCTGGAAGTCTTAGCTTCACTGTTGTTGAAGGAGGTTCAACGCCGGCAGACAAGACGCTTGAGATTTGGAACTCAGGCATTGATACGCTTCACTGGACGCTGAGTGATGATGCTGCCTGGCTCAGCGAGGGTTCCACAAGCGGCAGCTCCACAGGCGAGCATGATACAGTAGCCGTATCGGTTGATACAGCAGGAATGTCTGTGGGGGATTATTCCGCCAGCATCACTATAACGGCTGACGAGGCAAGCAATAGCCCGCGGACAGTCCCCGTTAGCCTGCATATTAGCGAAGCAGCGTCACAGATATCCTTCAGCCCCGAAAGTCTTACCTTCACTGCTGGTGAAGGAGGCTCAGCCTCCGCAGATGAGACGCTTGAGATTTGGAACTCAGGCGTTGATAGGCTCGACTGGTCACTGAGCGATGATGCTGCCTGGCTTAGCGAGAATCCCACAACCGGCAGCTCCACCAGCGAGCATGATACAGTAGCCGTGTCGCTTGATATAACGGGTATGTCTGCCGGGGATTATTCCGCCAATATCACCATAACCGCCCCCGGGGCAAGCAATAGTCCGCGGACAGTTTCGGTTAGTTTACATATAGGAGGAGCAGGCCCGCCGCCACAACCATGGCTCAGCCGATACTGGTGGGTGGTAGTAGTTGGGGTCGCTGCTGTTGTGCTTTTGGCTTACTTTCTGCGGCGAAGAAGAGCGGCATTTTGACTTTTGAGTTTTCGTCATTGCGAGGCACACCCTCCTCCTGTCATTGCGAGGAGCAGCAGCGACGAAGCAATCCCCAATTTAGCAGCTATCAGCCTTCAGTCATTAGCTAACCGCTGACCGCTGACTACCGACTGCTTTTTCATCTTTGCTCTGTCATTTTGCTCTTTGCTTTCCGGGATTGCCACGCTTCGCTCGCAATGACAATAAAAAAAGGCTGGCAATAACCTTCTGTCATTGTGAGGTCCCCCTTTTGTAGTGCGACCCTTCAGGGTCGTGCGCACGAGGCTAAAGCCTCGCACTACATTTTTAAATATCTTCTGTCATTGTGAGGGACGCCCCCTCCTGTCATTGCGAGGAGCAGCAGCGACGAAGCAATCTCGGGGTGAAATTCCTCGTTTCACTCGGAACAGGCTCCGCAATCTCATGAAGCGATGATTCTTTCTGCTAAAAGCTAAAAAAAGTCAAAAAAAAGTAGCGATTTGGAGCTAAATACAAGTAAAGGTAACTAAATTGAACTTGCAATTTCTGACACGGCGACGTACAATAAACAAAGGTACTACGACTAAAGTACCACGGTGGTACTATAGGCGCGGGAGGTTTCATGTGAAGCGAATAGCGTTTTCGCTGCTCAGCGTAGTCATGCTCATCGCCATGGCACTGCCCGCCGGTAGCGGAGCAGTGCTGGCAGGTGGGGGTGACGTCGATTACATTGTAATCTCACCTGAGAATGCCTCCATAGATGGTGGCGGTGCGGAGACACAGGCTTACAGTGCTGAAGCTTTCGATGCTCAAGAAGATAGTCTGGGCGATGTTACCCAGGATACGAGCTTCACCATAGAGCCTGGGGCTGGCGGAAGCTGGGAAGGATGTACATATACTTCAGGGCACATAGGAGGGTGGGTGGTAACAGGCACTCATACCACCGGAAAGACCGATACAGCCATCTTATTGGTCCTGGAAACCCCGGAATATCCCGGGGGTAGCCCTGATCCTCCGGGGGGTGGCGCTAGTTCGTCTGCCCCATCAGGTACAACCACGGAAGGTGAGTCACCGCCACCGGTAGGTGGCGGTTCTGATCCACCCCATCTGGAAGTCGAAAAGAGCGTATCTCCAGAGACTATCTGCATAGGTGACCAGGCAACGGTAACCCTCAACGTTACCGGCGCTGGCGAGGGAGTGGGGGAGCACTTTCCCCTGGATGTCATGCTCGTCATCGACCGCTCAGGGTCGATGCAAGGGACAAAGCTCACTGATGCTAAAGCTGCCGCCAAAACTTTCGTGGGCCTGCTCAACTCCACCAGTGACCAATCGGGGCTGGTATCTTTCGCGTGTTCTTGGTGGGGGCCGGTGGATGCAAGGCTTGATCAAAATTTGACTTTTGACCAGTCAGCGACGAACAGCTCCATAGATAACTTGTCAGCCAATGCTTTTGCTTTTACCAATATAGGCGAGGGCATTTATGAGGCTAACGCGGAGCTTATCGATAATGGCAGGGATAGGCCGCCCACCATTTATGCCGAGGTTCTACTTTCCGATGGAGAAAATAATAGAGGCCGCGATCCTATAGGCGCAGCACAAGAGGCTGCTAACAATAGTATTGTCATTTACACCATTGGATTGGGAGATGCCGATAATACCACGATGTGGAATATCGCCAATATAACCGGTGGCAAATATTACTATGCTGCAAACTCAAGCGACCTGGAGGCTATATATCAAGATATCGCCGGAGAGTTGTCTGCCATGGCCGGCACCGATGTCGTGGTGACCGATGTTCTGCCCGATGATGTGAATTATGTGAATGGAAGCGCTGTTCCCCCGCCAAATTCAACAAGTGGCCAGAACTTAACCTGGAATTGGAGTTACATCAACATAAACGAGACCAGAACCATCACGTTCAATGTAACCTTTAATAACACCGGCTATCAACCAGTGGGCGTATATCCCGACACGCGGATAAACTACACCGATTATCTGAGCAACCCGGCAAGCGAAGCATTCCCTCAGATAAACATCACGGTGAAGGCTGCACCAGTAGCAAACTTCACCGCCAATAACACCAACCCCTGTGTAAATACCTCAGTTAACTTCACTGACCTATCCACTGGTGACCCCACTTCCTGGAGTTGGGATGTAGATGGTGACGGTAGTGAGGATTATAGCAGTCAGAACGTAACTCATACCTACACCGTTGCCGGCACTTACAACGTAAGCCTGAATGTCACCAATGAGTGTGGCTCTGATATCGAGACCAAGACTAATTACATCACGGTAAGTGCGGTAACCTATAATCTGACAGTGATCTCAAATGGCTGCTGTCCCATAAATGTTAGTGGAGCAGCGAGCGGCACAGTATCAGCTGGTGGAAACAAGACATTCCCGGGGATTGGTGAAGGTGGGAAAGTAACAGTCAGTGCTGATGACAGTGCTGTGTGCTGTGAATTTGATAGCTGGTCAGACACTGGGACGCAAACTCACAACATAACCATGGATAGTGATAAG